>ENA-OYWS01000718-OYWS01000718.1-human-gut-metagenome-genome-assembly--contig:-NODE-718-length-14125-cov-33.438664_pt1 | contig 14125 bp, 12 predicted proteins | sample MGYA00244813_ERZ653402 | MGnify/ENA primary metagenome ERZ653402 (study PRJEB26926, sample SAMN06165021) | human gut metagenome | biome: ENVO:00009003; feature: ENVO:2100002; material: ENVO:00002003...
GCCAGCGACAGATAGAACATCAGATGAGATTTATCCCTACCTTCCCTCGTGAGGGTGAAGATTTCGACCCGGGCACGGCTGTGGGAGGATATAGGGGGAAGTGAAGAATGAAGAGTGAAAAATCTGGTAAATATTGATTAATGGATTTACTGAACGACTTGAACGAAGCGCAGCGTGCTGCGGTAGAATATATTGACGGACCTTCGCTGGTGATAGCCGGTGCAGGTTCGGGTAAAACGCGTGTGCTTACTTATAAGATAGCTTATCTCCTGAGCCAGGGCATGAAACCCTGGAGCATCATGGCGCTCACCTTTACCAACAAGGCGGCAAGAGAGATGAAGGAACGTATCGGAAAACTGGTGGGAAATGACCTCGCCCAGCATCTCTATATGGGTACCTTCCACAGCATCTTCTCCCGAATCCTGAGAGCGGAGGCTGAGCATATCGGCTTCAACAACAACTTTACCATTTATGATGAAAGTGACTCGCGCTCGCTGATCAAGGCGATAGTGAAGGAGATGGGGCTGGATGATAAGAAGTATAAGCCTGCTGCCGTTCATGCCAAGATTTCGATGGCGAAGAACAACCTGATGAGTGCTGCGGCTTATGAGAGCGATGCGGCTATCTTCGAGCAGAACAAGCGTGCGCAGATGCCTGAGGTTGGTAAGATTTTCGTGGCTTACGTGCAGCGCTGCAAGCAGGCCAATGCCATGGATTTCGATGATTTGCTGACACTTACCTATCAGCTCTTCAGGGAACATGAGGATATTCGCCACAAATATGCCGCCCGCTTCGATTATGTCCTGGTGGATGAGTATCAGGATACCAATCACGTTCAGATGTCTATCGTCATGCAACTCTGTCAGGAGAAGCAGCGTGTTTGTGCCGTGGGTGATGACTCGCAGAGTATCTATAGTTTCCGTGGTGCCAATATCGATAATATTCTCAACTATCAGCGCCAGTTTCAGGGCACGCGTCTCTTCAAACTGGAACAGAACTACCGCTCTACCCAGACCATCGTTGAGGCGGCTAACAGTCTGATCAAGCATAACCGCAACCAGATTCCTAAGGATGTGTTCAGCGAGAATGCGAAGGGTGAGAAGATTCAGTATAAGCCTGCTTACAGCGACAAGGAAGAGGCGGCGATTGTGGCGAAGGACGTGAAGCGTATCCGGCGCGAGGATGGCTGCCAGTATAGTGATTTTGCCATTCTCTATCGTACCAATGCCCAGAGTCGTAGCTTCGAGGAGGAGTTCAGAAAGCAGGGTATTCCTTATCGCATTTATGGCGGACTGAGTTTCTACCAGCGCAAGGAAATTAAGGATATTATTGCATATTTCCGTCTGGTGGCGAATCCGGATGATGAAGAGGCTATCAAGCGTATCATCAACTATCCGGCTCGTGGAATCGGTGCTACTACGGTGCTGAAGATTGCTGACTGTGCCCATCAGAACCAGGTGAGTTTCTGGGAGGTAATCGGTGCCCCTGAGCGGTATGGACTGGCGGTTACAAAGGGTACGATGAACAAGCTGGAAACTTTCAGATTGCTAATTTCTTCGTTTATCGAACGGGCTCAAACTACGGATGTCTATGAATTGGGTGATGCCATTATCAAGGAGAGTGGCATCAGTCAGGATATCATGTCGGGCAAGGATGCCGATGATCTGGCACGTCAGGAGAACCTGGAGGAATTCTTGAGCGGTATGTCGGCTTTTGTGGAGGAACGCCGTGAAGAGGGTAGGTTTGATGAACTCTTCCTGCAGGATTATCTGCAGGATGTGGCTCTGCTTACCGATGCTGACAGCGATGGTGATAAGGATGAACCTCGTGTTTCTCTGATGACGGTTCATGCTGCCAAGGGTCTGGAGTTTCCTACGGTATTCGTGGTTGGTTTGGAAGAGAATATCTTCCCAAGTCCGCTTTCTGCTGCTTCGCTCAGAGAACTGGAGGAGGAACGGAGATTGCTTTACGTTGCCATTACTCGAGCAGAGAAACATTGTATCCTGACGAACGCCAAGAACCGCTGGCGATATGGCAAGATGGAGTTTGATAATCCGAGTCGGTTTATCGATGAGATTGACGGCAAGTTGATTGATAGCCAGGATGAGGCTGGTGGAAGCTTGTTTGGCTCTATGTCTGACCAGCCGGAGTGGGCGAGAGCGCAACGTCCTCGCAGACCGTGGGAGGATGCTGAGCAGCCTAGATACAGTAGCAGGTATCAGAATTCCAAACCGGTAGCATCGCAGTTTGTAGCAGATCCTAAGCCTTCTCTCTTTGATGATGAACCGGAGACTTCACATACTTCCGGACGCTCGTCTGTTTCCGGACGCTCATCTCTCTCTGAAGGTAATTTCAAGTCTGTTAGAGCGCTGAATGCAGCTAAACGTTACATGGAGACGCATTCTTCTCATCCTGCTTCTCGCAGTACAGGATCTTCTGCAGCATCAGTTTCTTCTTCTGCAGCTTCATCTGCTGGCAGTTCTTCTTGTGGTTTGCAGGAGGGAATGAAGATTGAACATCAGCGTTTTGGACGGGGAACGGTGTTGAAGATTGAAGGTACTGGTGAGAATACGAAGGCTACGGTTGAGTTCGTTCATTCTGGCACCAAACAGCTTCTGCTGAAATATGCCAAGTTTACGGTAGTAGATTAAGTTCAGTAGTCTGATTTTGCGTTTTTAATAATATATTAGGGCTCTTTAGTATGCTAAAGTACTAAAGAGTCTTAATTTTTTGTGTAATTATTTGTTCTTCTTGTAACTTTTGTTTATATTTGTAGCATATTTACGAACGATATGCAAAAAAGCGTTTAATATTTAACTTATAAACAGAACGATTATGAAGAAATTAATGATGATGGCAGTAATTCTGCTTGCTGGTGTTGGAAGTGTAATGGCACAGAGCGATTACAAGCGCGGTATCTTTAACCATGTAGGTCTTAACGTGGGTGCAGGTACCGAGGGTATTAGTGTTGGTGTGGCTGCTCCTGTTACTAACTTCCTTGAGGTAGAAGCAGGTGTGAACATCATGCCATCTTTCAAACTGTCTGGTGATTTGGATGTAGATGTTAATACTAGTTCTTTGACTCAGATTCCTAGTGTTTCTTATCCAACTAGTGCAACTATTCATGCAGAAGGTGCTTTCGATCGTACAACCTTTAATGTAAAGGCTAATCTCTATCCATTCGGTGGTGGCAGTAAGTTCTTTATTGCTGCTGGTTTGTCTATTGGTGGTGAGAAGATTGCCGAGGTTACTGGTTCTTGCGATGAACTTCGTGACTTCTCTAATAGATACTTGAAAGATAATCCAAACTTGGAGAGTCAGTTCCGTAAGGCTTTATCAGCTAACCTGGGTGGTTACAACTTGGAACTCGATGAGAACTATAATGTTCAGGGTGATATCCGTTGCAAGAATGTTCGTCCATACCTCGGTTTAGGTTTCGGTCGTCTGGTTCCTAAGAACCGTATCGGTTGCCGCTTTGAGTTGGGTTGCCAGTTCATGGGTAAGCTCAAGGTTTACCAGAATGGTAACGAGATAGATATCGATAAGGCATTGGAAGATGCTGGCGAGGATGATCTCTCTAAGTTCGTAAAAGACTTGAAGGTTTATCCTGTTTTGAAGTTCTCTCTTACAGGTAGAATCTTATAATATAGATAAAGAGTTATAAAAATAGATTGGGCAAGGCCATCTCTGGTCTTGCCCTTTTTGTTTCTATATACTATAAATTGAAAAAGCGTCCCCGCAGTAGCCTCACGGTCACTACGGGGACTTATAATTACTAACATCTAACTTTAGCATTTTTGTTTAAACTTAAAAACAAATTCTTTATGAGAGTAATTTCTCCATTATCTATAAACATAAACCAAGTATCTCATATATTGCAAGTAACTTGTATCCTGCAAATATCTTGTGTCCTTAAATGCAAGTTCTTAGAAAAGTCAAACCCATAGACCAGTATCTCTACTAATATCTTGATTATTTTTATTTTATTGCTTTTTGTCTGTTTAATATTTAATACTTTTAAGTTCACAATGCAAAGATATAAAAAAAATGGGTAAACTCCAAATTAATTTTGCTTTATTTTGTATTAAGTGGCTTTTATTGTACTTATGCGGCAGTTTTTAAGGATTAACCGGCAAAGTTAAGAGGGTGTATCATAAACATTCAAATGCTTTATGATACACCCTCTTTCTCAGGATTCTGAATTTTTTCGTGTTTATAACGCTTCGTCTTCAGGACGTGGCATCTGTGTCTGGGGCTTCTGTTTCTTGCCTGACTTCATGAATAGTTTCTTCTTCTTGAGCCATGCAGCCTTGCGTATCTCGTATTCTTCGCGATGACGCTCCAAAAAATTATCTGCCATGTTTCGTTTCCTTTTTTACTTTGCGTTATGAATGCTTATTCTTCTTTAAACTTACTGTAAATCACCTTGATTCGGATCGGACCAGATGCCACCTTCTTACCAGTCTTCTTGTCTGTGGTATAATCCTTGTCAGGATCATCCGTACCTACGATGAGTCGGGTAGATGCGAGTGACATATCGTGATTAATCTTGGAGATGACGGTAGTATAGCCCTGTGTGGTTGTGATGACGTTTACAGGAACCAGTACTACTTTATTCCAGTTTTCCCCCTTGCCCTTGTTCTTATACATGGCAGAAACCAGGTTGGCGATATTCTGGAATGTATAGGCATTCTTGTAGGTGCCGGTACTGCTGTAGCTTGCCGTATAAGAAGTACGGCTATCTGCTAACTTGCTCTTTTCGAAGAACGACTGCAAACTGTCTTTCTGAACCATCAGGATGGTGCTTGGTGTAGCAAAGTTGTATGGGTTGTCTTCGTTGTCATTGTTGAGTCGTGGGAAGGAGATGGTAGCTGTGTTGAGCGTATCCTTCTCATGTCCTTTCATGATATCTTTGATAGGGAGGGTAACCTCGGTGAAGATACCTGCCGGTGACTTGAGATAAGTACATTTCTCCTGATCCTTACTTGCCAACTTCTTCAAGTTCTCGGTATCGTTCTCAATCTTGTTGAGCTGCAATACCTCTTCTGTACCATCGAAACGGTTGTATCCGATGCTTACAGCTGTACTGTCTTTATTGATGGTCTTGTGACGGGTCCAGTAGAAGATAAGCTCTGTATTCCAGATCTTAGCCATGTTACCCGTACCACCTACATTCTTGATGTAGAAGCCAGGGCAGACATTGTGCAGGAACTTGAAGTTGGTCTTGAAGTACTCAGGATGTTCAGCGTATGTCTGCATGATGTAAGAACCATAGTTCTTGTATGTCTTACCATCTTTCTCGTACTTCTTATTCAAGTAAATCTTGAAGTTCTTGACATCTGATGTATTGCTCAAGTTATAATTACTGCTCCAATGCGGATTGTTTTCGCTTACCCAGCCTGCCTCTGCCTTGAAGGCATCATAATCAGAGTAATACTCCTGATCCTCTGCCATCGGCTTGGTCATCTCATAGGCTGTCACCTTCATAGGGGCGATGGTATCACCGTAGCTGGCATTGTATGAAACCAGGAGGTAGCATGAGTCTGCTTCGATAGAACCGCCGTTTGCCTGCTTGATGTAATCGAGTGTATCTACAGAGAAAGTTGGCAATACGCTCAACTGGGTCATGTAGTCGCCCTTTACATAGTTGCCGGTTTCCGGGTCTTTCATCTTTCCGATGAGCCCCGTGTTGTTGCGGCTCAATACGGCACCTGCTACTATAGACTTTGTGGTAACATTGAACGCTGAGTTGGAAATGTTAATATTGTCTATCTTATTAGTGATGCTACCACCGATTCCCTCGGTGGTATCATCACATGCAGCGAAAGTAAGCGCTGCTATTACTAATACTGTTAAGAGTCTTAAAATTTTCATTATCCTTGTATGTATGTGTCTCTGTTGTCGGAATTTTATTCTGCGTCAGGACAAACCTTGTTGATGAAGTCTGCGTATGGCTCCTGGATATCTTCTCCCGGATAAGCCAGTACAGGCTTGTTCTTCTCCTTCGCATAATCAAAGAGAATCTGGTTAGCTTCTTCTTCACCTTCTACCACACCGTCGCTATAGTCGATGGCGAGTTTGCCGAGCTCAATGAAGTTAAAGTCGTCCTGATAGCCGTCGAGCAGTTCAGACTTGGCATCACGGAAGGCAACGCAACGTTTGAAGTTGGTACCCAGTTCACCCTTGAGTTCGTTGGTATAGAGAGCGGTAATTACCTTTGATTCTGCAAATGAAGGCTCTTCGCTGTAGGCAGTCTTTACATAGAAAGGCACTACTGCGCTAGCCCAACCCTGGCAGACGATTACATCAGGCTGCCAGCGGAGCTTCTTTACGGTTTCCAATACGCCACGTGCAAAGAAGATAGCTCTTTCTCCGTTGTCGGCATATTCCTTTCCGTTTTCATCGGTGCCCATCTGGCGGCTCTTGAAATAGTCGTCATTATCGATGAAATAAATCTGCTGTCGTGTTGTTGGTATAGATGCAACCTTGATGATCAGCGGATGGTCTGTATCATCTATGATAAGGTTCATACCAGACAGGCGAATGACCTCGTGCAATTGTCCGCGACGCTCGTTGATGGTGCCCCACTTAGGCATGAAGGTGCGGATCTCAAAACCTGCTTCCTGCATCTTCTGAGGCAGTTCGCGTCCCATGATTGACATGTGAGACTCGGCTACGTATGGGTCGATCTCCTGATTGATAAATAATACTTTTTTTGCCATAAAATTTAAATTTTATTCTTACGAATTACGTGCAAAGGTACAAAAAAAACTTCAAATAGGGGCATTTTTTCTCCGAAATTCATTATTTTCGGCAATAATTCGCATATTTTTAGGTTTTTTCTTTCTCATTTGAGAAAAAAGTTGTTATTTTGCACCCGAAAACAGATTATGACGATGAAAGTATTCAATAAGATTGTTGACCTCCAGAACGAACTCTTCATGTGTCGTAAGGAGGGAAAGGAAATCGGCCTTGTGCCAACTATGGGTGCGCTGCATGAGGGTCACGCCTCTCTTGTTAAGCGCAGTGTGAAGGAAAATGGCGTGACTGTAGTTTCTGTGTTCCTGAATCCTACACAGTTTAATGATCAGGGTGACTTGGATCGCTATCCTCGTACCCTCGATGCTGACTGCAAGCTCTTGGAGGCTTGTGGTGCTGACTATGTGTTTGCACCATCGGTGAAGGAGATGTATCCTACACCAGATACACGCCACTTTGAGTTTCCACCTGTTTCTACCGTGATGGAGGGTGCCAAGCGCCCGGGTCATTTCAATGGTGTATGTCAGGTAGTGAGCCGTCTTTTCTATATCGTTCGACCAACTCGTGCTTATTTCGGTGAGAAGGATTGGCAGCAGATTGCTGTCATTAAGCAGCTCGTGAAGTACATCAACAGCGATGTGCAGATTGTAGAGTGTCCTATTGTCCGTGATGAGGATGGTTTGGCTAAGAGCAGCCGTAATACTTTGCTGGCTCCTGATGAGCGTGCCATTGCGCCAAACATCTATAAGGCTCTGAAGGAGAGTGTGGAGTATGCCAAGACTCATACCGTACAGGAAACTCACGATAAGGTGGTTGCCGACATCAATGCTGTAGAGGGTCTGGAGGTAGAGTATTTCCAGATTGTGGATGGCGACAGCCTGCAGGATGTTTCTTCATGGGAGGATAGTGCATACGTGGTAGGTTGCATCACCGTTTATTGCGGTAAGACTCCTATCCGTCTCATCGACCATATTAAGTATAAGGGATAATTCCTCGATAGATATTCTTTATTAAGTTTAATCCGTAACAGATCAAGTAATAACAGAACAATGCAGATAGAAGTATTGAAGAGTAAGCTCCATTGTGTGACCGTAACTGAGGCTAACCTGAATTATATGGGTAGCATCACCATCGATGAGGACTTGATGGACGCTGCTAATCTGATAGCAGGCGAGAAGGTTCAGATTGTAGACAACAACAATGGTGAGCGCTTGGAGACCTATATTATCAAGGGTGAGCGTGGCAGCGGTTGTATCTGCCTGAACGGTGCTGCAGCCCGCAAGGTGCAGGTGGGCGATACCGTTATCATCATCGCTTATGCCCTGATGGACTTTGAGGAGGCTAAGACCTTCAAGCCAACCGTGGTTTTCCCTAAAGAGGGAAATAAGGTTTAAATATCGTATGATGATATAGAATTGTATAAAGAATGATAATCTCGTATGATAATCATAAAGAATATGCGTTCCTGTGGATAGATGAATCCGTAGGAACGCATATTTGTTTTGTGACGATAAACTTGCGTTTCGGTGTGGCGAAATAGCGGTAAGCCACATAGATGGTGATGCCCTGTTCACGGATGGATAATGTATGTGTACCCTATATATAATGGTGTAATTACTATTTTATGAAGGTATAATTACGATGGGTTAAGGATAGATTTCGATATGGCTGCTGCCGGAGTTGCCATTCTTGATAATCCTTATTTGGGTGGTGATGCGCTCGCTCATCGTGTCGGTATGACTGATGACGCCCACCTTCTTGCCTTGCGAACTTTGCAGCATGGCGAGGGAATCGATGACGGTGGCTAGGGTATCGGGGTCGAGGGTTCCGAAGCCTTCATCGATGAACAGGTTCTCGAAGGAGATGTTGCGGGAGGACAACGCCGACAGGCCCAAGGCGAGACCCAGACTCACGATGAAGGTTTCGCCACCTGATAGGGAGGTGGTGTCTCGGATATCGTCGGCACGGTCGTGGTCGATGACTCTGATGCCCAGCGAATGCTTTACCTGCTGCAGTTCGTAGCGGCTGTTGAACTTTCTGATTTCCTGGTTGGCATGAGCAATCAGGAAACTGAGCGTATAGCATTGGGCTATCTTGCGCAGCGTCTTTCCGTCTGCTCCGATAGCATCCGTAATGGCTGTCCAGTCGTCCTTTTCCTGTGTTACGAGATTCAGAGCCTCTGCCTTGTCGCCCAACTGTTTTAGGGCTTCCTGATGGTTCTGCATCCTGGCGTTGGCAGCAATCAGTTCGTTGCGCTGGCTTCTTTCCTGATACTCCTGCTGAATGGCTAGGAGAGCATCACGGCTTTGGGCAGGCTGATGTTCCAAATGCTGCTGATGCGCCTTTTCTGCGCTCTGGTAAAGGGCGGTAGTTGAAGCCACGGCTTTCTCCTTTTCGTCCTTTTCCCGACGGATGGCATTCCAGTCTTCGGCGGAGTGAAGCATCTCCCGGATGATATTTCGGTCGATAAGGCTTGGTTCGATACTTCTTTCCTCGATGCCTTCCTCTTCGGAGTCTTTTCCTTCAATGCTCTTTTCTGCAAGCTGCTTGTTATATTCCTCAATCCAAAGGTCGAGTTCCTTTTCCTTCGCTTGCAGGTTCTCTTTCATCGTCTTGCTCTGAGACTGCATGGTTTGATGCGAACCTTTACTGTTGGCGAGTTCCGCCTTCAGTTTGTTGATATTCTCGTTCTGAGTATCAGCTGCTTTCGTAGCCTCATCCTTTGCTGCTGTCAGCCTTTGTTCTGCCGCATCAGGTTCTTCTCCATTCAGAATCTGCTTATATTTCTCCTGCCATTCCTCCATTTCCTTCTTGGCGCTATTCCATGTCTGAAGGGCTTTCTCGTAAGCCTCCTTCTTGCTCTTTTGCTGTGAGATAAGGTTGACGGTAAGTGCTTTTTGCTCAGCTAGTTTTGTGGCGCAGGTTGAAGTGTTTTCTTGGACTTTATTCAGTATTGTTGAAGCCTTGCTTTCATACGCAGCTTCATCCTTCACAGCCTTGTCCTTGAGTTGGGTCAGCCGTTCTATCTCTTTCTGAATTTTGTTAAAGAGGCTCAGTTTGCTGCTCGCATCTTTCGCCTTGTTTTCATAGATAGGCAAGAGCGATTTCAGTTCTGCCTCAGCTTTCGGAATCTTTGGATACTGGGCGATGAGCGCCTTCCAATCCTCTTCGTAAGTTGCGATTTCTCCCGACAGTTTTTCCTGTTGTTTCTGGAGCGTCTGTACTTCGCCGTCGTTCTGTTTTCTCTCGCCGGAAAGATCCTTCTCCTCTTTCTGCTGCAGTTTCAGCAGATTCTCCTTGACTTTCAGAAGTTGAGAGAGTTCCGTGGTGGCTTCCTCAAACTGTCTGTTGTCGGTATGATAAGGATGGGTCGTGCTGCCGCAAAGCGGACAAGGCTTGCCTTCGGTCAGGTTGGCACGATGAATCTCCCATTTCTCACTCACCATGAGGGTATAGGCATTTCTCAGCGTCAGGGTCTCTTGGGTCAGCGCCTCGATGGTCAACTTGCCCAGGGCTTCATCTATCTCCGAGTTTCTCTTGCCCAAGACCTGGATTCGCTCCTCATTCTTCTGCTTTTCTGTTGTGGCAGCATCGAGATGAGCCACAATCTTGATGGCTTGCTGGACGTCCTGCAGTTTCCTGTCGGCTACAGTCTTGCTGTTCTGCAGTTCCTCTATGTTCTGTCTGGCAGTCTTATTTCTTTCCTTCTCCCAAGCCTGTTCAGCAGCTTGCGTCGCTTCGTGCAGAACCTGTTTCTGCTTGGCAATCTCTTCCTTGGTCGTTTTGAGGGCAAGGTTTGCTTTCTCCGTTTCTGCTTCCCATTTTTGGATGTTTCGGGCGTTTTCCTCCACGTCTTTCTGGGCAGTTAGATTCTCTTTCTGAGCCAACTCCAATGCCTCTTTCTTTTCTTTCAGATTCGGCATTGCCGCTTCCATTTTTGTTTTCAGCGCCCTTGCTTCAGCGATGACCGGCAGCGCCTTTTCCAGCTGTTCCTGTGCCTGACTTACTGCTTCCTTCAGACTGGCGAGAGTTTTCTCGCTTTCGCTGATGGCAGACTCTTGACTTTTGATGTTTGCTTCCGCTTTCAGAATGTTTTCTTCCTGCTCGTGGATGCTTTGCGTCTGTCGTTCTACTTCCTGCAGCAGGTTGACGGCTGGCTGTACTTCATCGTGCAACTGCAGACGGAGAATCTGGGCTTGCATCGCTTTAATGGCTTCTGCTGCTTGCTTCATATCTGACTGGTAGATAGCGATTTGCTTGATTTGTTTATCGTTTTCCTCAAACCATTGCAGGTCTTTCGAGATGGCTTGCAACTGGCTGTCGAGTTCCTTCTCTGCCTTTTCCAACCGGTCGATTTCCTCCTTCAGTTGGGCAAGTTCTTCATCGTTCAGCAGGTTCTGTTTAACGGCTTCTACCGATGCAGCCATCTGGTTGTAGGCATCCGTTGCCTGGTCTTTCGCCTTCTTGATTTCAGTAGCGATGTTCGTATAAGTTTCCTCGCATCCGATGAGTTTTTCCAGGAGTTCGTACCGCTCGTTTTCCTTCGCCGTCAGGAAGTTGGCAAACGAGCCTTGGGCGATGAGTACGGTACGGAGAAACTGGTCGTAGTCGAGTCCGATGATGTTCGGCAGCTCGTTCCAGTCGGCAGCTTCCTCTGTTATCTCTTCTCCGTTTCTTGCGATTTTATAGAGCGCAGTCTTGGCGTTCTCGTAGCGCACTCTCTGGAATCTGACGTGCCATTCTGCGCGGTAGATGCTGCCGTTGTTGGCAAGGAAGGTGAGTTTGCTGTAGCCTTCCTTCTTGCCACGTGTCAGGATGTTTCGGCTGTCGGTAGGAGCCAGACGGTTACTTTCGCTGGCATCGGCAGCTCCGAAAATCTCGATGTTCTGGTTCTTGTCTCCTTTCTTCCTGGGGTAGCGAGGGGCGCGGTTGTAGAGAGCCAGACAGATAGCATCGAGTAGGGTAGACTTACCACTTCCCGTCGGACCTACGATGCTGAAGATGGTACTCTCGCCTAAGGCACCTTCTTCAAAGTTGATGACCTCGCCTCCCTGTTTGTCAAGCGAAGCGAGGTTGAGTATTTCGAGTTGTAGGAATTTCATAATGATGATGTCGTTAATAAATCGGATAACATTTTCTCCTGTCTTTCGTTCATCGGAGCGTTGTGTCTGATGGCGAAGGCTTCCTTCAGCGTATCGAGCGGAGGACGGTTGATGATGTCTTCTATGCTGGTGATTTGCTGGGAACCCTGGATGGTGGAGAGGTCCAGTTGTGGGATGATGCGCTGGATTTTGCAGAGCACGGCATCCTTTTCGTTGACGAGTTTCTCCAGTTCCTTGATGTCATCGCTGGTCAGTTTCTCCTGTTTCACCTTCAGCATCACGTAGTCGAAATGGTCGCTCAGTTCGCTGTCTGTTCTCTCTGAAAGTTCAGAATTGATGAGCTTCTGCCATTTCTTGAAGGTTAGTTCCTCCTCATCTTCGGGCAGGATGCGGAGGGCGTGCTGAGGCTTGTATTCCAGGAAATCTACTTTCCATTCCTTGCTCTTGCCGGTTTCCTTTCCTTCCTTCTCTTCTCCGTGTTCTATGGTGATGAGGTCGATGCCGTGGGTGTAGTCTTTCTCTGCAAACGACATCGGGAGGATACTTCCCGTATATCTTGCCCAGTCGGTATTCCAGATATGTTGCCGTTTGTGGATGTGTCCGCAAGTCATATAGTCTGGATGGTCGTTCCATCCTTCCAGGTCTACTTCCTCCTGTCCGCCGATGATGATTTTCTCGCTCGCATCCTTCTTGGCGATATCCGAACCCTTGGCGTACATGTGTGCCATCATGATGCACTTCCTGCCCGGGTATTTCTGTCGAGCCTCAGCCGTCAGTTCTCTCAGAAAGTCGTTGACTCCCTGTGAGTAACTGGCGTTCTGCACCACATCGCTTCTTAGGAAAGGTACGGCGATGATGATGACTTCTTCTCCTTCCTCGTTGGTTACGGGGATGATGAGGTCATCGAAGGAATAGATCCAATGTCCGCCGGTCTTAGCATCGTCCTCGCTTTCTCCCTGCTTCCAGATTTTCCTTACGTTTCCTCTTATTTCCACGTGGTATCGGGTGAGTAGCGGACGGGGAGCCTCCAGTCGGCTGGCGGAATCGTGGTTGCCGGCGGTAATGATGACTTGCATGTTCGGGCACAGTTGGGTAGCATCGGCAAGAAACTCGTAATAAACGGTCTGTGCTGCTGCCGATGGATTTCCGTTATCAAAGATGTCTCCTGCGATGAGGAGAGCATCGGGCTTTTGTTCAGCGATTTGTTCCAGGAGCCATTTCAGGAAATGCTTGTGTTCCGGCAGACGGTCGTTGCCGTGAAACAGGTTGCCCAGATGCCAGTCGCTGGTTGCTAATATCTTCATACTCATAAGAATGTCTAATCTTAGTCTTTTTCTTTGTCTTTGGCTTGCAATCCTTTGACCTTTGGTTTGCAATCTGACTACAAAGTTAACACAATTATTTGGGATACGCAAAGAAATAAGCTCAAAAAACGAAGAATTATGGCCGGAAAAGTAAAGATATTCAGGAAAAGTCTTGTTTTATATCTGATAAAGTTGTATCTTTGCAAGGTAGAAATCTTCGTTCATAAACATTGAATGTCCGTTCGGTGTCTTTGAACGGCGGTTCATAGACTTTGAATGTCGGTTCAATGTCTATGAACGGAGATTTCTCCTAGGATTAAATACTTTTCTTCCTAGGTTTGTGGTCTTTTCTTCTTAAGTATAACAATAAATACTATAGGATGTAAAGGCTGTTGCAATAAGAAATACTGATAAACTAAAGTAGGAAAGGAAACTGATATGGCTAAGTACAAATTGCAGGAAATGGGGGATATGCGCTATGATGGCAAGCGCAGAGTTTATCCCAAGATGGTGACCAACCGTACTCTATCCCGAAAAGAGTTCGTCAAGATGATGCAGAACTACCATCGCGGTATTTCGGAAAGTACCACGGAGGCTGTATTGACCGATGTGGTTGATATGCTGACAGACATGCTCTCCATGGGGTACAACGTGAATCTGGAAGGTTTCGGCACCTTCTCCCTCTCCCTCGCTTTCGAGGATGAGAAACCTAGGGAAATTCTGAATCCAGATGATAAGATGACGTACCGAAAGGTGGGCGTGAAAGACATCAACTTCAAGGCGTCCCCTGAGTTTGTCAAGGATGTGAAGCGTGAAACCGACCGTGACCTGGAGCGTGATATGGGTGGTGTAAAGGTTATCCGTAAGCAGCTCTATTCCAGGGAAGAGCGCATCGCCCGAGCCCTGGAGGTGATAGAGCTGTCTCTTATACACATCTGACGCTGCCGACGATCTTACGCG
>ENA-OYWS01000727-OYWS01000727.1-human-gut-metagenome-genome-assembly--contig:-NODE-727-length-13992-cov-5.617278_pt1 | contig 13992 bp, 9 predicted proteins | sample MGYA00244813_ERZ653402 | MGnify/ENA primary metagenome ERZ653402 (study PRJEB26926, sample SAMN06165021) | human gut metagenome | biome: ENVO:00009003; feature: ENVO:2100002; material: ENVO:00002003...
GAGATCATGCCTAGTCTCGTGGGCTCGGAGATGTGTATAAGAGACAGGTAGAGCACCTTGTCGTCGAGGATGTCGCTCATCACCTTCACATCGCCACGAATCATATCGTTGACATGAATCTCCTGTCCTGGCTCAATCTTGAAGCGTACGGTATATTGCTTGCCATCGGCAATCAACTGCTCCACTTCTTCCTTGGAGAGAGTCAGCGAGTTGCGCATCTGCATACGAGTGTGCGCATCATATTGGAAGTTCTGGATTTCGGCACGCTTAGCCTCCAGTTCCTCAGGAGTATCGAATGCGATATAAGCCTTGCCATTGTCGAGCAACTGCTGTACATATTTCTTATAGATGTCACGACGCTCGCTCTGACGATAAGGACCATGCTCGCCGCCGAAGCTCACACCCTCGTCAAACTTGATGCCAAGCCACTTGAAAGATTCCAAGATGTACTCCTCGGCACCTGGTACAAAACGATGAGAGTCTGTATCCTCAATACGGAACACGAGCTCACCTCCATGCTGGCGAGCAAACAAATAATTATAAAGGGCGGTACGTACACCGCCAATGTGCAAAGCACCAGTTGGGCTAGGTGCAAAACGCACCCTTACTTTTCTATCTGCCATGTCTTATTTATAGCTATTTTTAAAATTTTCTGCAAATTTACATCTTTTTTTGCGATTATAATAGTTTTTTTTCGTATTTTCGCAAAGTTAAATGAAAATATTAGGAAAATGAGCATATTTAATAATCCTGAGGAGAATTATTGGCGCAACTTTTTGACTAAGACGATATTGATTTGCGTCACCGTCGCCATCATCGTTTGGTTCCTGCCTCGCAACGAGGGCAGACAATACCGCTACGACGTGGGCAAGCCATGGATGTATGGCTCCGTCATCGCCAAGTTCGACTTCCCTATCTACAAGACCGACGAGGCCATCAAGCATGAGCAAGACTCCCTGATGAACCAGTTCCAGCCTTATTATGGCGTCAACCCCACCGTAGAGAACGTGCAGGTGAGACGCTTCTTGACCGACTTCAAGAGCGGCATCCCCGGTCTCTCACCCGACTATCTGAGCATCATCGCCCACGAGTTGCACACGGTCTATCAGATGGGCATCATCAATACCACGGAGTACAACCGAATCTTCAAGGACTCGACCAGCACGATACGCATCATATCGGGCAAGAACGTGAAGAGCGTGCCCATCACAGCCTTCTACTCCACCATCGCCGCCTACGAGCATATCTTCTCCAACGAGAAGTTGGCTGCCCAGCGCACCATCCTCTCTCGCTGCAACCTCAACAACTATATAGAGGCCAACGTGATCTACGACAAGGAGAAGAGCGAGACCGAGAAGAGCGACCTGCTGAGCAGCATACCTCTCGCCAGCGGCATGGTGATGAGCGGACAGAAAATTATCGACCGAGGCGAAATCATCAACGACTATACCTATCGTGTGCTCACTTCCTTCGACAAGGAGATGAAGCGACGCACCTCGACGGAAGAGGAAATTACCACCACCATCATCGGTCAGGTACTCTTCGTGTTCATCCTCGTGATGATGTTCACCTCCTATCTCTCCCTCTTCCGCAAGGACTACTTCGAGAAGCCTCGTAGCATCACGATGCTCTATGCGATGATCACTCTCTTCCCTATCCTGGTGTCACTGATGATGAAGCACAACTTCTTCTCGGTGTATATCATCCCATTCGCCATGGCACCTATCTTCGTCAGGGTGTTCATGGACTCCCGCACGGCTTTCATCACCCACGTCACGATGATTCTCATCTGTGCGGCAGCCGTCAAGTACCAATACGAGTTCATCATCGTACAGTTGGCTTCGGGCTTGGTGGCGATTTATTCATTGCGTGAACTGAGCAAGCGTTCGCAGATATTCATCACCGCCCTCTTGGTAGGTGTAGCGAGTGGCATGGTCTATCTCGCATTGCAGTTGATGCAAGATACAGAGGTATTCAACATCGACCCTAACATGTACACCTATTTCACCATCAATGGCATCTTCCTCTTGCTCTCCTATCCACTGATGTACCTCATCGAGAAACTCTTCGGATTCATCTCCAACGTCACCCTCTTTGAGTTGTCGAACACCAACAAGGGTTTGCTTCGCAACCTGAGTGAGATAGCCCCAGGCACCTTCCAACACTCCATCACGGTGGGCAACTTGGCGGCAGAGATAGCCAACCGCATCCATGCCAACAGTCTCTTGGTACGTACAGGAGCCTTGTATCACGACATCGGCAAGATGATGAACCCTGTCTTCTTCACGGAGAACCAAGCTGGCGTCAACCCACACGACCAGCTCACTGACCTGGAGAGTGCCCAAATCATCATCAGTCATGTGACGGAAGGACTGAAACTCGCCGAGAAAGCCAACATTCCAGGCATCATCAAGGACTTCATTTCCACGCATCATGGCATGGGAATCACGAAGTTCTTCTATATTAATTATTGTAATGCGCACCCAGACGAGCAGGTGGATAAGGAGATGTTCCAGTATCCTGGTCCTAACCCCTTCACCCGTGAGCAAGCCATCTTGATGATGGCAGACACGGTGGAGGCAGCCTCTCGCTCACTCAAGGAATATACCGAGGAGAGCATCACGGGCTTGGTCAACAAACTCATCGATGGCCAGGTGGCTGACGGCTTCTTCAAGGAGTGTCCTATCACCTTCCGTGACATCGCCCTCGCCAAGAGCGTGCTCATCGAGCGCTTGAAGTCCATCTACCATACTCGCATCTCTTACCCTCACTTGAATACCTGATAATTTGCACAAAAGCGAAAGTCTGTGCAAGTTATCGACCTTTTTGCGTTAAAACATTTTAAATAAAGACGCAACCTCGTAGAGAAATAGAACATTCTTCTTACCTTTGCGGACGTTTTTATTTAAAATTATTAAAATGAAGAAACTAAAATTAGTTTGTGTTGCCATTGCGATGGCTTGTGCAGCACCTTCTTTTGCAGGTGGTCTGCTCACAAACACAAACCAGCACGTAGCATTCAACAGAATGATGAGCCGTGAGGCTTCAATCGGTATCGACGGAGTTTATTACAATCCGGCCGGAGTTGTATTCATGGGTGAAGGACACCATCTCGCCATCAACTGGCAGTTGGCTTTCCAGACACGTACTATCAACAATGACTATGCTTTGTTTACCAACAATGTAAACAATCCCATCACTCCTCGCGATTTCAAGGGTACGGCTTTTGCTCCTGTTATCCCTTCTTTCCAGTATGCCTACAACAAGGGCAAATGGTCTTTTCAAGCAAATTTCGCCCTCACCGGTGGTGGCGGTAAGTGTACTTTCGACGACGGACTGGGTTCTTTCGAGAAGATTGTTGCCGAGACTGCCATTGCAGCTTGCCAGTTGGCAGGTGCTGTCGACCAGGTAGCAGGTGCTTACAATGTACCAGCCATATTCTCAAACAACCAGTGCTTCGGAACTGAAGGCAAGTACAGCTACAACAGCTATATGCACGGACGCCAGTATTACTACGGTCTCTCTGCAGGTGCTGCTTACAAGTTCAGCGACAACTTCAGTGCATTCTTGGGTGTTCGTGGTGTTTATGCCCTGACCAATTACTATGGTTATGTAGAGAACATTCAAGTAGGACAGATGCCTCTTTATAAGGTTCTCAACCCTGCTAAGGAAAGTTCTGCCAATATCGAGTTGAGCTGCGACCAGAGTGGCGTAGGCTTCACTCCTATCATCGGCGTAGATTACAAGACCGGCCGTTGGAACTTCTCTGCCAAGTATGAGTTCAAGACCCGTATACGTCTGAAGAACAAGTCGGTAAATCAGATACCAAGTATCGGCAACCTGCCCGACAATCTGCGCAATGCCTACATCGCTAATGGTGTGCCAGAGGCTGCTGCAGACGCTATTCTGAGCAACCCAAAAATTCAAGGAGCCATGGTCGCTTTGAAGACTCAGTTTGACTCAAAGATAGACGGAGCCATCGGTGAATATGGGGATGGCAAGAAGATTGCTGGCGACATTCCTGCTTACTTGGCTTTGGGAGTAGGCTACAGCCCTGTAGATGCAGTAAGAGTAAACGTAGGTTTCCACTGGTTCGACGACAAGAATGCCACATCTTACAACAACCGCAACAAGGAGTTGAAGCGTGGTACCCTGGAGTATAATGCCGGTGTAGAGGTAGACGTAAACAAGAAGATCACTCTGAGTACAGGTTGGCAGAACACCAACTATGGTTTGTCTGATGAGTATATGGATGACAAGTCATTCGTTGTAAGTTCCAACTCTGTTGCCGTCGGTGGTGTTTATCACATCAACAAGAAGATGGACTTGAACGTGGCTTACTTCCACACTTTCTATCAGCACAAGAAGACAAGCGAGAAAGTTCAGCTCACAGCAGAGGAGAGCACCAACTATAGCTCAGACTACACTCGCAACAACAATGTCTTCGCTGTAGGTCTTGACATCAACTTCTAAGCTATGACAATTACAGAAATGACAGTTTTCTTTTCGGAGAAAGACTTCAAGATAACATAACTACATTAAGAACAGGCTATCCCTCTCGCTAGATTGGGATAGCCTTTTTTATTTTACATCGGATCGACATCGAAGTAAATCTGCAAAGCTCCATACCTCGGATCCTTGAGCATTCGTTCCTGGGCGTAAGTCAAATACTCTCTCACCTTCCGATAGTCGATCGTGTTCTCCAACTTGATGACAATCTTACGAATATTCATCGTCTTCACACGAGCTACGGCAGGCTTGTCAGGTCCCAGAACTCTTTCACCAAACCATCCCCTAAGCATCTGCCCCATTTCCATGCTAGCCTGCTGACACACCTTGTCATGCTTATGCTTGAGGAAGACATTGATGAGATGATAGAACGGCGGATAACGGAAGGCACGGCGCTCCTCCAAGAGGCCTTTGTAGAAGCCAGCGTAATCATTGTGTACCACCTGAGAGATAACCGGCAATTCGGGCGACTTCGTTTGCAATATCACCAGTCCTCGCTTTCCCTTTCTTCCCGCTCGTCCACTCACCTGCGACATCATCATAAAGGCATGCTCATAGGCACGGAAGTCGGGATAGTTGAGCATGGAGTCGGCATTCAGAATGCCCACCACTCTCACCTTATCAAAGTCCAAACCCTTGCTGATCATCTGCGTACCTATCAAGAGATTGGTCTTGCCTGTGGAGAAGTCGGTGATGAGTCGCTCGTAGGCATTGCGAGTACGGGTCGTATCCAAGTCCATTCGGGCGATGCGAGCCTCCGGGAATATCTCCGAGAGTTGGTCTTCCACCTTCTCCGTTCCCACGCCACGCCCCATCAGTTCCGTGCTTCCACAGTTTGGACACTCCGTTGGCACGGGATAGGTATAGCCGCAATAGTGACAAGTGAGGAGATTGATATTCTTATGGAGCGTCAAAGATACATCGCAGTTCTTGCATTTCGGCACCCAGCCGCACACCTTGCACTCTATCATCGGCGCAAAGCCACGACGGTTTTGGAAGAGGATGGCTTGCTCGCCATTCTCCAAGGCTTCCCTCACGGCAGCCAAGAGTTGAGGAGAATAGGCACCCTTCATCATCTTGCGATGCTTCAAGTCCTTGACATCCACCACATGGATTTCGGGCAGTTGGATGCCTTGGTAACGAGTTTTCATCTCGACAAGACCATACTTGCCTTGCTGGGCATTGTAGTAGCTCTCCAACGAAGGCGTGGCAGTACCTAACAGCGTTTTGGCTCCATACATGCTTGCCAACATGATGGCAGCACTGCGGGCATGATAGCGAGGCGCTGGGTCTTGCTGCTTGAAAGAAGTCTCGTGCTCCTCGTCGATGATAACGAGTCCCAAGTTTTGGAATGGCAAGAAGACGGCACTTCTTGCACCAAGAATGACATCGTAGGGATGCCCCGACATCTGCTTCTGCCATATTTCGACTCGCTCCGCATCACTATACTTCGAGTGGTAGATGCCCAGTCGGTCGCCAAAGACACGGTGCAATCGCTCCATGATCTGGACGGTGAGGGCAATTTCCGGCAAGAGATAGAGCACCTGCTTGTGCTCATCGAGTGCCTGCTTGATGAGATGGATATACACCTCGGTCTTGCCACTGGAGGTAACGCCGTGCAAGAGCACCACGTTCTTCTTCATCAGCTGCATGAGAATCTGGTTATAGGCATCCTGCTGGGACATGGAGAGGGGCTTGATTTGGTCGAAATGCGCCTCTCCAGATGTATTGAGTCGCCCAACCTCTAGTTCGTAGGTGAAAAGAAATCCCTTGTCAATAAGTGTCTTGACGATGGCGGAAGTGGAATGGCTCTCATTCATCAGTTCCTCCTTCGTCACTTTATTTTTTTTGTTCTCATCCAGTTCATCCTCCAACAATCTGTCCCAATGAGACAACTGGAGGAACGTCATAAAAGTCTTGGATTGCTTCACCGCTCTCGCCATCATGCTGATAGCCACTCGAAGGGCTTGGGGATTGCGATAGGCACTCGCAAGCTCCACATAGAGTTCCATCTTCGGCTTAAACTTTTCCGTGGATTTCAAGCCAGCAGGGAAGGCGGCATTATAGACATCACCCAAGGGCGACATGTAGTACTCGCCTATCCAAGACCAGAGGCGATATTGCTGAGGCAGAAGCGTTGGCTCCTCATCGAGTACCTGTTCTATCGGCTTCACACCAAAGGCAGGCTTCACATCATGCGTCTTCACTGCCATGGCAATATACTTCTTGCTCTTGCCGAGCGGAACGAGCAATCGCTTTCCGAACACGACCTTCCCTTCCATCCCTTCTGGGATAGAATAAGTAAACAAGCCTGGCAATGGCAGGGGCAATATCACGTCTACGTATTTCATATCATTTGCAAAGATAGCAATAAAAAAGCAGATACCCAATATTGGATATCTGCTTTTATATATTTTAATATGCAAAGTCGAGAACTCAGTCCATTACATCTATTCAGAGCATCTCAATCCATTAGAACCAATACCCCAAAGCGATTTGCCAACAATTGCTACGACTTCTCGCCTTGGCTAAGTACTGCAAAGCCTTTCCGTATGTAATGTCAGCTGTCTTTCCACAAGCGATATTGTAATTGGCAGACACCTGGAGATGCTTCAACAAAGTGGCACCCAAGCCTACGTTGATGCTGAAATTGGAGTCTTTGAAACTTAAAAAGTTGCGATTTTCATTACCACCATAACTTTCTGTTCCATAATTCTTATGACCGATATTGAAGCCCCACTGTGGACCTGCAAAAAAGAATATGTTAGCCATACTTCCCAAGCCTACCGCATAACGCAAGTTTACAGGAACATTAATAGACTGCTGCTTTACTTTTGCAACACCTGATGACTTTTGACATACCACGTCTCCAGAAGGTGATTGTAAACTTCCATCAGTTGTTTTGTCCACGTACATAGCTTCCGTGTACTCATACTTTACATCAGCACTCTTTTGGTCATAAAGAGCTGCCGCATCCACACTAAATCCCAAAGGCAAAGAAACCTTCACCATAGGACCAATAAAGAAACCTGTCTTGTTGGAGGCATCAAAAATGTCTTTCGTGAATGTCATGTTGGTAACATTCAAGCCACCTTTGACACCAAACTTCACTTGCGCTTGCACAGGGGTAGCAGCCCCCAAAGCGAAGACACCTAATAGAATCACAAATAACTTCTTCATATCGTATTATATTAATAGACTCATCTTTACGAAACTTATAAACTATCTCCACAAAAGCCCAACAGTTTAGTGACGTTCACGACGTACAGAAACTCTAGCGGCACTAGTAGAAGAAGGGCGAGAACTGCGCTGACGGCGGTTCTTTACAGTGGAGCCTGAAGACTTGCCGGATGAACTGCGGCGATTTTTCTTCACACCCTTCACATTCTTCTTATCCAACTTGGCGATGCTATCCAAAGAATCCTTCTTGGCTTGATCGCCCCAAAGGTTCTTCTCAAAAGCAGCCAACTCTGCCTCTATCTTCTTCTGCTCCTTACTCATGGCTGAGTCGGAAGAACAATATTGCGCCAATGTCTTGCCCAACATATTGTTGGTCTTGTATATCTTTCCCTTGTATTGGTTTCTCAAGAAGTAATCATCAATACTCATCGTAGCTGCATTATTAAGATTGCTCGTCATAATCTGCTGCTTGGAGAGGAATGGAGCCAAGTCATCATACTTCACCCAGAAAAGCGGATACTTGTTGCCACCATCTCCGAAGTCATCATCTCTCGTCATGATAGGGCATAGTGCCAACACCTTGGTATGGAATGTAGCCGTATGCTGGTCGTAATAGGTAGTCTCCTTGATGTAGTATGACTTCACCTCCTTAGAAGGGATGTCACTATTGTCGAGGTGAGTTCTACCCTGGGCATCCTTCTCATAATAAATGTGATAGTTGTCGAGGAAGGTCTTAGGATTTACGACATCATCGGCATTGAAACTCTCGTTACCATCCAACTTGTATTGATAGGCTTTGATACGTCCTTGCATCATCAACTTGAAGATATAGGTAAACAAGTTGACTTGGCTACCCAATGGTTCCACTGGATAATACAATGGGGCATTGGCATCCTCGTTGAGGTCTAGCTCACGATAGATGTCACGTCTCCACACGACATCCTCATCCATGGAAGCCGCTGTTGGGAACATGATTTGGGCACGAGTCGTCATGTCGTTGGCATTCGACTTATTCTGAGCCTTCTGCTGTGCCCGGCGACGAGCCTCTGGCTGAGCAAAAGCTCCTTGAGCAAGCCCTACGAGCATCAAAAGTAATATGATCTTTTTCATCATTTCTTTATCTATATGATTATCTGATATAAATATCCTCTACGTTTGCTATCGTTGGCATCATCCTATCTCACGATGACCTCCATCGCAGCCTGGAGGTTGCGGGTGATACCATCTGGGCCTACCGCCTTGATATGAGAGATATAGAAGCGACGATTTCTAGACAATCTGCGGAACTCCTCACGCTGACGCTCTGAGAAGTTGGCTCCTGCCGAAGCCAGCGGAACGGCATTGCCCATATTGTCGAAGAAGACTGTCTCGAAACTCAACACCCTGAAAGGAATGTCGAGCAATCCATCGTCTATCGCAGCATGAATGCCAGTAGCACTCATCAGAGATGCCTTAGGCAAGGCTCCACCACGATAACGATTGGTACCGAGGGCGAGATAAGCCGTTGGGTCTGGCAACTTTCTCACGTGGAAGGTGAAAGGTGGCATCGTGCGAGTCTGTCCCTTGTCTCGTGCCGTCACGTGGATGGTCACATCCTTGCCCACGGCTGAAGGTACTGCCACGAAATGCCCATTGCCCTTCGAGATAAATGAGCCACCTGTCATGGATGCAGAAACGGCATTGGCTGGCACACCAGGCACACTGATGCTGATAGGATTCCGATAACCTGCATAGAGCACGTTCATCATGTCGGCTGCCACTGTCGCCGTATTTGGTGCAGGGATAACGGTATATTTCTGTATGAAGTTGCGACGCATCACATCTCCCTTGGCATTATGCATCAAGATGTAACCGCCAAACTGATGGTCGCCCACTCCTCCGGCAGTAAAGGAATACTGTCCGTGAGGCGAGTTCACTCTCATACCATTGACGTAGATTTCTGGCTGCTGCGTGGTATCCACTGCTGCCATCACGATATTGGCATTGAATCGCTCGCCTGGATAGAGAGTTGTCTTCTCTGGGATGACGAAGGCATCGAGCTTGTTGACACGGATGTCCTTCATGTCAATATTGGATACCAATGTATGTAGCACCTCACCCTCTGCATAACGCACATCGCTCTGCAACTTCGACAGAAGCGTGATGGCTGCCGCCACTGGCATATTCTCAAACATATACTCCTGCCAGTTCTTGCCCAGGGTCTGCACACCCTTTGGCACAACAGTAGAGAGGTTGCTTTGGATAATCTTCTTCTGATGCTCGTCGGTCACCATAGTCAAGATTCGCTCACGATAACTATTGATGGCTTGGTAGAGCTTGGCTCCCTTTCCCGTACCTGGGGCAAGCATCACGATACCGGCGGCTTCGAGGTTATCTTTGTTCTCGACGTTCTTCACGTCTCCCTTGCTACCATCCGCCTCTTTCACGATAGCTTCCTTCAACTGCTGTGCGAAGTTGTAGAGCGAGTCGCTCATATTCTTCACCATTGTTGCCTTATCAAACCATTCCTTCACCTTGGCAGGGTTCTGCTTCATCTGATCAGAGAAGTCACCATAGATGGCGGCATTCTCTGCAGAAGAGTTGGCGGTGGTACGATTGAGGCTCTCTTCCACAATAGAGAATCCATTGAGCACCTCGGTGGAGATGTTCAAAGCCAACATTGCCATCAAGACGACATACATCAAGTTGATCATCTTTTGGCGTGGTGAAACGGGTCTTTTCTTGATTGCCATTGATTTCTATTTTATTCTTTCAGTTACTCCTCTTATGCCTGAGGATTGACGGTTGGGGCTGCTGCACGCATATTCACGGTCATCGCCTCTATCATACGAGTGTAAATCTTGTTGAGTTGCTCTATCTGCTGAGCCATCTTGCGACTCTGCTCATTGATTTGGTCGATGGTGCCAATCTGCTGACTTGCACCCTTCAACTGCATTTCATATACCTTGCTGATGCCAGTGAGCGTGCGGTTCAAGTTCTCCATCTCCTCGCTGTCACGAGTCAATCGAGTGCTCTGCTCGTTCACCTTCTCCAAGGTCTCAACCAACTTCTTCAATTCATCCACATAATTGCTCTGGGCTTCTGCCATCTCTGGGGTCACATTCTGCTGACCGCCTACCCATGCAGTAGAAGCAGCAACAGACTGCTGAGATACTCCACCGATTGGCTGTTCTACGTGAACATCACCTATTGGCTGTCCTACCACTACCGTACCGCCCGAAACACCACCTACGGCAGCACCCGAAACGGAAGATTCTGTAGTTATACTATTTACAACCGGCTGCTGAGCCACTGCGCCTTCCCCATTCTCTTGATAGGAAATCTTTCCTGTCTCCAAGTATTCCTCGGTGACATGAGTAGGGATGTCGCGACCATCTGCAGTCTTGTCGAATGGACGGTCGAAAGCGGAGAGGAAGAACACAAACACCTCAGTTCCCATACCAGCAAACAACATGAGATTGGCTCCTGGCAAGTGGGTCAACTTAAACAAGGTACCGAGGATAACGACAGACGCACCCCAACTATATGCATAATTCAGAAATGTCTGTCCTGGCACACTGTCCATCCATTTCTGCAAGCGATAAACGATATTAAACTTACTATATTCGCCCATTGATATAATCTCCTATAATTATCTTCTTTTAGTCTAGTCGCTGACGACTACTTTCTTTTTGGTGTCTTGGCAGGTTTCTGCTTTGCGCTAGAGGTAGTAGCAAGACTACGCACGCATCTAAACCCTATATATGATCTTGGCTGGTTCTGGTATTCCCAAGAACGCCAAGCAGAACGGATGAAAGACTCTGGGTCTTTCCAAGAACCACCTCTCACACTCTTCTTCTTCAGTCGATAAGGGTCTTCCTTCGCCGCATTATATACGAGTGTAGGGTTTAAGTCGTTCATGGCATCCACACCTGCCTCCGTATATACAGTGCTCGTCCATTCCGCCACATTTCCTGCCATGTCATAGAGACCATTTGAATTAGGCGAATAGATGCCCACTCGACTTGTAATCAAGTTGCCATCCTTGGTATAGTTTCCACGGTCTGGCTTGAAGTTGGCGTAGAAACAGCCATCGCCATTCTTCACATCCTTGTTCTCCCAAGGGAATTCATTCTGCTCCTTGCCACGTGCAGCATACTCCCATTCAGCCTCGGTCGGCAAGCGATAGCGCTGTACGAAACGTGCCTCAGGACCGAGTCCCTTCAAGAGATAGTCGGTACGCCATGCACAAAAGGCATTCGCTTGTTCCCAAGTGACACCCACCACAGGATAATCATTGTAAGCAGGATTACTGAAATAACTTCTCAGATAAGTCTCATTGTCGGAATTTTTGAAGTCATTCACCCAACAAGTGGTATCGGGATATACATTTACGATATAGGTATTCAAGAAATCCCAAGGACCAGAAAGTCTGCGGTTGATGGTCTCTCTCACGATATTTCCCTCATCATCCACATAAGCAGTATCTTTGGAAATCATTACCACCTCGTCTGGGTCAACGACCACATCGGTGTTGAGATTGCGCTCCGATGGATTCAAGCGATTGCGACGAAGAGCGGCAGCTGTATAATCATAAATCTCATACTTATAGTTGAGCTGACGCCAGTCGATCAACTTTTCTCCTGTAACAGGATTTTTGGTATAAAGGCTCTCGATGGCACGCTGCTCGTCCTCATTAGGTTTCTTAGGAAGATTCTTCTTCCAGTTGACACGAGGTGGAACAGGGTCGCCATTCTTGTCTTCAGTAATCATATAGGTCTCATCGCCGCCGTAGGAAGGGTCGGCAAGGCGAGTACGCAAGATAGAGTCTCTCACGTAAGTCACGAATTGCTTGTATTCAGAGTTGGTGATTTCTGTATCATCCATCCAGAAACCATCTACGGAAATCTCCTTGACCGGTGTCTTCTCACCCCACAAAGAGTCTTGTGTCTCCAAGCCCATCTTTAAGAAGCCACGATTCACCTTCACCATGCCGTATGGAGAAGGCTCTGTAAAACCTTTGCCATTGACGCCTACGACTTCGCCGCCACGACCTGCCATGGAAGAAGATTTAGCTCCAAAGCATCCGGTCAGCGCCATCAGCGCAAAGGCTGAGCAAAGCAACATGATACATTTCTTCATTTTCATATTGATATACTATAGTATTCTTACACTTTTATGTTTGTTTCTTCCTTTCTTCACCAAGTTGATGTCGGTCTGATAACCTACAAACAACTCATGACTTCCATTGCCGGGACTGATGGCGGAGGTGTACATCTCATAACTATATCCCAAGACGACTCCATGAAACACGCCTCCTAAAAGAAACGTCACGGAGTTGGTCGGGCTATATGCCACACCACCATACATCATCTTCTTCTCGTGGGTATAGACAAGGCGGCAAGTCACGTCTCCACGCCAAGTCGTTCCATCATATCTCACCAAGGTGGAAGGTTTTATAGATAAAAACGGATTTCTCAACTTAATATTGTATCCACCAGTCAAATAATACGTTGCATCTATCTGCATCTCATTCGTCTCTCCCAAGTCTATTTTCGGTGTATTGAGATGCAAGCCAGAGAGCCCCACATACCACGGTCCATGCGAATAATACAATCCAAAGCCCAAGTCTAAGCCACTGCCATCCACCTTGGAAGTGGAGAAAGCCGGGTCGTTGGACTCACCCAAATCCACCTTGCTTCCATCAAAACTCTCACTGAGAAACCCGACTTGCAGACCGGCGCTCAACATACCCTTAAACAAGCGTTTCTTGAAAGCATATTGTAAAGCAAGTTTTTGATGCGTAAACAAACCGATTTGGTCGTTCATAAACTGGATGCCCACTCCATGGTAATTCTTGATGGCATAGAAAGGCATATCTGCTGCGGCATACATGGTACGAGGATTATGCTCAAATCCCGCCATGTCGAGCGCATAGACTACATCCACATTCAGTTTGGCTTGTTTTCCCACGGAACCAGGGTTGAAAGAAGGTTCCATATCAAAGTAATGGCTAAAAGAAGGATCGTACTGAGCGTAACAAGTGGTTACACCCAATATCATCCATATAATTGCTATTTCTATTCTTTTAAACACAAACTAATAACGAGAAAAACACCATATTATTGTAGGAAGCGTCCTTATATCATCCATCAAAGACTGAGAATGAAAAAGGCTGCCCCGAGGAGCAGCCCTATCATCGACTTAGTATTCGTCGTCATTCCACAAGAAGTCATCCTTTGAAGGATAATCAGGCCAGATGTCCTCAATACTTTCATAGACCTGTCTCTTATACACATCTGACGCTGCCGACGATCTTACGCG
>ENA-OYWS01000730-OYWS01000730.1-human-gut-metagenome-genome-assembly--contig:-NODE-730-length-13944-cov-21.507380_pt1 | contig 13944 bp, 10 predicted proteins | sample MGYA00244813_ERZ653402 | MGnify/ENA primary metagenome ERZ653402 (study PRJEB26926, sample SAMN06165021) | human gut metagenome | biome: ENVO:00009003; feature: ENVO:2100002; material: ENVO:00002003...
GAGATCATGCCTAGTCTCGTGGGCTCGGAGATGTGTATAAGAGACAGGTCATAATGAATGTTTTTTAATATTGTAACGATAGCTAATATAGCCTATTTTGTCTTTACAATTCTCCCAAAAATCTTTTTCTGTGCATGGTGTTAAATTCTTTTTGTTGATTTGTCCAACTCCAATGCAAGAAGGGGTGCATTTCCCTCTATCTATGGCAATACCTGAAAAACAAAGTCTTGTTCCAAATATTTTAAAACCATTGAAGTAGTAATAATTACTTTGAGATTTATAAAACATATTGGTGTATGGTCTGACAATTATTTCTACGTTGTTGTCTGGAATAGTTACTTGCTTATGATTAGTAATATTCTTACAGAGCATATTGCCTTTTTCTTTAGATATGAAATAATAATACTTAGTATTAATCTTCACTATATCTCCTGCTATGATTTTGTCCAATTGTGAACAAGGATCGTTTATCTTATCAGTAATACATGAATCCATACTAATTCGTATGTTTTCATCTGATATTTTGGCATATATATTTTTTAGCACAAATAAGTCTTGTTTAAGTGGCTTGAACTTTAACTTGCAAAACTCATCAATGCCAATAACGATTTTTTCGCTTTCTCCATCTTCTCCAATAAGCGAGATGCCTTTAGAATCTTTCATCGTATATTTGTAAACAAAGACTGTCAATTTATTATTGTCTTTTGCCCAATATGTACGATTCTTTATTGGATGCAAAACTAAACGTACTCCAGAAGTTCTATCGTGAAGTATACCATCATGTTCGTTATTGTTATCAACATGATACTTAATTCCGTCTGCATCGCATTCATAAACTTCTGCATATATATTATTGAACCTAATGATATCGTCTTTTTGGTATCTATGATGGTTCTTCAACAAATCTTCTTCTTCTATTTTTTTTAGCTCATATTTGATTACAGAGCGTTCTTTGCCATTGCAATTTATTATGCAATTCAAGAGGTCTAAGTCTTTTACAAATACTCCGATTCCAAAAGTGTCGCTTTTTACCCATTGCCCTTTAGTAAAGTTGTAATTGCTTTTGTTAAGTTTAAAAATGTGAGATTCTATGGTTTCTATTGTTTTGTTATTATGTATGATTGTGCATTTTTGATCTTTGATGTATTTATCAAAAACGCATACGCCATGTTTATAATGACGAACAATATTTCCATGTTCAAAAGGTCCAAAGATATTATTATTGTAAAGCTCACTTTTTTTAGCAATGATTGCTGATTTAAATTTAATGTCAGTTGATGGATGTTCTTCCTTTTGGGGCACAATCGTATCAATATGAATATTTAAATGGTTTTGTTTTATTTCATCAATGAATCTGGATATACGTTTTTCTCCATAGTATGAAAAGCCTTTAGAATCAGTAAGATAAAGCCTGTCTTTTGCACGTGTCAATGCTACATACATCAATCGGCGTTCTTCTTCTAAACCGATACTTCCCGAATCTTCCATTGTCCTTTTGCTCGGTAGTACTCCATCCGTTAATCCACATAAGATAACACAAGAGAATTCCAATCCTTTTGATTGGTGGATTGTCATTAAACGAACTGCGTCATTCGTAAACTCTTGATCAATGTTTGTGTAGAGAGAAATGTCTTGTAAAAAACTCTTTAAGTCAGAAGCTTTGTTTTGTTTCTGCATTTCTTCCATGTAAAGCATTGAAGAACGCTTTAATTCTTCGATGTTTTCAATACGTTCTTCTTCATACCAATCGTTTAGATGAAATTTATCAACAACTTTATCTATTAATCCTGCAATAGAACCTCTAAAAGAACAATCTGTAAGTTCACTAATATTCTTCTTGAATTTTAATAGACTTATTTGGTTGTCTTTCCTCAAGTCAACATAAGGCAATGCGTCAATAAGACATGTGTTGTGTTCTTGCGCTGTTTGCATAATTTTATTAAGTGTAACAGGGCCTATGTGTCGTGAAGGTACATTTACAATTCGTTTGAATGCTAAATCGTCTTTAGAAACTATAAGTTTTAAATAAGCTAATACATCTTTAATTTCCTTTCTTTCATAAAAACGCACGCCACCCCATATTGTATATGGAATTCTCTCAGAAATTAAGGCGCGTTCTATATGATTAGATACAGATGAGTTTCTGTAAAGAACAGCCATTTGTTTATAAGGTGTTGTTTTATGTTCTTTTATTATAGTGTGAGCAATCTTTTCGCCTTCTTTGTTTTCATTTTGTAGATAATAGAATTCTGGTTTTATTCCATTGTTTTTATGTGAAAACAAATCTTTTGGCACTCGCATTTCATTGTGTGAGATGACATCATTGGCTATATCAAGGATACCTTGGCTTGAACGATAGTTTTCATTAAGAACAATATCAACATCAGGTTTGAACTCGACTATATATTTTGGTGCAGCTCCACGCCATTGGTAAATGCATTGATCAGGGTCACCAACAACAAATAAGTTTCCTGATGCAGTAGATAGTTTGTTGATTATTTCCCAGTCTATCATACTGCAATCTTGTGCTTCGTCTACCATGATATAGTCATATTTATCAGTCCATTTGTTACATATATCTTTATTGCTTATTAGAAGAGAATATGTATAAAGAATTAAATCATCATAATCTACCGAGTTCTGTTCTTGTTGTCTGTTTACAAACTGGCATATAGGATTTGCAAATGAGTTATCTTTTCCTTGTTTTCTTGCATTGTTTATGATTGTTAGATAATCATTACTTATTGAATATTTCCAATCAGAAACTTCATAAACAAAACTTTTAGCATTACGTTTTTGTTTTAGTACATCTTTGGCTAAAGCTACACTATCTTCTCTATCCATGACTGTAAAACCTTCTGTTAATCCAATTTTTGCACAATTCTCTCTAAGAAAGTTCAAGCAGAATCCATGTAAAGTTCCAATATAGCTGTCATAGATATTTATTCCGAACTTATCAGTAAGACGGATACGCATCTCTTTGGCTGCTTTATTGGTGAATGTTAGGCATAATATGTTGTGTGGGTCAATACCCAAAACATTAACTAAATATGCATAACGATTTACAAGTACAAGGGTCTTACCTGTACCTGCACCTGCTATAACTCGTACTTTTCCTTCTGTTGAGTGTATAGCTAATTGTTGTTGTTTGTTCAAGTGAGAAATATCCATATGCTAATTGTTTTATGGCAATTGACCTTCTTGGAGTTGTTTTTCTCTTGTTTTCTGTTTTTAGACATTGCTATGTATGTCTATAGGCTGAGAGGTGGAATCTTTTTGTTTTTACTTCTCATACCCCTCATAGTAATAGCTCTGTTCAATGCCCTTGATAATCACTTCTCTGTTCTCGGTGTCTTCGGTTAGGTTCTGACTGAGCAGAAAGCGTATTTCGAGGTCGTTGATGGGGGAGCGTTCCATGGCAGAGAGGTATTGGTCTTTGTCAACGAACTGCCAGTTGACCACTTTGCCGAGCGCACGCTTCAGCATCATGTCGAGCCAGATGCGTGTAGCGCGTCCGTTGCCCTCCATAAAAGGGTGGCAGACGTTCATCTCGACGTACTTCTCGATGATGTGTTCGAAGGTGTCTTCAGGCATCTTTTCGACGGCTGAGAGGGCGGCTTGTAGATAGAGCGAGTTGGCAAAGCGAAAGCCTCCTTTGGCGATGTTCTTCTCGCGAATGGTGCCGGCGAATGGGTACAGACCTTCAAACAGATAGCGATGTATCTGCTGAAGACCTGCTGCTGTGCCTATGGGGATGTTGTTAATGTCGCCCGACTCGAAGAGGCGGTGGGCGTTATGAAGCGATTTCTCGTCTATCTCTTTTGTTGTCATAATGCTGTTGTTTGACCACAAAGTTACGAAAAATAAGTGGAATAGATATATAAATTAACAGGTAAAGTTTTTGGTCGCTGTTGCTGGTATTTCAACATTATGGATAAAAATAAAGAGGAAGTTTTCGGCTTCCTCTTTATACGATTTTTATGTTTGATACAAGGTTGCGTTAAAATGTAGCGAACAGTATTTAAGCAACCAAGCCTTTAAACAACTCTATCGTTTCTGGAGAGTCTTTTTGACTCCAAGGTATATAGCCGCATCCATATTCTTTTAGAGCCTCAATATATTCAGGCTTTAATTTTACGGCAATGTCATTTACGATTGCCAAGCTGCTGACTTCTTTGCCAGACTGTTCTTCTCGTACGGGCTTGATGTCTTGCCACGTAAATAAGAAGTTAGGTACATTGATTTTGTTCAATGTGTTGAAAGACTTCACAACCGTTTCTTTTTTTCTTCCTGCAAACTGGAAGTCAAATGTAAATTCTATACCCGTTCTACCCTTTGTTATAAACTGAGGTGTATAGACGAGGTCGTGTTTGTCAAAAAAGTTTTTGACGTCTTCTTTAAATAATGTTGCTACGTTGTTTTGTGCAAGGACTTCCATTTCTGAAATTTCCAGCATAGCGCATAATAGGCTGTGCTTTTTACGTGGAAAGTTGTCGACGGTTGCTATTGTGCGAAGTTCATTACCTTCCAGTGTTACACCATAATTGCGAAGTATGTATTCTACCCATTCTCTTCGTTTCTGAGACCTGCTGAGATTGATTCCCAACAGGTTCAAGTTGTTAAAGGTTGCCCCATCGTCACTCATCTCGATATTGTTACCTTCTTTACGAAGATATATTTCGAGAGGGTCGTTGTAGGCACCTAAAAACGGAGTGGACATGACACTCCACCCGGTAGTCTCGTCAGTGCGTATCTTAGTACGTTCACGGAGCCACTTGTAGTAGTCTGTGATTCTGTCTTCTATCCAACTCATATTATACTTTGTTGTGCCATGATAGGCGTTGTTATATTTATGTATTTTGCAAAACACTGAATAGCGGAAGCTATGTTTATGTGATTTTGTTCATCAACGATTGATTTTACACTAAAGTCGATGTCTTTTAGGGGGATTGCCCATTGTAATGTCTTGTAGCCAAAGACATTAAAGTGGGCATGTGGCCCTGGAATGTCTTTTGCTGTGTAAGGCTTGAGCTCATCAGGAACATCTTCTGTCGCTATGGCAGGATTGGGGTGAACCGAATCGTCAGAAACGTAATCTACGCGAAATATCCCCACATGTGAATCTTTCTCTAAGACATGCAGACTTAGTTTGATTAAATCCTTTGAGCTTCTATTGATAGTCCAAAGAAAGAGGAATTCCTCGTCCTTAGAACGTAGTGTAATGTTTTCACGTAATCCTGGGCTGCAGTCAATCTGTTTGGATGTACATATTGTTTTACCGTCACTCTCTAATATGATTTTGGGCGTGGCGATTAAATCCTTAGCGTCTTTATATGTAAATTCTGTTACAGTCATTGCAAATTTGTTTACGTGGGTAATATGTCAATGCTCTTTTGTGGAGCTTTATTTTGTAAAGGTAGTAAATATAATTATAACTATACACATGGTTAGATGTGTTTTATGTTTTATTAAGTCATGGGCGTAGATTTTGGTCGCAGCATTTCGTCCTTTTGCGTGTGTGGTATAGCCCTGCAATCTCTGCACTTAAGTCGTCGTATCGCGTTCGGTGTCCGATCAGATTGCGTTCGCCGTCCAATCGGGCGGCGTTCGGTGTCCAATCGGATTGCGTTCGGTGCACGATGAAAGAGTGTGGGGCGGAAGACATCAAAAGAGCCACTTCTACAGTTTCTTTCCTATCCACTTTGGCAGCACAATGGTGCCCATTACGAGGAACGGGTAGTAGAAGATGGCCCTCCAGAGCATTGCTGCGAGTATGGCTACCGAGGCATCGGGCAGATAGTCGGCGTAATAAAGGCGGAACATCAGTTCGGCTACGCCGCTGCCACCGGGCGTGGGGCTGAGTATTGATATCATCCACATCACCCATTGTCGGCACCAGGCTATGAGCATGTCGCCCTGGCATTGGAAGGCGAAGAGTATGGCGGCTACGATGGCGAAGCGGGCGAGCCATGCTACGGAGGTGTAGCCCATGAGACGCAGCCAGAAGCGGCTGCCTTCGAGCTTTGCCTCCTGCGAGGCTAAGGTCATATCGTTGGAGAACCGCTCTATTTTCGGCTGGAACCTGCGCAGACCCGGTATCTTGCAGCATGCTTTCAGCACCCAACCTAAGAGCTGCGGACGATGGAGCAGCAGCACGTACAGTATGGCTGTCCATGCGGCTACGATGAGTGTGCTTATGAGGAAGACGACGTGTATGCCGCCCTTCAACCATTCGCTCGACGCGGCGTCAGTGTCGCTTGCGGTGCAGAAAAGCAAGTCGGAAGGCACGCACAGATAGAGCACGCAGCAGCTGATGGCGAGGAAGGCTTCGTCGGCGAGCAGGGCTGCGAACATGGTGAAGATGCTTCTGCCCATCGTCACGCCCTCGCGGTTGAGGTATACGAACGCCAGTCCGCTGCCGCCTACTGCGGAGGGAGTGACGGCGGAGGTGAACTCGCAGAGCACGTTGATGCGGAAACTTTGTGCGAGCGAGAGCTTGCGCTGGCAGAGGTAGCGGAAGCGCAGCGTGTACATAAGGTTCTGGACGGCGAAAAGGAGCACGGCGATGCCAGTCCCGGCGAAGAATTGCGGGGACAGGTGTATCTTGCTCAGGGCGTTAAGGTCGAACTCTCTTATCATCATTCCGGCAATCACCACGAGTCCGATTGACGCCGCCAGCCATAAATGCCATTTTTTCATTTCGTATGAGTGTGATTTTGTTTGTGCTATGTATGCAAATTTACACAATTTATTTTGTATTGTCTTCGATTTGCACTAACTTTTGATAAGTTAGGCTGCATCTCAACAATAAAAATAAATGCATTTATTTTGTATTGTCTTCGATTTGCACTAACTTTGCATAATTATGATAGAAGTGAAAGTAAAAGACGCTGCTCTGCGTGAAGCGGCGATGCAAGATATGGATACTTTCCTCGGCGTGTTCATCAACGCTACGAAGGAGGCTATTGGCGGCGAACTCAACGCTGAGAACATGCAGCAGCTGAGTGTGGCGCAGATTACGTTGCTGGCTTACGACATCCTGCACGAGGAGGTGATGGATGGCGGATTCGTGCAGCTCATCTACAACGGATACGGCGGATTCATCTTCGACAATCCGTTCGCGAAGGTGCTGCGCGATTGGGGCTTGCGCGACCTCGCGAAGATGCTCTTCGCCGTACGTAAGCTCTACAAGGAGTACGGCGAGAAGATACAGCGCGAGTGCAGCGACGACGAGTTCATGGCTATGTTCGAGCAGTTCCCCGAGTTCGACGACTACGACGACGAGTTCGTGGAGAACGAGGAGGACTGGACAGAGGCTGTGGCTCGCTATGTAGACGAACACATAGAGGAGTTCGTCGTTATTGAGGAATAAAAAACAAGAGAGTAGAGTCGGCGGCGCAGGGGCGTCAGGCTGTTGTCAGCTATGCCCGCGGCGTCAGGCTACAAGACGATTATGAACAAGGAACAGGAACTCATTAGAAAGAAAAGTCCGGTGAGCATACGCAACAAGAAGGCTTCGTTCGAATACTTCTTCGTTGATACATATACCGCAGGTATTGTGCTTACGGGCACCGAGATAAAGTCGATCAGACTCGGAAAGGCGAGTCTGGTTGACACTTTCTGCTATATAAACAACGGCGAGGTGTGGGTGAAAGGCATGAACATTTCGCCCTATTTCTACGGATCGTTCAGCAACCACGAGGCGCGCCGCGACCGCAAGCTGCTGCTCACACGCCGCGAGATATCCAAGCTCGAGGCGGCAACCAAGCAGCCCGGCTTCACCATCGTGCCCATACTCGTGTTCATCGACGAACACGGACGCGCCAAGGTGGACGTTGCGCTCTGTCGCGGTAAGAAGGAGTACGACAAGCGTCAGACTCTGAAGGAGAAGGAAGACCGTCGTGAGATGGACCGCGCGATGAAACACTATTAAAAAATTTTGTAAACGCTTGTTTAGGTAAGAAGATTCGTTTAGGAAGATGATGCAGACTTTAGAAGATATAGTCAGAGACAGAATACTAATACTCGACGGTGCGATGGGCACCATGATACAGCAATACGCGCTGACCGAAGAGGACTTCCGTGGCTACCGCTATCGCAAGACGCCGGGACTGATGAAGGGCAACAACGACATGCTCAACATCACGCGCCCCGACGTGGTGAGCGACATCCACCGCAAGTATCTTGAGGCAGGCGCCGACATAATAACCACGAACACGTTCAGTTCGCAGCGCATTTCGCAAGCCGACTACCACTTGGAGGAGGCAGCACGCGAGATGGCTTTTGCCGGAGCACGATTGGCACGCAAGGCTGCCGACGAGTTTGCTACCGCCGACCGTCCGCGCTTCGTGGCTGGCTCGGTGGGTCCTACGAACAAGACCTGCTCGATGAGCCCCGACGTGAGCAATCCGGCTGCACGCGAAATCGACTATCTGACGCTCTACGACGTCTATCTCGAACAGATAGAGGCGCTCGTGGAGGGTGGGGTGGATGCCGTGCTCATAGAGACGGTGTTCGACACGCTCAACGCCAAGGCTGCCATCGACGCCACGATGGAGGCTGAGCGCCGTAGCGGCAAACGCCTGCCCATAATGCTCAGCATCACCGTGAGCGACCTCGCAGGCAGAACGCTCAGCGGACAGACGCTGGAGGCTGTGCTGGCAAGCGTGAGCAGCTATCCGCTCTTCTCTATCGGACTCAACTGCTCGTTCGGCGCGCCGCAGATGAAACCGTTCCTGAAAGAACTGGCGCGAAAGTCACCTTATTATATTAGTGCATATCCCAACGCCGGTCTGCCCAACAGTATGGGCGAATACGACGAGACGGCAGAGTCGATGGCTCCGCAGATGCAGGAGTACGTGGACGAGGGGCTGGTGAACATCATCGGCGGCTGCTGCGGCACAACCGAGAAGTTCATTGCCGAGTATGCAAAGATTGTAGAAGGCAAGCAGCCGCACACGCCGCAACCGAAGTCGCAGACCATGTGGCTCAGCGGACTGGAGCTGCTCGACGTGACGCCCGACATACGCTTCGTCAACGTAGGCGAGCGCTGCAACGTGGCAGGTTCGCGCAAGTTTCTGCGCCTTATAAACGAAAAGAATTACGACGAGGCGGTCAGCATAGCACGCAAGCAGGTGGCTGACGGAGCCTTGGTGATAGACGTAAACATGGACGACGGTCTGCTCGACGCACGCGAGGAGATGCGCACGTTCCTTAATATAATAGCCTCGGAGCCCGACATAGCGAAGGTGCCGGTGATGATCGACTCGTCTAAATGGGACGTAATCACAGCCGGACTGCAATGCGTGCAGGGCAAGGCGATAGTCAACTCTATCTCGCTGAAGGAAGGCGAGGAGGTGTTCCTCAGTCATGCACGCGACGTGATGCGCTACGGCGCAGCCGTCGTAGTGATGTGCTTCGACGAGAAAGGACAGGCTACCACATACGAGCGACGCATCGAGATAGCCGAGCGCGCTTACCGCCTGCTCACGGAGAAGGTGGGTATGAACCCGCTCGACATCATCTTCGACCCTAACGTGCTTGCCATAGCTACCGGCATGAGCGAGCATGACAACTATGCGCTCGACTTCATACGCGCTACCGAGTGGATTCGCAAGAACCTGCCTGGCGCACATATCAGCGGCGGTGTGAGCAACCTCTCGTTCTCGTTCCGCGGCAACAACTACATACGCGAGGCGATGCACGCCGTGTTCCTCTATCATGCCATTGGCAAGGGCATGGACTTCGGCATCGTCAATCCGGCTACGAAGGTGGCGTACGGCGACATTCCTACAGACCAGCTCGAGATTCTTGAGGACGTGGTGCTCAACCGCAGAGCCGACGCTTCTGAGCGTCTTGTGGATCTCGCAGAGAAGATAAAGCTGCAGCAGGAAGCGCTGAAGAACGGAGCGGCTCAGGGCGCTACTACAGCTACGGATGCCGAACCGGAGTGGCGCAAGGCTGATGTGGCTGAGCGCTTGTCTACGGCTCTCGTGAAAGGCGTGGCCGACTATATGGATGCCGACCTGCAGGAGGCGCTCGCTGTGTATCCGAAGGCGGTGGACATAATAGAGGGGCCGCTCATGGCGGGCATGAACAAGGTGGGCGAACTCTTCGGTTGCGGCAAGATGTTCCTGCCGCAGGTCGTAAAGACAGCGCGCACGATGAAGAAGGCGGTGGCTATTCTGCAACCGTACATCGAGGCTGACAAGAAGGAAGGCACAACGACTGCCGGCAAGGTGCTCATGGCTACCGTGAAGGGCGATGTGCACGACATCGGCAAGAATATCGTTGATGTGGTTATGTCGTGCAACAACTACGAGGTGATAGACCTCGGAGTGATGGTGCCGGCTGAGCAGATTGTGAAGAAGGCAGTGGCTGAGAACGTAGACATGATTGGTCTCAGCGGACTCATTACGCCGAGTCTGGAGGAGATGGTGAACGTGGCTACAGAGATGGAGCACGCGGGGCTCGACCTGCCTATCATGGTGGGCGGCGCTACGACGTCGGAGATGCACGTGGCGCTGAAGATTGCGCCCGTGTACAGCGGCATAGTGGTGTGGGTGAAGGACGCGGCGCAGAACCCGCTTGTGGCGCAGCGACTGATGAACGCCGACGACCGCAAGAAGTTCAAAGCCGAACTGGACGACCGCTATGCTCGTCTGCGCGAGGAGTATGCTGCGCATCAGCAGAAACTCTCGTCGCTTGATGAGGCTCGCAAGAATAAACTCAATTTGTTTGAGTAAACTTAATTCGTTAGAATAAAAATACTTCCCACGTGGTTGGGGCTTTAATATAATTATTATGGTATTCAAGAAGAAAAGAGTTTGGCACTGTCTGCCTGGACAGGAGCCGACAGAGCTTGACAAAAGAGTAATGTATTGGGAGAACAAGGGTAAGGAGGTGCCGTCGCGCGACCTTATCAAGACTCCTGAACAGATAGAAGGCATACGCCGCAGCGGTGTGGTGAACACCGGTGTGCTCGACGAGGTGGCTAAGCATATTCATGCTGGCATGAACACTCTCGAGATCGATCAGATATGCTACGACTACTGTACAGCACATGGCGCTGTGCCGGCTTGTCTCAACTACGAGGGCTTCCCGAAGAGTGTCTGCACAAGTATCAACGAGGTGGTGTGCCACGGCATTCCGAAGGAAGAGGATGTTCTGCAGGAGGGCGACATCGTGAATGTCGACTTCACAACAATCCTCGACGGCTACTATGCCGACGCTTCGCGCATGTTCATCATCGGCAAGACTACGCCCGAGAAGGAGCAGCTGGTGCGTGTGGCTAAGGAGTGTCTGGAGATTGGTATGGAGGCGGCTAAGCCTTACAGCTTCGTGGGCGACATCGGTCACGCTATCCAGAAGCACGCCGACAAATATCATTACGGCATCGTGCGCGACCTCTGCGGTCATGGCGTAGGACTGAAGTTCCACGAGAAGCCCGACGTGATGCACTACGGACATAAGGGCACGGGCATGCTGCTTGTGCCGGGCATGGTGTTCACAATCGAGCCGATGGTGAACATGGGCACATGGAAGGTGTTCATCGATGCCGACGACGAGTATGGTTGGGAGGTGATCTCGGGCGACGAGAAGCCGAGCGCACAGTGGGAGCATACATTTGTTATGACTGAACACGGCGTAGAGATATTGACACATTAATGTTTGTTGAATTATTAATTATTAATTTTTAATTATTAATTGTTGGAGACGGTTAGAGTTAAAGTTTGGCAAATGGTTTGCTTGACTTCTCCCGAGCTTCTTGGCGCACTGTCTTACTAAATAGAGAAACAACGACACAATTATTAATTATTAGTTATTAATTGTTGGAGTTCATCGAGGTTCAAGTCCTTATTTCTCACAATCCCTTAACGGGGAAACGATCTTTGACATATTGATACAAGCAAAACTGTAAGTTAAATTAATAACAACAGCTGAAAGTATGAGCTACGGTTTTCCGAGCAAGCAATTGCAAGGAAGATTAGAAGAAAGTAGAAAAGGGCGCAAGGTGGATGCCTTGGCTCACGGAGGCGATGAAGGACGTGATAAGCTGCGATAAGCTTCGGGTAGGTGCAAATAACCTTTGATCCGAGGATTTCCGAATGGGACAACCCGGCCGTCTGAAGGACGGTCACTATGCAATAGCATAGGGCAAACGCAGGGAACTGAAACATCTTAGTACCTGCAGGAAGAGAAAATAATTTAATGATTCCCCTAGTAGTGGCGAGCGAACGGGGAAGAGCCCAAACCATGACTGTGGCAACGCAGCCATGGGGTTGTAGGACCACGCTGTAGCAAGATACTTGTGAGAAGAACGTTCTGGAAAGAACGGCCATAGACGGTGACAGCCCGGTAATCGAAGCAAGTAGAAGCTTAGTGGTATCCTGAGTAACGCGGAACACGAGAAATTCTGCGCGAATCCGCCGGGACCATCCGGTAAGGCTAAATACTCCCGTGAGACCGATAGCGAACCAGTACCGTGAGGGAAAGGTGAAAAGAACCCCGAGCAGGGGAGTGAAAGAGATCCTGAACCCTTGCGCCTACAAGCGGTCGGAGCTGCCTATGGCAGTGACGGCGTGCCTTTTGCATAATGAACCTACGAGTTACCATCACAGGCAAGGTTAAGTCTCACGAGAGACGCAACCGCAGTGAAAGCGAGGCTGAAGAGGCCGTCAAGTCTGTGGGGGTAGACGCGAAACCAAGTGATCTACACTTGTCCAGGTTGAAGTCCCGGTAACACGGGATGGAGGACCGAACCAATAAGCGTTGAAAAGCTTCTGGATGAGATGAGTGTAGGAGTGAAAGGCCAATCAAACTTGGAGATAGCTCGTACTCCCCGAAAGGCATTTAGGTGCCGCGTCGGATGGTCACCGTGAGAGGTAGAGCGACCGATAGGACAAGAGGGCTTCACCGCCTATCGAGTCCTGACGAACTCCGAATGCTCACGCTCCGCAGTCCGGCAGTAAGGGGACGGGTGCTAAGGTCCGTTCCCGAGAGGAGAAGAATCCAGACCGCCGTCTAAGGTCCCGGAATTCTGTCTAAGTTAGTCTAACGAAGTGGGGTCTCAGTGACAGCCAGGATGTTGGCTTGGAAGCAGCCATTCATTCAAAGAGTGCGTAACAGCTCACTGGTCGAGAGTCCCTGCATGGATAATAATCGGGTATAAGACAGATACCGAAGGCGCGGGATAGCAATAATAAAAGTATCGGTAGGGGAGCATTCCATATCCGTCGAATGGTGCGGGTAACCTATCCTGGAGGATATGGAAAAGCAAATGTAGGTATAAGTAACGATAAGGAGGGTAAGATTCCCTCCCGCCGCAAGACTAAGGTTTCCCGGGCAATGTCAATCATCCCGGGGTCAGTCGGGTCCTAAGTCTCAGCCGAACGGCGAGGGCGATGGCAGACACGGTCAACATTCCGTGACTACCTTTAGGAGCGATGCGGAGACGGAGCAGTGACACTTCCGCGAGCCGACGGAATGGCTCGTTGAAGAGTGTAGGCGTTGATCACGGCAGGCAAATCCGCCGTGAGAGCCGAACTTGAAAGTACAGGGTCCTCTTCGGAGGAACTTGATAGCGAGGGTAAGCATACTCCCGAGAAAATCCGCTAAGCAATCCTAAAGGTACCCGTACCGTAAACGGACACACGTAGTCGGGTAGAACATACTAAGGCGTTGAGAGATTCATGGTTAAGGAACTAGGCAAATTGACCCTGTAACTTCGGGATAAAGGGTCCTCGTGATGAGCGAGGCGCAGAGAATAGGTCCAGGCAACTGTTTAACAAAAACACAGGGCTGTGCGAACTCGAAAGATGAAGTATACAGCCTGACACCTGCCCGGTGCCGGAAGGTTAAGAGGAGATGTCACTAGCAATAGGAAGCATTGAATTGAAGCCCCGGTAAACGGCGGCCGTAACTATAACGGTCCTAAGGTAGCGA
>ENA-OYWS01000733-OYWS01000733.1-human-gut-metagenome-genome-assembly--contig:-NODE-733-length-13880-cov-5.416275_pt1 | contig 13880 bp, 5 predicted proteins | sample MGYA00244813_ERZ653402 | MGnify/ENA primary metagenome ERZ653402 (study PRJEB26926, sample SAMN06165021) | human gut metagenome | biome: ENVO:00009003; feature: ENVO:2100002; material: ENVO:00002003...
GGTATGGCCATGGTCAACATCGTGGCTTCCTACTTCTTCGGCGGCATTTCCGGTTCTGCTTCCGCCGATACCGCTTCCATCGGTTCTATCATGATCCCCATGATGGTGGATCAGGGCTACGGCGCAGACTTCTCCACCGCTGTTACTATTACCTCTTCCTGCGAGGGTCTGCTGGTTCCCCCCAGCCATAACATGGTCATCTACGCTACCACCGCCGGTGGTATCTCCGTGGGCAGCCTGTTCTTGGCCGGCTACCTGCCCGGCGCTCTGCTGGCTATCGTGCTGATGATCGGCTCCTACATCATCTCGGTCAAGCGCAACTACCCCAAGGGTGATCCCTTCAGCATCAAGGCTTTTGTCAAGCAGCTGGGCACCTCCATCTGGGCACTGGCCGCTGTCATCATCGTGGTGTTCGGCGTTGTCGGCGGTGTGTTTACCGCTACCGAGTCCGCTGCTATCGCCGTTATCTACTCTCTGCTCGTTTCCGTGTTCGTCTATAAGGGTCTGGACTGGAAGGGCGTGTGGCACGCTCTGGACGAGTGCGTCAACACCCTGTCCATCGTGCTGATCCTGATCGCTACCTCTGCAGTGTTCGGCAACTGCCTGACCATGCTGCATGTGCCTGATCTGGCAGCAACCGCCATCACCGACCTCACCGATAACCCCTACATCATTGCACTGCTCATCGACCTGATCCTGCTGGTGCTGGGCATGATCATGGATATGGCTCCCATCATCCTGATCGCTACCCCCATCCTGCTGCCCATCGCCACCTCCATCGGCATCGATCCCATCCAGTTCGGTATCATCGTGGTTCTGAACTGCGGCATCGGTCTGCTGACTCCTCCCGTTGGCTCCGTTCTGTTCATCGGCTCTGCCGTTGCAAAGCGTCCCATGGAGAAGGTAGTCAAGGCAACCCTGCCGTTCTACCTGTGCATGTTCATTGCACTGCTGCTGCTGACCTACATCCCCGACATCAGCCTTGCTATCCCCAAGCTGCTGGGCGGCTATGTAAGTCCCATTGCAAACCCGCTGGGCCCTGTGTTCATCCACTAAGCGCAGCATAAGGGAAACCCCTTGCATCTTTAAGACCGGAGCCTGTCAGCCCTTTGGGCTGCGGGCCCCGGTCTTTTTTGCTTTTGCACCAAAATGCGGACAGCTTGCACGGCGGGGAACACTATGATACAATAAAGTGTATAGAAGCTTGGAAGGGGAGAGAACACTATGGAGCAAAAACGCCTGTGTCCGTTCTGCATTGGGGAACTGCCGCCTGCGGCGACCGTCTGCCCCCATTGTGGGAAGATCTTAGAGGGATGCAACCCGGCGGGCTGCCTGCCGGTGGGTACGGTGCTGGCCGGGCGCTACACTGTGGGCGAGATGCGCAGTCTGGACGGCGAGGGCGTGCTGTACAGCGGCGTGGAGAATCTGGGTGCTTTCCGGGTGACTATCAAAGAGTACCTGCCCGTCACCCTTTCTGCGGAGCGGGGTGCGGACTGCGTCCTACGCCCCAAGCAGGGCAGCGAAGTACTGTTCAAGACCACCCGCATGGACTTTGCAGACCTGTACCGCGCCGTCCAGCGCATTACCCCCGCCAGCGGTCTGGAGGCCGTGCTGGACGTGGTGGAGGCCAACAACACCGTGTATGCGGTGCTGGAAAACTTAGGCGGCACCCCGCTGGAGCAATGGCTGGAAAATCGTCCCGCTCCGGTGCAGGCAGAGGAGGCCTGCGCCATGCTGCGGCCGGTGTTTGAGGGCGTGGCGGCCATGCACAAGGCAGGGCTGGTGCACCGCGGCATCTGCCCGGAGAATATCCGGGTGATGGCGGATGGCCGCTGTCGTCTGGCCGGGTACGCCACCGTGGGTCTGCGCACCGCAGGCAGCGGTCTGCACGAGCAGCTGTACGAGGGTTACTCCGCGCCGGAGCAGTACACCACCGCCGAGTTTGAGGGGCGCTACACCGACGAATACAGCCTTGCCGCCGTCTTTTACCGCATGGTGTGCGGGCAGGCACCCATGCCCGCTGCCCAGCGTGTGGTGTCGGACTCTAACCCCCGGGCACGCACCGTAGAGCCTGCCGTACCGGCCTATGTTTCCGATGTATTGCAGCTGGGGCTGCGGCTCAAGGTCATGGAGCGCATCCAGACCGTGCCGCAGCTGTATCAGGCGCTTTCTTCCAAGGAATATACCGCCGAGCTGACCCGCACCATGAAGCCGGAGACCCCGATGCATCCGGCGCGGACAGAGCAGAGCGGGCAGGGCAGGGAACACCTGCTCAGTTTGAAAGGGTTGCTGGCGGGCATCCTGATTCTGCTTTCCGTTCTGATCTTGCTCACCCTGTGGGGCATCGTGAGCAGCAAGGAGGAACAAACTCCCTCTTCGGAGCCGAGCTCGGAAGCTGCCAGCAGCGAGGAAATGAAGCCCCAGAACCTTGTGCCCAACTTTGTGGGCATCGATTACGAGCAGATCAAGAATAACCGCGAGTACACCAGTATGTACCTGTTCCGGGCGGTGCTGGAGTACAGCGATACCGTGCCTTCCGGGCAGATCATCCGGCAGGAGCCGGAGGCCGGCGAGGTGATGGAGAACGGCGAGGTGATCCAGATCGTGGTCAGTCAGGGCCCGGAGAAGGTGGAGATGCCCAAGATCGTCGGTGCATCGCAGGATAAGGCTATTGAGATCCTGAGCAGCCGGGGGCTTGTGGCCAGCTGCTTTATGGTGGTGAATGATGGCTCCTACGCTACGGGCTGTGTGGTTTCTGCCAGCGAGGAAGAGGGCGCCATGGTCACGGTGGGCACGGTGATCACTGTGTATATCGCCGCAGACCCCAGTGTGCAGATCACTGCCACCCCGGAGGAGCCTGCCGCTACCGAGCCTACCACCCCGGAAACGCCCCCGGAGGGCAGTACAGAGCCGGAATACGATACCAATTAAACAGCATACAACAAAAGCAGAAGCGGGAGCCTTGAACGGGCTCCCGCTTCTGCTTGTTTAGGATAGGAAAGAGAATGGCAAATTAAAGGTTCGAGTAGCCCATCAGGCAGCGGTCCACCTCGGCGGCGCAATCGCGGCCTTCGCGCAGACCCCACACCACAAGGCTCTGGCCGCGGCGCATATCGCCACAGACGAAAACCTTGTCCACGTTGGTCTTAAAGCTGTGGTCGGCTACATTGCCCCGGGCGGTCAGCTCCACCCCAAAGGCATCGGCTGTGTAGTTTTCGCAGCCGGTAAAGCCTGCGGCGATAAACGCCAGCTGGCAGTCGTAGGTAAATTCCTTGCCGGTGGGCACCATGCTGGTGCGGCCGGTCTCGGGGTCGCGCTCCGGCTTCAGGCAGCTGATGATGGCACCGGTCAGGTTGCCGGCCTCGTCCTTCAAAAACTCCTTGACGGTGGTCTGGTACACGCGCGGGTCCTTGCCGAACTTGGCAATGCACTCGGTCTGGCCGTAGTCCACCTTCAGCACCCGGGGCCACTCCGGCCACGGGTTTGCGGCGGTGCGCTCGACAGGGGGCTGCGGCATCATTTCCAGTGCCATCAGGTCGGTGCAGCCCTGCCGCAGAGCAGTGCCCTGACAGTCGTTGCCGGTGTCGCCGCCGCCGATGACCAGCACATTTTTGCCGGCTGCGTTGATGGCCTTGCCGTCTGCAAAACCCGAGTCCAGCAGGCTCTTGGTCACGCTGGTCAGGTAGTCCACGGCAAAGTGCACGCCCTTGGCGTCCCGGCCGGGCACGTTCAGGTCGCGGGGCTTTTTTGCGCCGCAGCACAGCACTACGGCATCAAAATCTGCCAGCAGCTGCTCGGCGGGCACGGCGCCGCCCACATCCATGCCGGTGCGGAACACAACACCTTCGGCCTGCATCAGCTTGACCCGGCGCTCGATGACCGCCTTATCCAGCTTCATGTTGGGGATGCCGTACATCAGCAGACCGCCCACACGGTCGGCGCGCTCAAACACCGTAACGGCGTGGCCGCGCTTGTTCAGGTACTCGGCCACCGAAAGCCCCGCAGGGCCGCTGCCCACCACGGCAACGCTCTTGCCGGTGCGGGTCGGCGGCGGGGTGGCGGTAAGCCAGTTTTTGGCATAAGCCGTCTCGATGATGGCGTGCTCGTTTTCGCGCACGGTGACACTGCTGCCGGTCACATCCCCGCAGGTGCAGGCGGCCTCACACAAGGCGGGGCACACCCGGCTTGTAAACTCCGGGAAGCGGTTGGTGGCCATCAGGCGGTGGAGCGCAAGCTCCCACTTGCCGTGGTACACCAGATCGTTCCACTCCGGGATGAGGTTGTTCAGCGGACAGCCGGAGGCCATGCCGCCGATCATCATGCCCGCCTGACAGAAGGGCACGCCGCAGTCCATGCAGCGGGCGGCCTGCGTCTGCTGCTGCTCCCGCGAGAGCCAGATGTGGAACTCGTTAAAATTTTCAAGGCGCTCCAGCGGCGCAACGTCCGTGCTGGTCTTGCGCGCATAATCCATAAATCCTGTTGTCTTACCCATGCTGCTGCCCCTCCTTACTTATGCTTCTGCACTGCATAGAATGCTTCGATCTGTGCCTGCTCGCCGTCTAGACCACGCTCCTCTACCGAGGCGATGACCCGCAGCATCCGGTCGTAATCGTAAGGCAGCACCTTTTTGAATTTGGGCAGGAACGCGCTGAAATTGTCCAGAATTTCCTTGCCGCGCGGAGAGCCGGTGGCCTCCACATGGGCGCGGATCAGCTCCTTCAGGGTGGCAACATCGTACTTGTGCTCCACTGGCTCAAGGCTGACGGTCTCCTTGTTCACGCGCTGGTAGAAGTCCCAGTTCTCGTCCAGCACGTAGGCGATGCCGCCGGTCATACCGGCTGCAAAGTTCTTGCCGGTCTGTCCCAGCACCACCACGGTGCCGCCGGTCATGTACTCACAGCCGTGGTCGCCAACGCCCTCCACAACGGCGGTAGCGCCGCTGTTGCGCACGCAGAAGCGCTCACCGGCCACACCGGAGATGAACGCCTTGCCGCTGGTAGCGCCGTACAGCGCCACGTTGCCGGTGATGATGTTCTCCTCGGGCTTGAAGTCGATGCCCTGCGGCGGACGCACGACGATTTTGCCGCCGGAAAGACCCTTGCCCATGTAGTCGTTGCAGTCGCCCACCAGCTCCAGCGTCAGGCCGCTCGGGATAAAGGCACCGAAGCTCTGGCCGCCTGCACCGGTGCAGTGCACGGTGTACACATCATCCGGCAGGTCGTTGCCGTATTTGCGGGTGATCTCGCTGCCAAAGATGGCACCAAAGGCGCGGTCCACGTTGGAAACATTCAGGCTGACGCTCTGGGGAGCCTTGCTGCCCAGCTTGAACTTCTTCATCAGCACCTTCATATCCAGCGTGTTTTCCAGATGGAAGTCGTAGCTGTCCTCTTTGATGAAGTGGACGTTGCTGTTTGCAATGGCGGGGTTGTGCAGGATGCAGTCCAGATCCAGCTCCGCTGCACGGCTGCCCGGGGCGGCGGGCTTGACCCGCAGCAGGTCGGTGCGGCCCACCAGCTCGTCCACGGTGCGCACGCCCAGCTTTGCCATGTACTCCCGCAGCTCCTCGGCCACAAAGGTGAGGTAGTTGATGATGTACTCCGGCTTGCCCTTGAAGTTCTTGCGCAGCTCGGGGTTCTGGGTGCAGATGCCCATGGGGCAGGTGTCCAGATTGCACACACGCATCATCACACAGCCCTCTGCCATCAGCAGGGTGGTGCCAAAGCCGAACTCCTCTGCGCCCAGCATACAGCTGATGGCCACATCCCGGCCGGACAGCAGCTTGGAGTCGCTCTCAATGCGCACACGGGTGCGCAGGCCGTTCATGATCAGGGTCTGGTGGGTCTCGGCGATGCCCAGCTCCCAAGGCAGACCGGCGTGCTTGATGGAGGTACGGGGCGCAGCACCGGTGCCGCCGTCATAGCCGGACACCAGAATGACCTGTGCGCCGCCCTTGGCAACACCGGCGGCAATGGTGCCCACACCGGCCTCGCTGACCAGCTTGACGTTGATGTTGGCGCTGCGGTTGGCGTTTTTCAAATCGTAGATCAACTCTGCCAGATCCTCGATGGAATAGATATCGTGGTGGGGCGGGGGAGAGATGAGTCCTACGCCGGTGGTGCTGTGGCGGGTCTTGGCAATCCACGGATATACCTTGGCACCGGGCAGATTGCCGCCCTCACCGGGCTTTGCGCCCTGTGCCAGCTTGATCTGGATCTCCTCGGCGCTGACCAGATACTTGCTGGTCACGCCAAAGCGGGCAGAGGCTACCTGCTTGATCTTGGAATTGCTCTCGCTGTGGTAGCGCTCCTCGGGCTCGCCGCCCTCGCCGGTATTGCTGCGGCCGCCCAGACGGTTCAGGGCGATGGCAATGGTCTCGTGTGCCTCACTGCTCAGTGCGCCGTAGCTCATGGCAGCGCCCTTGAACCGCTTGACGATGCTGGAGACCGGTTCTACCTCCTCCAGCGGGATGCCGCCGTCTGCGGCGTAGTTGAAGTCCAGCAGGCTGCGCAGATGCACGCCCTCGGCACCCATGTTGTCCACCGTCTGGGTGAACTGCTTGAAGGTGTCGTAATCGCCGGTGCGGCAGGCCTTCTGGAACAGGTGGATGGTCTGGGGGTTGAACAGGTGCTCTTCCTTGCCGCTGCGGAACTTGTGGGCACCGCTGTCGGCTAGCTCCATGTTGATATCCAGTCCCAGCGGGTCAAAGGCAGCGTTGTGCTGCGCTTCCACATCGGCCTGAATGTCTGCCATGCTGATGCCGCCCACGCGGCTCACCGTGCCGGTGAAGTATTTGTCAATGACCTCCTTCGAGATGCCCACAGCCTCAAAGATCTGGCTGCTCTGGTAGCTCTGGATGGTGGAAATGCCCATCTTGGAGGCAATTTTTACAATGCCGCTGAGGATAGCGTTGTCGTAGTCCTGCACGGCGGCGTAATAGTCCTTGTCCAGCAGACCTTCGTCGATCAGCTGCCCGATGGTCTCGTGTGCCAGATAGGGGTTGATGGCGCAGGCACCGTAGCCCAGCAGGGTGGCAAAGTGGTGCACCTCCCGAGGCTCGGCGCTCTCCAAAATCAGCGCCAGTGCGGTGCTCTTTTTGGTGCGGATGAGGTACTGGGACACTGCCGACACCGCCAGCAGGCTGGGGATGGTCACATGGTATTCATCCACGTCACGGTCGGACAGGATGATGATGTTCGCACCCTCCTTGTAGGCGCGGTCGACCTCCAGAAATACCCGGTCGATGGCCTTTTCCAGACTGGTGTTCTTGTAGTAGTTGATGGACACCGTAGCCACCTTGAAGCCCGGCACGTTCATGTACTTGATCTTCAACAGGTCGGTGTTGGTCAGGATGGGGTTGTGCACCTTGAGCACCTTGCAGTTCTCGGGCTTATCCTCCAGCAGGTTGCCGTGGGCACCGATGTAAACGCTGGTGGAAGTGACCACCTTTTCCCGGATGGCGTCAATAGGGGGGTTGGTCACCTGTGCAAACCGCTGCTTAAAGTAGTTGAACAGCGGGGGATGCTGGCTGCTGAGCACAGCCAGCGGAGTGTCGGTACCCATGGCACCGGAAGGCTCTGCGCCCGCCCGCGCCATGGCAAGGATCATGGTGTTCACGTCCTCGTATTTGTAGCCGAACACCTTCTGCAGCCGGGTCAGCTGTTCGCCGGTGTAGCTCTCCACCTTCACGTTGGGGATCTTCAGCCCGCTCAGCTGCACCAGATTGCGGTCGATCCACTCGCCGTAGGGCTCGCGGCTGGCGTAAAGCTCCTTCAGCTTCTCGTCGTCCACCACTTCGCCCTTGACGGTATCCACCAGCAGCATCTTGCCGGGGCGCAGGCGTTCCTTGACCAGAATATTCTCCGGATCGCATTCCAGCACGCCCACCTCAGAGGACAGGATCATGCGGCCGTCCTTGGTGATGTAGTAGCGGCTGGGGCGCAGACCGTTGCGGTCCAGCACCGCGCCCATCACGTCGCCGTCCGAGAACAGGATGGCGGCGGGGCCGTCCCACGGCTCCAGCATGGTGGCGTAGTACTGGTAGAAATCCCGCTTTTTCTGGCTGATGTTCTTATTGTTCTCCCACGGCTCGGGGATGGTGATCATCACAGCCAGCGGCAGATCCATGCCGTTCATCACCATGAACTCCAGCGCGTTATCCAGCATGGCGGAGTCCGAGCCGGAGGTGTTGATGATGGGCAGGATCTTGTTCATATCGTCCTGCAAAATGGGGCTGGAGATGCTCTCCTCACGCGCCAGCATGGCGTCGGTGTTGCCCTTGATGGTGTTGATCTCGCCGTTGTGCAGGATGAAGCGGTTGGGGTGTGCACGCATCCAGCTGGGGTTGGTGTTGGTAGAAAAGCGGCTGTGCACCATACCGATGGCGGATTCATAATCCGGGTCCTGCAGGTCGGCATAGAAGCGGCGCAGGTCGTGCACAAGGAACATACCCTTGTACACGATGGTGCGGCTGGACAGGCTGGGCACATAGGTGCCGTTGCTGGCCTGCTCGAAGACCCGGCGGACGATGTAGAGCTTGCGGTCAAAGTCGATGCCCTTGCTCACCTTGGCGGGCTTTTTGATGAAGCACTGCCAGATGGCGGGCATACAGTCCCGCGCCTTCTGCCCCACGGCATCGGGGTCAACGGGTACTTCGCGCCATGCCAGAAACTCCAGCCCCTCCTTGCGGGTGACCACCTCGAACAGCTTCATAGCCTGTGCCCGCAGATGCTCGTTCTGGGGGAAGAAGAACATACCCACGCCGTACTCCCGCTCGTTGCCCAGCCGGATGTTCAGCTCCTCGGCCACCTTGGAGAAGAACTTGTGGCTGATCTGCAGCAGGATGCCCACGCCGTCGCCGGTCTTGCCCTCGGCGTCCTTACCGGCGCGGTGCTCCAGCCGCTCCACGATGGACAGTGCATCGTCCACCGTCTGGTGGCTTTTACGTCCCTTGATGTCCACCACAGCGCCGATGCCGCAGGCATCGTGCTCGAACTGTGGGTCGTACAGACCAAGGGTGGTTTTCTGCTCTGTAAAGTTTTCCATAGTCTTTCCCATCCTTTTTACGTGTTTGCTTACCGGGGGCTGCGGCACCCTCCGCAGCTTTTTATCCCCTGCAAAAAGAAAAAAGCGCCCCGCAAGGGCATAGGATGCCCCTGCGGAACGCCTTTGTTCCGATACCTGATATTATACAGATTCCTGAAAAATCTTCAAGTGACAGCTGCACCAAATATGCTACACACATTGCGCCGCTTCTTGTGCGAAACGCCGCGAGCCCCCGCAGCTGTGCGCGGCATACAAGCAAAACCTCACCCGCCCAGAATGGCCTGCAGGTCGGCTTCCGGGGTGGCAATGGGCTTGAGGCCGTACCGTTCCTGCAGGGTGCGCACCACCCCCGGCGAGAGGAACGGGGGCAGGGTAGGCCCCAGCCGGATGTTCCGGATGCCCAGCGCCAGCAGCGCGATGAGGATGCACACGGCCTTCTGCTCAAACCAGCACAGCACCAGCGAGAGGGGCAGGTCGTTGACGCCGCAGCCAAAGGCGTCGGCCAGCGCCAATGCGATGCGGATGGCGCTGTAGGCGTCGTTGCACTGGCCCACGTCCAGGATGCGGGGCAGGCCGGTGCCCGGCACGGTGCCAAGGGGCAGGTCGTTCAGGCGGAACTTGCCGCAGGCCAGGGTCAGCAGGATGGTGTCGGGCGGGGTAAGGCGGGCAAACTCGGTGTAGTAGCGGCGGCTGGGCCGGGTGCCGTCGCAGCCGCCCACCAGAAAGAAGTGCCGCAGCTTACCGTCCCGCACCGCCTGCACGATCTCGTCCGCGTGCTGCAGCACGGCGGTGCGGGCAAAACCGGTGGTCACCGTGGAGCCGCCGTTCAGGCCGGGCAGCAGGGTGTCCTGCGCGTAGCCGCCCAGCTCCAGCGCCTTTTCGATCACCGGGGAAAAGTCGCGCCCTTCGTCGATGTGGGGCACGCCGGGGTAAGCCACCACCGAGGTGGTGAACACCCGGTCGGCGTAGCTGGCGCGCAGGGGCATGATGCAGTTGGTGGTGAACAGGATGGGCGCGGGGATGTCCTCGAACTCCCGCTGCTGGTTCTGCCATGCGGTGCCAAAGTTGCCCTTGAGGTGGGGGTAGCGGCGCTTCAGCTCCGGGTAGCCGTGGGCGGGCAGCATCTCCGAGTGGGTGTAGACGTTGACGCCCCGGCCTGCAGTCTGTTCCAGCAGCTGCTGTGCGTCGTAGAGGTCGTGGCCGGAAATCACGATGAACGGCCCCTTTTCAATGGTCAGGGGCACCTGCACCGGTTCCGGATCGCCAAACGCGCCGGTGTTGGCCGCGTCCAGCAGCTCCATGCAGCGGTAGCTGGCTTCTCCTGTGGCCTGCACCAGCTGCCACAGGGCGTCGGTGGTCTGGCCGGGGTCGCCCACGGCCTGCAGGGCGGTACAGAAGAACCGGTCCAGCTCCGGGTCGATGCGGCCCAGCACCCGGGCGTGGTAGTTGTAGGCGGCCATGCCCCGCAGGCTGAACAGCACAAAGCATTTCAGGCTGCGCCGGTCGGCATCCGGTTCCCGCCAGAGGGCCTGCATGTCGTAGTCCGGGCCGGTGCCGGGGCTGGCGTCGTGCACCCGGCGGGTCAGCGCGTCCACGGCGGCGGGGTCAAAGTTCACGTTGGTAATGGTGGTGAACAGCCCCTGCATCAGCAGCCGGGCCTGTTCCGGGGCCGGGCCGCGCCCCGCCGCGATGAGCTGCCCGGCAAACGCGATGAGCGCCCCGGTGAGCCGGTCCTGTGCGGCGGCTGTCTCGGCCGACTTGCCGCACACCCCCGCTGCGCCGGTGCAGGCGGTGCAGCCCGCCGCCTGCTCACACTGAAAACAAAACATCTGCTCGTCCATACAAAACTCCCTTTCTGCCATAAGATACTGCCAGTGTGGGCAGAGCGGGGCGGGGTTATACCAAAAAAGAGCCGCACCCCTGCGGGCGCGGCTCTTGGACGATGCAGTATGACTTAGTAGGTGATGCCCTGTGCCATCATGGCGGTAGCAACCTTCAGGAAGCCGGCGCAGTTTGCACCGACCATCAGGTTGCCCTCAGAACCGGCAGCCACAGAAGCGTCGTAGGAAGCGTGGAAGATGCCCTCCATGATGCCCTTCAGCTTGGCATCCACTTCCTCAAAGCTCCAGCTCAGGCGCTCGGAGTTCTGGCTCATCTCCAGACCGGAGGTAGCCACGCCGCCTGCGTTGGAAGCCTTTGCGGGTCCGTACAGGATGCCGTTGGACAGGTAGACCTCGATGGCCTCCGGGGTGCTGGGCATGTTAGCGCCCTCGCAGACCACGGTGCAGCCGCCCTTTACCAGAGCCTCGGCAGACTCCTTGTTGATCTCGTTCTGGGTAGCGCAGGGCAGGGCGATGTCGCAGGGGACAGTCCAAACCTGGGTGCAATCAGCCACATAGGTAGCACCGGCGTGGGTCTCGGCGTACTCCTTGATACGGCCGCGGCGCACTTCCTTCAGATCCTTGACGTAAGCCAGATCGATGCCGTTGGGGTCGTAGACGTAGCCGTTGGAGTCGGACATGGTAACCACCTTGGCGCCCATCTGGGTCGCCTTTTCGCAGGCGTAGATAGCCACGTTGCCGGAGCCGGAGATGACTACGGTCTTGCCCTGGAGGCTGTCGTTCCGCATGCACTTCAGGGCCTCAGCGGTGAAGTAGCACAGGCCGTAGCCGGTAGCCTGGGTACGGGCCAGAGAACCACCAAAGGTCAGGCCCTTGCCGGTGAGCATACCGCCCTGGAAGCTGTTGGTCAGGCGCTTGTACTGGCCGAACAGATAGCCGACCTCGCGGCCGCCGACGCCGATATCACCGGCGGGGCAGTCCACGAACTGGCCGATGTGGCGGTACAGCTCGGTCATGAAGCTCTGGCAGAAGCGCATCACTTCCATGTCGCTCTTGCCGTGGGGGTCAAAGTCAGAGCCGCCCTTGCCGCCGCCCATGGGCAGGGTGGTCAGGCTGTTCTTGAAGGTCTGCTCGAAGCCCAGGAACTTCAGGATGCCCTGATTGACAGAGGGATGGAAGCGCAGGCCGCCCTTGTAGGGGCCGATGGCGCTGTTGAACTGCACGCGGTAGCCGCGGTTTACCTGCACCTTACCGGCATCGTCCACCCAAGGCACACGGAAGGTGATGATGCGCTCCGGCTCCACCAGGCGCTCGATCAGACCGGCCTTCTCGTACTCGGGGTGCTTTTCCACAACGGGCTGGATGCTCTCCAGCACCTCGCGCACAGCCTGCAGAAACTCGGGCTCGTTGGCGTTGCGCTTTTCCAGACCCTCGTAAACGCGCTTCAGGTATTCATTCGTCAGCATAATAGAATACTCCTTTTCCCAATTACTCTATAAATTTGAAAAAGCGGAAATGCCCCTGCCCGCCGCACAGCGGGTATATCCTTGCAGATGCCGGGCGCTTCCGGTTCTCCATGCTTGCACGGCACGCCCGCAATGGCGGGCAATGCTTACTTTATTATTATAAAGCTTTGCGGTGGGTTTTACAATAGCAAAAAGCAGAATTTGTTTAAAAAAACAGATAAAAAGTCACAGCTGCTTCACAAAACGAAAATTAAAAGCCGGAATGCGCCGCGAACCTTGTTTTTTAAAGTGCGCTGCCGCCCCAAAGCTGCACAGAAAAGAATGTCTTTTGCGCGTCGGCGGGCTTATCTAAGCAAAAAGCCCTGTGTCACAACGGGCACAGGGCAGGGTGCATTACTTCTTCAGCAGCTTTTCGCAGGCGTCTGCGGCACCTTCCAAAAATTCGCCGCCGTAGGTCTCGATCATACCGGCATCGGAAAGCTCTGCCAGTTTGGGGTCGATGGGGCACTTGGCCAGCACGGGCAGGTGATGCTTTGCGGCCACCTCGTCCACATGGCTGTTGCCAAACACATTGATGTGCTTGCCGCAGTCCGGGCAGACGATGTAGCTCATGTTCTCCACGATGCCCAGCATGGGCACCTTCATCATCTCGGCCATGTTCACGGCCTTTGCCACGATCATGCTTACCAGCTCCTGCGGGCTTGCCACCACAACGATGCCATCCACCGGCAGGCTCTGGAACACGGTCAGGGGCACATCACCGGTGCCCGGGGGCATATCCACGAACAGGAAATCCACGTCCTTCCAGACCACATCGGTCCAGAACTGCTTGACGGCACCGGCAATGACCGGGCCGCGCCAGACGACGGGGTCTTCCTCGTTCTCCACCAGCAGGTTGATGCTCATGACGTCGATGCCCATCCGGCTCTGGATGGGCCAGCAGCCCTGCGCGTCGGCCATGGCACGGCCATGGATGCCGAACAGCTTGGGGATGGACGGGCCGGTGACGTCCGCGTCGAGAATGGCCGTTTTATAGCCCAGCTTCTGCATGGCGACAGCCAGCATCGACGTGACGGTTGACTTGCCGACGCCGCCTTTGCCGCTCATGACGAAAATCTTGTGCTTGATGTGGGAAAGAGTAGCGGCGATTTCCTTGTCCTGCTGGGCGATGAGCTCGCTCGGGCAGGTTCCGGACCCCTTGGAATGACAGGAGCCGGCGGAGCCGCAAGTTGAACAGTTTGACATCTGTTTTTCCCCAGTCTCCTTCCCCCTTTCAGGAGGAAGAGCACTGTTTTTGAGTTACGCACGGAAGGCGCGTTACGGACGCCAGCCGTGATTGCCTACCAAATCCACGAATACAGCCGGACCGCAGTCCCTGCTGTACGCGGAGCTGCCCTTGCGGACGACGCACTGAAGCCGCTGGCTGCCAGGACGCTCTCCAACAGGAATAAGCATGATTCCCTTTTCGTCAAGCTGTTCCACCCTGTCTCTTATACACATCTCCGAGCCCACGAGACTAGGCATGATCTCG
>ENA-OYWS01000738-OYWS01000738.1-human-gut-metagenome-genome-assembly--contig:-NODE-738-length-13808-cov-6.762088_pt1 | contig 13808 bp, 10 predicted proteins | sample MGYA00244813_ERZ653402 | MGnify/ENA primary metagenome ERZ653402 (study PRJEB26926, sample SAMN06165021) | human gut metagenome | biome: ENVO:00009003; feature: ENVO:2100002; material: ENVO:00002003...
CCGATCGGGCGGCGAACGCAATCTGATCGGGCGGCGAACGGAGCACGACGCGTAGTCTATAAGCCTCAGAGTTAAGAAGTTGAAAAAATGGGAACAAATATTGAGGAATGTGCAATAAAATCGTTACCTTTGTAAAATTAAAGTCTAAGCCTCGAAAGTTTAAGACAACGCCCCGAAAACAAAGAAACAACACCCCGAAACCAACGAAACAACACCCCGAAAACTAAAGAAACAGCACCCCCAATAGGTAAAAGGATATCAAAAGAACACATTAAACAAATAAAGAAAAGAAAGATGAAGACTGTTTATGATTTCTCGGTGAAAGACAGAAAGGGTAAAAGCGTGTCGCTGAAGGAGTATGCCAACGAAGTGCTGCTCATCGTAAACACAGCCATAAAGTGCGGTTTCACACCGCAGTACGAGGAGCTGGAGAAGCTCTACGAGAAGTATCATGCGCAGGGATTCGAGGTGCTCGACTTCCCATGCAACCAGTTCGGCGCACAGGCCCCCGGCACCGACGAGTCGATACACCAGTTCTGCAAGCTCACGTACAACACCGAGTTCCCGCGCTTCAAGAAGGTGAAGGTGAACGGCGACGACGCCGACGACCTCTTCAAGTTCCTCAAGGAGCAGAAGTCGTTCGCAGGCTTCGACCCTGCACACAAGCTCACTCCGGTGCTCGAGGAGATGCTCGCCAAGGATGCGCCCGACTATAAGGAGACAGCCGACATAAAGTGGAACTTCACAAAGTTCCTCATCAACAAGCGCGGAATGGTAGTGGCTCGATTCGAACCGACAGAGAGCCTCGACAATATCGCAAAGCAGATTGAAGAACTGCTGTAAAAAGGTGGTGAGATGGTGAGGTGGTGAGATGGTGAGATGTGTGGAGTTGTTATGTTGAGGTGGTGAGATGGTGAGATATGAAAGATGGTGAGGTGGTGAGATATGCCAACACCACAAATCTCAACACCTCAACATAACAACATTACAACACCACATACAGCACCACAAATCTCAACACCTCAACATAACAACATTACAACACCACATACAACCCCACATATCTCAACACCACAACATCTCAACATAACAACTTGTAATAAAATCAATAGAAATGGAAAATAGAGAACATGTGCGTTGCCTCATCGTGGGCAGCGGTCCGGCAGGCTACACTGCTGCAATATACGCTGGACGCGCCAACCTCAGCCCGGTAGAATACTGCGGCATTCAGACTGGCGGTCAGCTCACACAGACTACCGTCGTAGAGAACTTCCCCGGCTACCCCGAGGGCGTGGACGGCAACCAGATGATGCAGGACTTGCGCCAGCAGGCTCTGCGCTTCGGCGTAGACATGCGCGAAGGCTCAATCGCAAAGGTCGACTTCTCGCAGAAGCCATACGTGCTCACCACAGACACGGGCGTCGAGATAGAGGCTGACACCGTGATCATCGCTACAGGAGCAAGCGCCAAATACCTCGGACTGGACGACGAGAAGAAGTACAACGGACAGGGCGTGAGCGCATGTGCCACATGCGACGGCTTCTTCTACCGCAAGCGCACCGTTGCTGTAGTGGGCGGCGGCGACACAGCATGCGAGGAGGCTCTCTATCTGGCTGGTCTCTGCAAGAAGGTGTACATGATTGTGCGCAAGCCTTACCTGCGTGCGTCTGACGTAATGCGCAAGCGCGTAGAGGAGAACGAGAAGATTGAGATTCTCTACGAGCACAACACTCTCGGACTCTTCGGCGAGGACGGCGTAGAGGGTGCTCACCTCGTGAAGCGTAAGGGCGAGCCCGACGAGGAGCGCTACGACATCGCTATCGACGGCTTCTTCCTCGCTATCGGTCATAAGCCGAACACCGACGTGTTCCGCCCGTTCATCGACTGCGACGAGACTGGCTACATCAAGACCGTAGACGGAACGCCGCGCACTAACGTGGAGGGCGTGTTCGCTGCCGGCGACTGCGCCGACCCGAACTACCGTCAGGCTATCGTGGCTGCAGGCTCAGGCTGCAAGGCTGCGCTCGAGGCTGAGCGCTGGCTCACTGAGCACAACCTGTAAAGAAAAGTGGCGGAGGTCTCCGGCCTCCGCAGCACCAAATGAAACTTCTTTATAAATTTCAATAGCGGAGGTCTTTGGCCTCCGTAGCAACCAGTTTGATAGTATTCGACTTGGTGCTGCGGAGGCCGGAGACCTCCGCTACTGGTTTTAAATCAACCAAAACATGACAATCCTCCTCACCGTAGCCGCCTACTTCGCGGCTCTCATGCTCTTCAGCCGCCTCACCGCACGGCGCGGCGACAACAACGAGACCTTCTTCCGCGCCAACCGACGCTCGCCGTGGTACATGGTGGCGTTCGGAATGGTGGGCGCATCCATCTCGGGCATCACGTTCGTGAGCGTGCCGGGCATGGTGATGCGCACCGATATGACATACGTGCAGACCTGCATCGGCTTCATCCTCGGCTACTTCGCCATCGCCTTCCTGCTGCTGCCCGTCTACTATCGGCTGAACCTAACGACCATCTACTCGTATCTGAAGGATAGGCTCGGCAAGCGGTCGTACAAGACCGGCGCATGGTTCTTCCTCACGTCGAAGATGACGGGCGCCGCCGTGCGCTTCTACGTCGTCTGCATCATTCTGCAGCGCTTCGTGTTCGACGCCGTGGACGTGCCGTTCCCCATAACCGTCGTGGGCATGACGCTGCTCATTTGGCTATACACGCGCCGCGGCGGCATCAAGACGCTGGTGTGGACCGACACGTTCCAGACCACCTGCATGTTCGCCGCGCTGCTCCTTATTATATATAATGTGACGCAGCAGCTGGGCATGAGCGTGGGCGAAGCCGTGCAGGCGGTGGCTGCCGACGAGCACAGCCGCATGTTCGTGTGGGACGACTGGGTGTCGACGCAGAACTTCTGGAAGCAGCTGCTCAGCGGAGCCTTCATCGCCATCGTGATGACTGGCTTGGATCAGGACATGATGCAAAAAAACCTCACGTGCAAATCGCTACGTGAGGCTCAAAAGGATGTGTGTACGTATGGTTTCGCCTTCGTGCCCGCCAACATGCTGTTCATGGCGCTCGGCGTGCTGCTTATGATGCTGGCGCAGAAGGATGGCACACCGCTACCTGCGGCTGGCGACGAACTGCTGCCGATGTTCGCGGCTACGGGCGCATTGGGCACCGTCGTCACGGTGTTCTTCACCATCGGCATCGTTGCGGCGTCGTTCTCCAGTGCCGACTCGGCGCTCACGGCGCTCACCACAAGCTACTGCGTCGACATCTGCGAGCGTCCCGAAGACGAGCGTCTGCGCCGCCGTGCGCATGTGGGCATCGCTGTGGTGTTCGTGGCGTTCATACTGCTGTTCCGCATGCTCAACTCTACGAGTGTCATCGATGCCATCTACGTGCTCTGCTCCTATACCTACGGTCCGCTGCTGGGTCTGTTCGCCTTCGGTCTGCTCACGCGCCGCGCCGTCAACGACCGTCTTGTGCCATACGTCTGCCTCGCCTCACCCCTACTCTGCTACGCTCTCGACATCACCGCGCAGCATCTCTGGGGCTACCGCTTCGGCTACGAGCTGCTCATGATCAACGGAGCGTTCACGTTCGCAGGACTGTGGGCTACGAACAGCGCAAAGAAACATGAAAACTCCCACTGATTTCACACTATACGTTAGGATGTAAAAACTCCCACAGATTTCACAGATTTACACAGATGCTGATTTGCGTTATTCTCCCACAGAATTCACAGAACACACAGAACCTTTTGCTATAAAAATCTGTGTAAATCTGTGAATTCTGTGGGAGTTCTTCTCAGCAAGAAAGTTCTGTGTATTCTGTGAAATCTGTGGGAGTTTTTCTCAGCAGAAAGCCCAGTGTATTCTGTGAATTCTGTGGGAGTTTTTCTCAGCAGAAAGTTCTGTGGGTTCTGTGAATTCTGTGGGAGATTATCTCTGTGGGTGCGTGGGTACGGCAAGGATGCCATACCCTCCTACAATACATCTGTGGGAAGAGAAAGATTATAAGCCCGACCAGACACTCGGTTTGAACGTCTTCTCGACCTGCGCCTCCACATCATCAGGCAGATTGCAGAAGAAGTCGATGCCAGTGCGCTTCTCAAGCTCGCTGATAGAAATGGCGTGTGAACGTAATGTCTCATTCATGCGCCATGATTTTGTCTGGTCGCTCCAGAACGCCATGCCCGCATATCCGAACGAACTCTTGCGCAGGATAGCCATGTAGAAATACTTCGGCACGATGAGTTTGCCCCCGATGCGCGTTATGATGTTAGCCTCGCTGTCGATGGTAGCACCCTTGCAGACGAAGATAGTATCCGTTGCAGAGAGCTTGTCAGCCCACTTGCGCAGCTGGTTCTCCATACGCACCCACAAACCGCTGTTGCCGCTGTCGTCGTAGCCGTTGAACTGATGATACTGCGGTTGCATGTTCGTCATTACGAACGTCTGAGCGTTCATCTCCTCCGACGCCGTGCGGTCGCCGCTCGGACAGATATGTCCGCGGTCATAGCCTGGGAAGTATTTGAACTCGTCGTAGTATTCGTCTGCCGTGAGGTTTGTGGTGTCGAAATAGAAGTTTGACACACGACTGTACTTGCCCGAATATCCGCGGTGCATCTGATAGCACGTCCAGCGCTGCGAACGCTTATTGCAGTCCCACTCCACCGAGAAGTTCACACCGTCCTTGTCGTACGCCGTCGACTTAATGCGATAAACCAGCACCTTCTGTTTGCCGCCCTGCTTCAGAGCTGGGAACTCGGTGCGCTGTATCGCCTTGTTGTAGCCATTGGCAGCCGACGGCACGTTAGCGTTCTTGTTCTTCTTGTCTACCTGTCCGCTCTGGCTGCCGTTGCCGCCCTCCTCGTCGTCTCCACAAGCGCTGAAGGTGAGCGTAGAGAGCATCAGCACAGCCATCGCTGCGCAGCGCAATGCGTATTTATAATATTGCTTCATCTGAATATATCTTTTAAAAAGCCTTTTTACTTTTTACTCTTTTACTTTTAAAAGTCCCTTTTACTTTTTTACTCTTTTACTTTTTTACTTTTAAAAGCCCCTTTTTACAAATAAAAAGAGAGTGTGTTCCATACGTATATGCAACTACGAATGGAACACACCCTCAATATTCATATTCAAAAATAGAGCGTGTCTATCTGAAGTATATATCTCGTTCTTTTCCTTACTTGCGAACCTTTGCGTAGCGGTTCATGAACTTATCTACGCGACCTGCAGTATCGACAAGCTTGCTCTTACCAGTATAGAACGGGTGAGATGTGCTTGAGATTTCGACTTTTACTACTGGGTAAGTTTCGCCTTCAAACTCTACTGTCTCTGTAGCCTTGCATGTAGACTTTGTAAGGAACATATCGCCGTTGGACATATCCTTGAATACGACGGGGCGATAGTTTTCTGGATGAATTCCCTTCTTCATTTTGTTTAAATTGTTATAGTGTTAAATAAATAATTCGCTTTCAAACGCTTAGCGGATGCAAAGTTACGACTTTTTTATGAGACCCACAAATTTTTGAAAACAAAAATTCCAAGCCGCTTCAATGTTTGAAACGGCTTGGAATATTAAAGAATCGTATTACTTACGATAGTAAATAAGCCTATTACTTGGCGTATGTGATTACGATCTTGTTTATACGCAACTGAACGCCACCGCCAGAAGCCTCTTTGAAGACGTTTGTATAAGTCATTGTCTTGCCGTCGATAACAACAGTAGCAGTCTCGTTGCCGACGCAATTGACATTCTTATTCTTGTCTACATCGCAGCTGAACACAACCTTAGCGATTGCCTTGTGACCCTCAAATGTAATCATATTGTTCTTATAAACACGGATGTTAGAGTAGTTAGCACCTGTGTAATACTTCGGACCGTTCTTCTCGCCGTTTGCGTCGAAGATGATCTTTGTGCCGTCCTTAAGAGTGATGGTTGTAACCTCAGTACCATTCTCTGTATAGAAGTCGCCAGGAACCACCTCTACTGTTGTTGCACCAGCCTGAACGCTCGGGTTAGAGAGTGTGAGTGTTGTGCCGTTGATAGCGATATTGCCATTGCCTGCAGGCTTGTCCTCGCCCGGCTTGTCCTCGCCACCAGTAGAACCGCCCTCTGTCTTGCCGTTTACAGACACAAGGTATGTAGTGCCCTGAGCAGTCTCAGGAGTATTGCCGTAGTAGTTGGTGAGCTTGCCGTAAACCACAACCTCGTCGCCTTCAGCGATGTTAGGCTGACCCTCTGTCCACTTCTGGTTGCCGAGATAGAGCGAACGGAACACGAGGAACTGACCGTCTGCCTTGCCGTCGTCAGAGATGTAGAAAGAAGCGTTGCCGAACTGTGCAGAGAAAGCCTCCTTTACAGATACTACCTTACCCTTGATGTAGTAGCCCTGCTCAGACACAGCGTTTGCAGCCAGCTTGCTTGCCTCAGCATTCGCAGCTACGCTGTTGAACGGATCGTTCTTTGTACCAGTGCCCTTCGGTGTGCCAGCAGCTCCTGTATCGCCGCCAGCCTCTGTACCAGGCTTTGCACCGAACTCCTTGTCGCCGAGCTTAGCCCAAACTACCGACTTCAGACCGGTCTTGCCGAAGTAAGCCTCGATGTTACCACAGAGAACCACCTCCTGCTTGTAGTTTGCAGGATTGTCCTTGAGGTTGATTGCGTTGCGAACATCACCTACGGGAAGCTGTACCGGCATTACGTTGTCAACAGAAGTCTCGTCAGCAGAAGCTGCGATGAGAACGTTGCTTGCAACCTCACAACCCTCGGCTGTGAACTTAGCCTCGTCGATAGACTTGTCGGGAACGAAGCCTACGATGTAAGCCTTAACGAAGACATTGCTGCCAGTGGCGCCATGCTTCTTGATGTCCTCTATAGTGTAAGGACTTTCTGCGGTACCATTGCCTGTCATTTCGGTTGAACCGCCGCCGTTGCCGCCATCAGGAATTTCATAAGCCTCGGGAACGTCCTCACAGCTTGTGAATGTGAATGCCGTCATCGCTGCGACGAGCATTGAGAAAAATATCTTTTTCATATTCTTTTGTTTGTTTGCTTGTTGTATATTAATAATAATGTGGATAGCCTTGCTGCTGATAATGCTATATCGCAAAGGCTTTATTTGTTCTTCTCCGGCTCGAGCACCTCGATATCAGACTGCGAGCGCAGAACGAGCTGCACGGTTGTGCCGTAAGACGACGTTGCGCTGGTCTTGTAGACGGTGAGAATACCGGTTACGTTGAGCTTACCCTTCGGCAATGTCTCTGCAGCGAACTTAGCGTAGCAGCTTGTGCGGATGCCTATCTGCTTCTTCTGAGCGGTGTAGCCCTTGAAGTAGCGTGTAACGCCATAGCCTGTTGCAGCACCTTCTGCCTCGGGAGCGAATGTAACCTTGCCGTCTGCGGTGTCGAACTCAACACCCTTCAGCGTTACGATCTGTCCAGAATACTTCATTGACACAGTCTCGTTGTTTAGAGTGCTGATTTCTGAAGTCTCGAACACATGAGGCACGACGAGCGAAGCGTCTGCCTTGCCGAGAATCTTGAAGCGAGTCTGCCATTCGGTGCGGCTGATGCGGCTCGGGTAAGTCTGGTTCTTCTTGAAATCGGTGTACGGAACGCCAATCTGCGGCTGTGTACGGTAAGCACCGTAGTAGAGTCCGCCGAGGTCGATGAGCACTTCCTGACCGATAGGCAGCTGACCGCACATACCGCCCTGAGCAACGCTGATGACGATGCCGCCGGTAGCGTCCTCGAGCATAATCTGGTTGTAGATATTGCCAGAGATATCGTTGCCCGTTACGCGAGCCTTAATCTGCACACCGTCGGCGATGCGTACGGTGTCGTTCACCTTGTCCTTCAGCAGCGCGCTGTACTTCGACTTCAGGTCGGCGATGTTAACGACGTTGGTCTCCTGAAGCTGGTTGTTGCCGAACGGTGCCACCTCGCCAGTAGGGTCTGTCCAGTCGTCATCCATACAAGATGTAGCCGAAAGACCTATAACAAGCGCGAAGAGCGCGAGTTTCAGATATTTTAAACTTTTCATCTTCTTTCTGTGATTTAGAATTTATAAGTAATGTTCAGCATACCGTTTGTACCGAAAGCGTAGAACTTGAACGGGTTCTTCTCGAACGAATAACCGCGCAGGTTAGCGCTCTGTGTGTATCCGCTTCGGCTTTGCTCGTAACCGCCAGTAACGATGTTGCGGTTGTTGAGGATGTTCTGCACCATGAGGTTGATTGACAACGAGCCGTGCTTGAGATATATGCTGCGACCGATTGAGCCGTCGAGCATGAATCCGCCGTGTCCCTTAGCCTGGTCGAGTGCGCCGGGGATGATTTCGCCGGTCACGTCGTTGATGATAGGACGGTCGAGCGCCTTCATCACGTCGTTACGACGCTTGATGTTCTCGTCGAAACGGTAGTTGGGCGAGTACGACAGATAGATGCGGTCGTAGTAGTTGCAGTTGAGGTCGATGAACCAACCCTTCTGGTGGTAGCTTACGCCGAGGCTGAGCGCTGTGAGCGGTGTGCCGCTGTCGCGCATGCCCTTGTTGTGTATGTAGTCGTAGTTCTCGCCTTCCTGACCTGTGCCGTGCAGCGTAGCGCTTGTCGACTCCATGTAGCAGAGCTTAGAGTTGTTCGTAATCTTCGCCTCGCTGATTGTACCGATGAGCTTCACGTCGAGGAAGCTGGTGAGCTTAAACTTGGCGCCGAGCTCCGCACCGTAGTACGACTTGTTCATATCTGTCATCGACACGTAGATGAACGAGTTGGTGTCGTCGTTATAGAAGTTCTGCCAGTCGGAAACGTTGGTCATGCGGCTGTAATAGCCTTTGAGGTTGAGATGGAGCCAAGAGTTCTCGTACATGTAGCCGAGTTCTGTGCTGAAGATGCGCTCGTTCTTGAGACCCTGAACGAAGTCGTTGTTCACCTCCGGCGACATGAATGCCGCACGTGCTTCAGGAGCGCGGTGCTCGTAGCCTACGCCGAGTGTGAGCACGTTGCCGCGTCCGAGCGTGAGGTTAGAGCCGAACTTGAATCCGCCGTCAACGAACTCCGCTGTCTTGCTCTTGCCGAACGAGTTGTTAGCAGCCAGACCGTTGCGCATCTTGCCTTCGCGCTGCATAGATGTGTAGCCGAGTCGGGCAGCCACGGTATAGTTGAGCGGTCCGAAGTTCTCGGTGTACGATGTCCAGAGCTTTCCCTTGTTGATGAAGAGGTTGTAGTCGTAGCCGAAGCGGTCGCCTTCCTTCACTACAGCGTTAGGATGGTTGAGGTCGTACTGTGCCTCGGGCGAAGCTGCGGTGTACTTGTCAGAGATAATATAAGTGTTGATATTATGGAACTGAGAAGCGCCGAGCAGGTCCTCCATTGTCTGGTAGTGCATAGCCTTGTTTGTGGCAGCTATCACGCCTACGTTGAACTTCTTGTCCTTGTCAATCTGGTGGTTGAAGGTAGAAGCGAGCGAGAACATGAGGTTGTCGTTGTGCTTAGCCTGGATATAGTACATAGCGTCGCCGCCCTGAGCTGCTGTGTTCTTGTTAGCATAGTAGAGGCGGTCCCAGTTGATCTGTCGGTTAGCCTTCGATGCGCGCCAGTAGTCGTACGATGTCTTCCAGTCTTCGTAAGCCTGCTCTGTGCGATACGAGTCGTTGTTGCCGTACCATACGTCGTAGTAGCTCGACGGCAGGTTCTTCCAGTAGTTAGGATGCGGGTTGTCGGCGTTGTTGTAGTTGAGCTTTGTGCTCTTGTACATAGAGTATTTGCCGAAGAACGACGTAGTGAGTTTCGAGTTCTCGTTGAAGTTCCAGTCCCATGTGAGGATGGCGCTCGGAGCAAAGTCGTTCACGACACGCGAGTTGCGCTTTTTGCCGTTCTGATAGCCCCAGTAGGGGTTGTAGTAGCGGTTGTTGGCGAGCCAGTAGACCTCGTCCGTTGCAGCACCCTGTGTAGAGCGCTCTGTCGGGTTGCCCCATGTAGAGAGCGAGAGGCTGTGTTTGCCCATCACCTTCTGCACGGCGAGGAAGTAAGAGAGCGAGTTGTAGAATGTGCCCTCTACGTATCCGTTGCGTGCCCAGCGGTAGCTCACGTTGCCGGTGAACGCCCATCCCTTCTCAGAGAGTCCGCTGCTGTACGAGTACATGCCGCGCAGGGTATAGTTGCGGTTGGCGCCGCTTACTGTCAAGCGGTGGCCTACGGGCATTGCCGACGGACGGAAGTTGTAGTTGTTCGATCCGCCCATGCCTGACATTGCGAAGTTGTTGCTTTCGAACGGAAGGGCGAACTCCTGGTTGCGTGTCATGTTGTTCAGACCGCCCACCTGAGAGTAACGGAACTGTCCGCTCTCCATATCGTTCAGCAGCAATCCGTTGAGATAAACTTCGTTATACTTCTGATCGAATGCACGATAGCGGAAACGTGCCGGTGAGAACAGATAGCCCACCTGGCTGGCATAGATGTCGGTGTTAGAGTTGACGATGGTCACGTTCTGTGTCATGTCGTCGTCCTCACCGAGCTGTGCCTCTGTGAAAGTGAAGGCAGCCTCGCTCGCCGCTTCGCTATGGAAGCCGATCGAGTCGGCTGCTGTCTGTGCGAATGCAGACGGAGCGCAGCACATTGCCAGCACTGCTAATTTAAGCTTCTTTTGCATGTAAGTGTTTATAATTATTTAATGAAATTTCGTTATATCGCTGCTGCTACATTTTCCCTACTTCAGCCAGCCGTGCAAAGGTCTCATCCTAACCACGGAAAGCTCGCAAGCATGCAGCATGCAGCAAATGAAATAGATTGCAAAGTAACACATTTTTATCCAATTAAAGAAATGTTTCCCTACTTTATTTATATTAATATAGTGTTTCAATGCTGCAACACACAAAAAGGGCGTAACGTTTTGTATTTTAATGCAAAAAAAGCATGAAACAGGGTGCAATAATAAGGATTTACTGTAACTTTGCACTATATACTCATGTATTAAACGAAACAAGAATAAAAAAACAAATAACTAAAATGAAAAAGAATCTTTTTATCCTCGCCTTGCTCCTCTGCATCACTCTCGGAGCATCGGCACAGAAAAAGTTTAACCTCTACGCTGTAGGTTTCTACAACCAGGAGAATCTCTTCGACACTTGCCACGACGAGGGCAAGCGCGACTACGACTTCCTGCCCAACGGCTCGTACAAGTGGAACGGACTGAAGTACACCCACAAGTTGCGCAACATGGCGCAGGCTATCGCCGACCTTGGCACCGACAAGCTGCCGGGCATCGGCTGCGCCATAGTAGGCATGTCGGAGGTGGAGAACTCGAAGGTGCTCGACGACCTCACAGCGCAGGCTCCGCTGAAGCAGCGCGGATATAAATATGTACACGTAGAGGGACCCGACCGCCGCGGCATCGACTGCGCCATGCTCTACAACCCGCGCTTCTTCACCGTGAAGAACGTGCGCCTCGTGCCCTACGTGCCCGAAGAGCCTAAGGACTCCAACTTCATCACACGCGGATTCCTCACCGTGAGCGGCACTCTCGCCGGCGAGCCGGTAGCCGTAATCGTGTGCCACTGGCCCAGCCGCTTCACCACGTCCTACTATCGTGAGGTGGCAGGCAGACAGGTGCGTGCCGTGAAGGACTCGCTGCTGCGTGCCAACAAGAAGTGCAAGGTGTTCGTGATGGGCGATATGAACGACGACCCTACCAACAAGTCGATGACCGAGGCGCTCTCTTGCAAGCCTACCATCGAGAAGACGGGCAAGGACGACATGTACAACCCGTGGTACAACCTGCTCACAAAGCAGGGCAAGGGCACGCTCTTCTACAACGGCACATGGAATCTCTTCGACCAGATAGTGATGACGCCGAATCTGCTCAACGCCAACGGCTCTAAAGACTTCTCTACGCTGAAATACTTCCAGCATCAGATTCACATTCGCCCGTATCTCATACAGAGCGAGGGCAGATACAAGGGCGCGCCGAAGCGCACTACAGCAGGCGGCGTATGGCTCGACGGCTACTCAGACCACTTGCCGGTAGTAGTTTACCTGGTGAAGGAGCAGAAGTAATTTGAATTTTGAGTTTTGAATTTTGAATTATCGGCTGTGCCGATTTGGAGTTGTTCATTTTTGAATTGTTAGCTTCCAATTCTCAAATCAAAACTCATTAATTCAAAATGCGCAACGCGCATAATTCAAAACTCAAAATTCAAAAATCAAAAATCAAAACTCATGAATACCGAGCGCCATCCGTTCACCCCATTCCTCCCCGACGGCTGCCGACTGCTCATGCTGGGCAGTTTTCCGCCGGGCGAGCAGCGCTGGTCGATGCGCTTCTACTACCCCAACTTCACCAACGACATGTGGCGTATCTTCGGACTGTGCTTCTACAGCGACAAGCTCCACTTCGTCGACACCGAGCACAAGACATTCCGACTCGACCTCATCGTCCCGTTCCTCAACGAACACCGCATCGGCATGTACGACACGGCGACGGAGGTGCGCCGTCTGAAGAACACGGCGTCTGACAAAGACCTGGAGGTAGTGGAACCGACAGACCTGAAGGCGATGGTCGACTCGCTGCCCGAGCTCACCGACATCGTCACCACGGGGCAGAAAGCCACCGACGTGCTCTGCTCCTGCTTCGACATAAAGACGCAGCCGAAGGTGGGCGAGAACGTGCAGTTCGCCTTCGCCGACCGCACGCTACGCCTCTGGCGCATGCCCAGCAGTTCGCGCGCCTACCCCATGAAACCCGAGCGCAAAGCCGAGTTCTACAGCAGAATGTTCAGCGCAATATATCAATAAGCATAAGATTATGACAAACGACAAGATTACGATAATAGGTATTGCCGGCGGCACTGGTTCCGGCAAGACAACGGTAGTGAAAAAGATTGTAGAGGCATTGCCGCCGCACCACGTGGCTGTAGTGCCGCTCGACTCGTACTATAACGACACATCGCACATGACCGAAGAGGAGCGCCGTGCCATCAACTTCGACCATCCCGACGCCTTCGACTGGAAACTGCTCATAAAGCAGATTAACGATCTGCGCGAGGGCCGCGCCATCGAACAGCCTACGTACTCGTACCTGAAGTGCAACCGCGAGAAGGAGACGATACACGTAGAGCCGAAGCCGGTGATAATAGTGGAGGGCATCATGACGCTGCTCAACAAGCGCCTGCGCGACATGATGGACCTGCGCATCTTCGTCGACTGCGACCCCGACGAGCGCCTCATACGCAACATTCAGCGCGACACCATCGACCGCGGACGCACCGTCTCCATGGTTGTCGACCGCTATCTGAAGGTGCTCAAGCCGATGCACGAGCAGTTCATCGAGCCTACAAAGCGCTTCGCTCATATTATCATACCCGAGGGTGGCGACAATCTGAAAGGCATCAACATGGTGTGCAAGTACATCGAAAGCATTGTGGAGAAGAGAGTGTAAACAGAACTGTCGTGTAAACTGAATCGGGTCACGGTTCTGTTTACACGACCTAAGCTTTTCTCACCGTTCGCGTCCGCCGTCCGATCGGATTCCGTACGCCGTCCAATCAGATTCCGTACGCCGCCCGATCAGATTCCGTTCGCCGTCCGATCAGATTCCGTTCGGGTGACGATGACTTTTCGTGAGGTTTTACTGCGAAGACATATAAAAAATAAAGAGTAAAGTCAAAACAATAGTATTTGGAAAATTGAATAGTTAACGATTCAAAGGTAGGAGGAGGGTGTGTCAAAACTCTCTTATTCTAAAAAAATCACAAAGCCCTGACTTTCACAAGCCAGGGCTTTGCTATGTCTAAAA
>ENA-OYWS01000747-OYWS01000747.1-human-gut-metagenome-genome-assembly--contig:-NODE-747-length-13739-cov-6.827901_pt1 | contig 13739 bp, 13 predicted proteins | sample MGYA00244813_ERZ653402 | MGnify/ENA primary metagenome ERZ653402 (study PRJEB26926, sample SAMN06165021) | human gut metagenome | biome: ENVO:00009003; feature: ENVO:2100002; material: ENVO:00002003...
GATCATGCCTAGTCTCGTGGGCTCGGAGATGTGTATAAGAGACAGTTCTTATATCATCCACACTAGGGGCTATTTCTATCTTATTGCCTTATATGTCTCTACAAAATCAGAATTTCAGGGGGAATAATCGAATTTTTTCCATTTTATATAAACATCATTTAATTTTTTTATGTATCTTTGCCGAAAGTATTCATCATTTAATATATGAGCTTATGAAACGACTTATTGCTATTTTGTTTGTATTAGTGAATTCGCTTGCAATATTCGCCCAAAAGGACGTAACTAAGTTTCTTGGATTTCCCATAGACGGGACTATTTCAGAAATGAAGGCAAAACTAAAAACCAAGGGATTCAAACCAATTTCGTCTAGTGACGAGCTTGAGGGGGAATTTAATGGTTTTAAAGCTTATGTTATGCCTATGGAAAATAAGGGAAAAGTTTGGCGCATTTGTGTTATCAATCAGACACCTACAAATGAAACGGATATCCGTATTCGCTTCAACAACCTTGTCCGCCAATTCTCCAAGAACACAAAGTATCTCCCTTTAAAGGAAGATCAATACATTAGTGAGGACGAGAATATCTCGTTTAATATGCAAGTAAAACACAAACGATATGAAGCGAATTTCACACAATTACCATCAGATTCCTCTTTGATATTAAAATATGCTCATCAATGTGTACTAGCCAAATATACTGAAGAGCAAATTCAAAACCCAAAGCCAGAGGAAAAAACGGATATGACCAACATCTCAGTTGAAGCTATTAAGGATTTTTTGGATAAGAGATCGGTATGGTTCATGATTATAGAGAACTTTAACCAATATAATATAGCAATATACTACGAGAATGGATACAACAAGGAGGATGGAGAAGACTTATGACATTAATTTATAGAAGGGATATATCTCATTCCCTCCTAAAATCTTCAAAGGTACCAAGGAGCTTGGTACCTTTGTTGTTTTACCTTGGTACCTTTCACCAAAAAGCTTGGTACCTTTCATGAAATGTACCATGGTAAGCATGGTACATTTCTCCTTGAGGTGGTATCCTTTCGCCAAATGTACCATGCTGAGGTGATATCTTTTGACCTAATGTACCATGCTGAGGTGGTATCTTTTCGCCAAATGTACCATGCCGAGGTGGTATCCTTTGCTCTTTAGCTGGTATCTTTTTCACCCTGAGGTCGTAACCTTTCATCTTGAGGTCGTAACCTTTCACCCTAATCAGGAATAGGGATTCCCCCCTTCTACTTTAGGGAATCCTTCTCGTTTCTTTTCGGAAGAAAGTAGTACTTTTGCAGGCGTAAACAAGATAATGACCGAGCACTCTTTTTAAAAGGGGCTCAAGATTATAACTTTCAAAAACAGTATCGCTTATGAAAAGAAATGAAGTAATGGCACTCATCGCCACAACCATATTGATGTTTGCCGTATGCCTCTCGGCTTCAGCTAAGGGAAAAAGAAACGTGGAGCGGGGAATGACCAAGCAGGAAGTGATTGCCATTCTCGGAGAACCTAAGCTCACCAGTTTCGACATATATGGGGACAAATGGGAATATGCTAAATATAATAATCTGTTTGGAGATTCCAAGTACATCACGGTCTTCTTCGACAGAAACGGAAAGGTTGTGCAGTACGATACAAGAATCATAGAACCAAACAGCCAAACATCGAATGTACAGCAGCCACAACACCCTACTCCACCCATCTACGATGGAAGATGTGATCCCGATGGCAGAATGGATTACGGCTATTGTCTCGATGATGCCTCTTTCAACATATTATATAATAAGGTGAAGAAAGCAAGCTTTGACGACAACAAGTTCGACCTGATAGAAGTGGCAAGCCTCGGCTGCTATTATTCCTGCGCCCAGGTGGTCCGCATCATGAAGATATTTCCTTTCGACGACGAACAGCTGAAAGCGCTCAAAATGATGGCGCCACATATCGTGGATCTTCAGAACACAGGCCTCATCTATAAAATATTCAGCTTCGACAGCGAAAAGGATAAGGCTGAGGAAATCATCAGAAATAGCAGATAACCACAGAATCAAAGAGGGGTGTGACAAGACTATGATATATAAAATTTCGGGGGAATCGGATATTTCACCTTATTTTTTTTCGGGGGAATCGGACATTTCGCCCTAAAAAAAATCAAGGGAATCGGATTTTCTTCATTTATCTCTCTCATTTTCAGATATTTTCGTAAAGTCTTCAGGCGACAAAACTCACGCCTCACTCGATAAATTCTGTGAGAAATATTCGAAGGTTGTAGCGCAACGCTATTTGGTGTACAACAAGGATTTACAAAAAAATGGAAACACATTGTTGATACCTTTTTATATGATACCATTCATCTAAGAAAATAAAGTCCGTGGGCATTCATTTGCTCACGGACTTTTTCATTTTATTCCCTTATAATTAAAATTTTAGTTAATTCTTTAGCTATTGCTTGAGTTTTTTCATTGCTATTGTGGTATTATCAGAAAAAAATAGTATTTTTGTAGCGTCTAATCTGACGGAAACCCAATCATTGGGAGGAAGTAGAGAAAGACTATACATTTTGGAAAGGCGTTTGGTGCGCTTTGGTTTTGACGATTCAAGAATCTAGCAGTTCATCGACAAGTCAAGAACTAAGCAACGGAACGCCCTATGAGGTGTTTTATATATAATCCTCAATATCTTCGGATGCCCACACATTCGTTGGTATTTGTACCATTTCCTTGGATTTTGCAGATGTAGATTGGAATCAAGGTAATTACTTTATCAAAGCATTTGTTAATGGTGATGCGGTCGGTGCTAGTCAAATCAAGTCTGTACCATTTGCACTTATAGCTGATGGTATAAGAGGTGTGTTGACAAAACGTCAGCTGATAGGTACATGGAAGGTTAACAATTTAGGATTTATCACATTTAATGTAACTAAGGCTTCTCCATATACAGGTGAAGTCGGAAAGTATGTAATGTTCTCTGTATATGATAAAGATGGCATGTCTTTTAAGATACTGAAAACAGAATATAAAAACTAAAGGTACCAACCTCACCTTGGTACCTTTCACGAAAGAGAGGGTGTGTCATCAGTCCATGGCACACCCTCTTTCGCTTATCATTTCTTCTTTGTATTACTTCTCACCATTGTTGGGTCAGCAACATACTTTTGAAGAGGATGATTAATCATCTCTGGAATCCAATAGAAGAGCTTGTTTGCTAATCTCAAAGGCTTCAGGTATTTATCCTTTAATGCCTTAGGCGACCGCTGCAAGATAGAAGCTAGTTCCTCATAATTATATGGCTTAAAAGCACATAAATCTATTAAGAGTTGGCATACTGTCTCACGAGAAGCTCGGCTACCGATGTTATTGACTCTTTCTTGCAATTCTTTAGAAAGTTCTCGTACCAACTCTTCACGAGGTTTTAACATACATTCCTCTTCAAAGGTACCAAGCTTACCTTGGTACCTTTCATCTTCACCTTGGTACCTTTCGCCTAATGTACCATGCTGAGGTAGTAACCTTTCGTCCTGAGGTGGTAACCTTTCGCCTAATGTACTATGCTGAGGTAGTAACCTTTCGCCTTGAGGTGGTAACCTTTCGCCCAATGTACTATGCTGAGGTAGTAACCTTTCGTCCTGAGATGGTAACCTTTCGGCTAAGGATACCACCTTGGAGGTTCTTATATAGTAAGTGTTACGACCTTGCCCTTTCTTTTCTATGAATCCAAGATCGCAAAGCTTATGAATCTCCAAGCGTGCACGGGCATGAGTAATCGAAGAATCCAGCTGGCGATAAGTAGCATTATCTATCGCACCCACTTCTCTCACGAAGACTAGAGCCAACTTTTGCTCATTCACCAAACCGAACTCGGCATATTGAGCCAACCACTCCATATTCTCCTTGCTGAGGAAATGATGGAGCAGAAGTCTTGCCGTAAACTTATTCGCTTCATGGTTCGACTCAAAAGTCGGCGGCATCAAACCAGCCTCCTTCATCAATCTGCGCATCGCACCAATACCAGTACCCTTAGTCTCTGCAAGATTCGTATCATGGAATATCTCGCTGATTCTTGGATTGCGAAGCATAGAGCCTGGCTCTCCCCAATCATCCTGAGGTTTCAGAGAATAGCCTGGATTGTGAATCTCAATACGATTGGAATAGCGGATAATCTGAATCGGTTGATTCACTCGATTAGAACGATGAATATACGAATTGACTATCGCCTCACGTAATACCTTATTTGGAAGAATCGCTGGTGTAGATGCCTGCATGGAATCCTTCTTCAGTTCAAAGCCCTTTGGAAGATCATCCATCACAGCACTACACGCCTTGTTCACCATGAGGATTAATGGTCCGCGCATATCAATGGTCTGCTCAAAACGATTATCGCCATCAGATAACCACTGGTTACCTGATATTCTGATGTAATCAACTCTGAAAGAAGGAACCAAACGACGAAGCGACATCTGTTTGCCAAAGACTAAAAGACCTGTATAAGTCAAATCATATCCACCTTGCTTATTCTTCTTAATAGCTCCTAATGCCCTCAGCAAATCGACATCATCCAGAGTCAGCTCTTCAGCATCAGGATTCACTTCCTTGCGAAGTTTACGATAGAAGTTGAGTGCATTCTCATCTATATCATCAAGATCTGCATCATCTACAATACAACTATCATAGGTATCAGCAGATTGATAAAAGAGATACATATCCTCTTCTGAGCATTTTTCATCAGAAGGACCTATACGACGAAACGCCCCCTCAGGCAAACCACGCTTGGCAAAATACGCTGGTTTCTGACTCTCAGGTAACTCTTCTATTTTGACAACAATAACGGTCTTACCCAAATATTCCTCCACATTAATAATCGGGCGAATACGGACATTGAACATAGAGTTACACATAGCGACAAAATCAGATTGAACTTTGTCTGTGTTCTCGATATTCTCAGGCTCATAGACAGGTCTGCCGTCTTCAGCCATTCCGGTACGTTTGGCACCTAAAAGCAGATAACCACCACACAGACCTGGCTCGTTGGCAAAAGCACAAACCGTTTCCATCATGCTCTTGCCAACAGCTGATGCCGACTTGGCTTCTATTCTCCTATTTTCATCAAAGCTATTTAGCTCTGCAAATAATTCCTTCGCTGTTCTCATTTTCTTAATTATATTTAGGTAAGGAGACGTCATTTGTCATCCTCTTTGCCTATTCGGCGGTAAAGTTAATCAAAAAATCACAAACTTACAAACAAAAGATGGATTTTTTCGCTTTATCCCTCTCATTTTCAGATATAATTAGTATCTTTGTGGCGTTTTAATTGGAGGACAAAGATATGAGTTTAAAATTAATTGATAGGGAGGAGAAAAAAGGACTTGCCAAACTATGGGAAGACATAGATATCTGGTGGTATTGCCATGTAACAGACAAATACCGCTCTGTATGTTGCTGGTTCAGAATTTGCTGTAACAAAAGACGTTGGAAGCTCGTAAAACAAGCAGCCTTCCATACATATCCATTCTCTTATGAATATTTTTATGATTTGCAGAAAACATACATGGAAGAGTTAATAGCACATTATAAACATGGATATTTCGCTACAGCAGAAACTTACGAGCCAATAGTACGTTGGATAAAAATGGCGGTCAAACTCCATGATATTATGCTTGACAATAATGTTGATCTTTTCGACTATGAAGGAGAGATGGAGTTTGTGCCAATAGATGATGGAAAGTTCTATAAAATGAAAGACGACAATGTGAAGTACCATTGCTTGGTAAAGGTAAATATGAGAAACCTTGACCGTTATCTGAAATTATCACATAACCCAAAAGCTAAAGATTGGTACATAGAACATCCTCATGAATTATACCAGTTGAAAGCATGGTACTTATATCATAAGTTGCTTGCCTACTATGCACAAACGTGGTGGGACTAAAACCTAATAAATAATAAAGGTGTCAGGTTTTGGAAAAAATATCTTTTTATGATAGGGATTCCCTTTCTATTATATAATAAGGTGATTGATGCGGATTGCAAATCCGCAGAGCATAAAAGGTTAGGTCATTTTTTGATGCCGGATTGCAAATCCGGCAGGACGCCTAACGGGAGAAATGAAAAATCCACGAGCTACTTTTTTATGTCAAATCATGCATATTGTTTAGTCGATTTTACAAAATAATCATATTTCTGTAAAATCGACTAAACAATTGAGGTAATACCCGTATGAAAATGCTTTCCCCCTCCCTTTCCATTTTTTCACAAAAATCACAAGGATTGTTAAAATTGAAACTTTATGCTAAACTTTTCCGTCTAAATGCAATCAGATTAATATCTTTCTGAAATAAATAAAACGGGATAAACAGAAAATAGAAGAAAATTATGAACGGAAAAGTAAAAAACGCAATGGCTGCTCTGCTTCTTGTAGCAGCACCATTGGCTACGCAGGCAAAACAATGGTCGCTGAAAGACTGTATCGACTATGCGCTTGCCAACAACATCGCTCTTCAGAAGACGCAACTCACCAAGGCAAGCGCCCAAGAAGATTATCTGCAGTCGAAAGCTGCTCTGCTTCCGTCGCTCAGCGCCAGCACAAACCAAAGCGTGAACTATACGCCGTGGGTAGCTAGCGGAATCAGCGGTGACGGTTTCTCGAGAGCAAGTATAGACAAGGTTTATTACAATGGAAATTATTCCGTATCGGGAAACTACACCATCTGGAACGGAAACAAGAATCACAATCAGATTAAGCTGAACAAACTTGCTGCCGAGGCTGCACAGCTCGATTCGGCTACTCAGGCTATCAAGCTGCAGGAACAGATTGCACAGCTCTACGTGCAGATTCTCTACTCTACAGAGGCTATCCAGGTGAACAAGGAGAGCTATCTCTCGAGCCAGCAGAACGAAGAACGTGGCAAGGAGATGGTGAAGATAGGCAAGATGAGTCAGGCTGACCTGGCACAGCTCACTGCTCAGAGAGCTCAGGATGAATTCAACATCGTGCAGGCTGAAAGCAATGTGAAGAACTACAAGCGACAGTTGAAGGAACTGCTTCAGATTACAAGCGATGAAGCTTTTGACATCGAGATTCCGAATACCACCGATGAGATGGCTCTCGTGGCTGTTCCGGCAATGAACGGAGTCTATGCTGCGGCTCTCGAAAACCGTCCGGAGTTCAAGACCATCAAGAATCAGTTGGCTCAGAACGACTTGAACATCAAGATTGCGAAGGCGGGCAAGCTGCCTACCATCAGCGCCAACGGAGGTATCTCTACCAGCAATACTTCCATGAACAGCAATGGTCTTGCCAAGCAGTTGAAGACCAACTTCAGCGTTGGAGGCGGCGTAGGAGTGAGCATCCCTCTCTTTGAAAACCGAACCACCAAGACTCAGGTGAACAAGGCTTTGATTCAGCGCGAAAGCATCCAGCTCGACCTGAAGAACCAGCAGACCCAGCTCTACTCTACCATCGAGAACTACTGGTTGCAGGCTACCACCAACCAGAGCCAGTTTAAGGCGGCAAAGGTTAGCAGCGAGAGTGCCCAGACCAGTTACAATCTGCTGAGCGAGCAGTTTAAGCTGGGATTGAAGAATATCGTTGAGCTAAGAACAGGAAAGGATAACCTGCTCAAGGCGAAGCAGAACGAGCTTCAGGCCAAATACCTCGCCATCCTCAACATCAATATGTTGAAGTTCTATAAGGAAGGACATATTTAACTCCCCTGTTTATTATTTCGAATCAAATTAATCTGATTATAAAAAATGAAAAAGTTGAGAATTAGCAAAATCTGGATTGCTGTCGTGGTGATAGTAATCGTTGCCGTGGCGGCATGGGCGATGTCGGGCGGAAAAAAGGAAGAAGATATTAACTTCAAGGAGGAAAAAGTGGCGCTGAAAACCTTGCAGAACAGCGTAACCGCTACAGGTACCATCGAGGCGGTGACCTCTGTAACCGTGGGTACACAGGTGAGTGGTATCGTCAACAAACTCTATGTGGACTACAACTCCCAGGTAAAGAAGGGACAGGTCATCGCAGAACTCGACAAGACCAATCTCTTGAGCGAACTGAATACTGCGAAGGCAAACCTCGCCAGCGCACAGAGCAGTCTGAACTATCAGGCAGCCAATATGGAGCGCTACAAAACCCTTTACAAGAAGGGACTTGTCAGCGCCGATGAATACGAGAATGCCCTCCTCACCTATCGCCAGGCTAAGGAGCAGGTTGCCTCTTCTAAGGAAAACGTACAGAGAGCACAGACCAACCTCGGATACGCCACCATCACCTCTCCTATCGACGGAACCGTGATTTCGAAGAGCGTAGAGGAAGGTCAGACCGTAGCGGCAAGCTTCAACACCCCAGAGCTCTTCACCATTGCCAAGGATCTGACCAACATGCAGGTAGTAGCCAATGTGGACGAGGCTGATATCGGCAATGTAAAGGAGGGCGACCGAGTAACTTTCACCGTGGATGCCTATCCGGATGATACCTTCGAGGGAACCGTGAAGCAGGTGCGCCTGGAAGCTACAACTACCAATAATGTAGTAACTTACGAGGTAGTGATTTCTGCTCCAAACGCTGATTTGAAACTGAAGCCGGGTCTTACAGCCAACGTTACCATCTACACCCAGGAGCGCAGCGGCGTGCTCGCCGTAGCCAACAAGGCTCTCCGCTTTACCCCTACCAAGGAAACCGTGGGCAAGGATATGAAGATCGTGGACTGCAAGGGTAAAAACAAGGTTTGGACATTGAAAGGCAACACCCTCACCGCTCATCCTGTAACCATCGGTCAGAGTGATGGAATCAATACAGAAATCACCAAGGGATTGAAGCAGGGCGATAAGATTGTAACGGAAATCGTAGTGAATGTTCCGGAAGAAGAGGATGCTCCACAGCAGAGCCAGGGACTGATCAGCGGTCCGGGTCCTAGAGGAAAGAAGAAGTAAGGGGAGAAGTAAAAAAGAATCATTATGTCTGAAACATCAAATAACAACGAGAACAAGAAGGTGGTGATAGAGCTCGACAACGTGCGCCGCGACTTTCTTGTGGGTGATGAAACCGTCCATGCCCTGAAAGGCGTAAGCTTCAAGATCTACGAGGGCGAGTTCGTTACCATCATGGGTAAGTCGGGTTCCGGCAAATCCACCCTGCTTAACCAGCTGGGCTGTCTCGACACCCCTTCCAAGGGTGAATATTACCTGGATGGCGTGAGCGTGCGCAAGATGAGCCGCAACGACAGAGCCATCCTGCGCAACCGCAAGATTGGCTTCATCTTCCAGAACTACAATCTCCTGCCAAAGACCACGAGCGTGGAGAATGTAGAGCTGCCGCTGATGTACAATCCTGCCATCAGCGCAGAAGAGCGCAAGCAGCGTGCCATCGAAGCTCTGAAGGCTGTAGGACTGGGCGAAAGACTCTACCATAAGAGCAATCAGATGTCGGGTGGACAGATGCAGCGTGTAGCCATCGCCCGTGCGCTGGTGAACAATCCTGCCGTGATTCTCGCCGACGAGGCAACGGGTAACCTGGACACGAGAACCAGTTTCGAGATTCTTGTCCTTTTCCAGAAACTCTACGCTGAGGGCAGAACCATCATCTTCGTAACCCACAACCCGGATATCGCCAAGTATTCCAGCCGCAACATCGAATTGCGCGACGGACACATCATCAGCGATACCTATAATGACCACATCCTTTCGGCAGCAGAAGGCCTTGCCGCCCTGCCAGCCAATACGGACGAATAACTGTATAGAATATGAATTATCAGAATCTTTTAAAGATAGCCCTTCGAGCGATAGCTACCAACAAGATGCGCTCCTTCCTCACAGCTCTGGGCATCATCATCGGTATTGCAGCCGTGATTACGATGCTTGCCATCGGACAGGGTAGTAAGGCGAGCATCAAGGCGAACATCGCCGAGATGGGTAGCAATATGATTATGATTTCGCCGGGTGCCGACATGAGAGGCGGTGTGCGACAGGATGCTTCCTCGATGGAGACCCTGAAGCAGGCAGACTACCAGAGCATCAAGGAGGATTGTAATTACATCAGTGCCATTTCGCCTACCGTAAACAGTTCGGGACAGTGGATCTACGGCAACAACAATACGCAGAGTTCCATCTATGGCGTGAACCAGGACTACCTGAGCATCCGACAGCTGAAGGTGGCAGATGGAGAAATGTTTACTGATACAGACATCAAGGCAGCAGCCAAGGTCTGCATCCTGGGTCAGACCGTAGTGGATTATCTCTTCCCCGACGGCAGCGACCCGATCGGCAAGGTAGTACGTTTCAACAGCATCCCGTTCCGTGTGATAGGTGTGCTCCAGAAGAAGGGTTACAACTCCATGGGAATGGACCAGGATGACCTCGTGCTCGCCCCATACACCACCGTGATGAAGCGAATCCTGGCACAGACCTATTTGGGCGGAATCGTATGTTCTGCCATTACCGAGGAAGCATCGCAGCCGGCTCAGGATCAGATTTCGGAAATTCTCCGCCGCAACCACAAGCTGAAGGATGCCACCGAGACCACCGAGGCAGATGAGGATGATTTCAACATCCGTTCGCAGGAGGAAATCTCCAGCATGATGAATTCCACCATGTCCACCATCACCATTCTTCTGGGTAGTGTGGCAGGAATCTCCCTGCTGGTGGGCGGTATTGGAATCATGAACATCATGTACGTTTCCGTTACCGAGCGAACCCGCGAAATCGGTCTTCGAATGAGTGTGGGAGCCAGGGGAATTGACATTCTGAACCAGTTTCTCATCGAGGCGATTCTGCTCTCTGTGACCGGTGGAATCATCGGAGTGATATTGGGAGTGAGTCTGTCGCTGAGTCTGAATGCCTTCCTGCACATAGCCACTCAGATAGAGCCTTGGAGCATCATCATGAGTTTCGCCGTCTGTACCTTCACCGGTGTGTTCTTCGGATGGTATCCGGCAAAGAAGGCAGCAAGACTCGACCCAATCGAGGCAATCAGATACGAATAAAAATCTGATCAGTTTTTTCAGAAAAATATCTGTTTTATCAAAACTTTATTGTATTTTTGCAGAAGAATTCAAGAAACTCAAACTCAATTGAGTTCATCTGGATAAAATAGAAATAAACTTAAGATAAAACAGATAGAAAGAAAAATGAATACAGAAATATTATCAGCAGATAAAGACCCGATGGGCGCAGCTATTCTCGACTTCCAGAAGCAGGGGAAGGCAGCCCGACTGAGAGTGCTCTCTTCGATGTTCGAGGAAGACGAAATGCCAGTAACCCATCTCTTCAGAAGCGTCCCGGAAATGCCGATGCTGGAGCAGAAAGCCTTGCAGCTAGCCAAGGGCCGGGTGCTGGATATTGGAGCCGGCAGCGGTTGCCATACGCTCGCCCTGCAAGAGAAGGGCTTTACGGTGAAGGCGATTGATATTTCGCCCTTGAGTTGCGAAGCAATGAAGTTGAGAGGAGTGAAGGATGCGGAATGCATCAATCTCTTCGACGATCATCTGGGAACGGGTTTCGATACGATTCTCCTCCTGATGAACGGAACGGGAATTGCCGGGAAGATAGAACATCTCCCTGCCCTCTTCCAGCGCCTGAAGGCGTTGCTGAATCCGGGCGGTCAGATTCTCATCGATTCCTCCGACCTGAAATACATCTACGAGAATGAGGATGGAAGTTTCGACATCAATCTGAATGGAGCCTATTACGGAGAAGTAGATTACCAGATGATCTACAAGGATGTAAAGGGCGACCGCTTCGACTGGCTCTACGTGGATTTCCCATTACTGAAATCCATCGCCGAAACCTGCGGCCTACATGGTGAACTCGTGGAAGAAGGCGAACACTACGACTATCTGGCGAGGATCTTCCAAGCATAATAAAGACGATAAGATTTTACAGTATATAAAGAAAAAAAGGAGTTAAGGCCATCATCTTAACTCCTTTTTTCTTTATATTTTATCATAGATACTTATCGTAGGATTTCTATTTTATCGCAGAAATTCTATTTTATCGCAGAAATCGTGACATCCGAGAAATCGTTCATCAGGTCAAGAATCTCCAGGGTATGGAAATCCTTCTTCGCCTTCACTTCGATATTCGCCTCCAGGAATTCCTCCTTGGATAACCGGCGCTCTTTCAGTTCGTAGGAATGCACCTCCATTCCCTTCTGCTTGATTTGACTGATGAATTCCTTCACGCTCTCACGAGACGGGGCAGAGAAATTCAGCTCAACGGTAGTGGTTCCCAATGGCGGAATCCAATAGTTCAGCACCTCCAGTCCCAGCAGCACCATCACCGTGGTAAGAGCCGCCGCAACATACATTCCCGTACCGCACGCCAATCCGATGGCCGCCGTCACCCACAAGCCAGCCGCCGTAGTAAGACCACGCACTACATTCTTCTGGAAGATAATCGTTCCGGCGCCCAGGAATCCGATGCCCGAAACCACCTGCGCCGCCACACGCGAGGAATCCTTCAGATCCACTCCGAATCCATACTGCGAAACCACACAGAAAAGCGCACTTCCCAATGCCACCAGGAAGTGGGTGCGGAAACCAGCCTCCTTGGCACGATATTCTCGCTCTATTCCGATTGCTCCACCCAGAACCAGCGCAAGCGAGAGGCGGATGGTAAGGTCTATATAGGTTGCATCCATAAAATATCCTTTCTTTTTAAATGATGAAATAAAAAGATGAAAAAGCACCACAAATGCTTCACTTTGATGTTGTAAATGCAAATATACAACTTTTATTCTGAAAAGCATCGTTTTTTAGTTATTTTTTCTCATCAGACAGAAAAATTAAAAAGGGGAAGTGCCGAAACGACACTTCCCCATGGATTGGATGAATCGTATAATCATCTATCTCGCGACAGGTTGACTATCAGATTTACTTATAGATTTCTACGTCATCTACTGCGATATAAGCAGGTGCATTATAACCATAATCTCCCTTCATATCGTCAGAAGCCTCATAGTTCACCTTCAAGCTGCTGATCTCACCAAGAGAAGAGAGATCAACATACTGCCAGCTCTTCAAAGAGTTTGTACCATTCTGAACTGTGTACTTAACTGTACCTGTAGATGTAGTACCATCAGCCTTGAAGCCTTCGAACACAACAGAGATTTGGGTAGAACTTGTAGCCTTTGCACAGTAGCCATTGCCATTAGCCATCACATTGAGGAAGTAAGTACCATTGGTAATCCAAAGGCCTTTCATGGTATGAGCCTTACCATCCTTAAAGTCAAGAACAGGAGCATTATATCCATCTATTGAACCATAAATCATCAAGAAGTTGCTGCCAGAGTGAGCTGCAAGATCTGCAGGAATAGAAAGCTGTGTATTAGATGTACCTTCCGCAATGGTACTGTGATAGTTAGAAACAGCAGCACCGCCATTCCAATAAGCCCAAGACATGCCATGACCATAATCTGCACCATTTATCTTTGAATGCAAAGAAGTTGTAGCATCAGTCCACTCATACACACCATTATCCTCTGTAAAGCCGCTACCACTCTCTCCATAGAGCTTCTTTCCACCATACTGAGCATTATCAATCAATACATTCCAGTTACTACCCTCGAAAGTGATGGTCTCATACTTAGGAGTGTTGTCATCGTCGTCGTCACTACATGCTGTGAAGAAACTAGTGGCACACACAAGTGCCAACAAATAAAAATACTTTTTCATCATTGTTGTTTTGTTTATTACTAAAATTATCTCTGTCTCTTATACACATCTGACGCTGCCGACGATCT
>ENA-OYWS01000749-OYWS01000749.1-human-gut-metagenome-genome-assembly--contig:-NODE-749-length-13668-cov-8.244839_pt1 | contig 13668 bp, 10 predicted proteins | sample MGYA00244813_ERZ653402 | MGnify/ENA primary metagenome ERZ653402 (study PRJEB26926, sample SAMN06165021) | human gut metagenome | biome: ENVO:00009003; feature: ENVO:2100002; material: ENVO:00002003...
TTCTTATATGCTTGTAAGTACATAATTTTTGCAGTCATGACACAAGAAAAGCTCCCTCACAGGAAGGAGCTTTGTCTACAGTCTGAGCCTGAGGCTTCTTTAGAAGCACTCAGGCTTTATCATTCTGAAAACTAGATCTGGAACTGATGCATCAGCTGTAACATAGTATGTACCTGCGCGGACTGTTCTTCGCTGACAGCGGCGGTCTCCTGAGAAGATGCGGAGTTGTTGTCCACGATTCCGGCCACATGAGCGATGTTTTCATCGATCTGCTGGACGCTGGACACTTCAGCCTGAAGGGCCTGTGCCATATCAACCATACGCTTGGTAGAAGCCTCGGCTTCTTCCATTACCTGATCCATGCTGGCTTCGGTTTCTTCTGCAATGGCGATTCCCTTGTTGACAGCATCGATGGTGCTCACGATCAGCTTTGTGGTCTCTCCGGCAGCCTCGGTGGACTGTTCCGCCAGATTCTTGACCTGCTCGGCTACGACAGCAAATCCGCGGCCTGCTTCTCCGGCACGGGCAGCCTCGATGGAGGCATTCAGTGACAGGAGGTTGGTCTGGGAAGCGATATCCTCAATGACCTGAATGATAGAACGAATCTCCTCGGAACATTTACTGATCTCACCGATTGCGACTTTCAGTTCCTGCATCTTGGCATTGCCATCAGCAACCGTCTGTGCGGACTGCTTGGAGATATCTGCGGTCTCCTGTGCAACTCTGGCTTTTTCTTCAATACTCTTTGCCATAGCGTCGATCATCTGGGATGCTTCGGAAATCTTGGAGGCCTGTGCGGTACAACCTTCTGCCAGATCGGTAGCTGCCTGTGCCAGCTGCTCGGAACCACCATCGATCTCCTGTGCGCTGACCTGAATGGTGGACAGTGTCTTCTTCATATCGGCAATGATCTTCACCATGGAATCCTTGATCTGTACAAAGTCACCGACATATTCTTCCGTAGGCTCTACACGGTAATTGCCCTGACCCATCTGACCTAAGATCTCGGAAATCTCGGTGATCATCTTGGTAAAGTTGTCGTTCATGAAATGAACGGCCTGCACCATGATGCCGACTTCACTGTCATCCTCCGGCAGATCCAGACGGCTGTCAAAATGTCCCTGCGCAAGTACTTTCATCTGCTCGGATACTTTTACAATGGGAATCAGCAGTTCCTGTTTTGCAAAGGTCAGTGTGGTGACAATCTTGCGGGCAATGGTCAGGAAGCAGAGAATGAAAATCACCATGGTAGTGATCATCATCAGATTCAGAGTATTTTGCTTCTGAGCCATACGTGCCTGGATATCATTGATACAATTATCTGTGGTTGCAGTGATCTCCTGTACGGTAGATTCATATTCCTCACCAAATACATAAGAAATAGCTGCTTGTGTATCTCCGGAACCGGCCTTATCCATGGCTTCTTCTTCCAGAGGAACCAGACCGTTGGACATTTCAGCAATATGGTTTAACAGTGCCCATTCATTGTCGGTCAGACCGTCTTTCTGAAGACCTTCCCAGGCAATGTCACGATTTTTGTCCTCGTTTAATTCCTTCATATAATTGTCATAGTAGGTCTGGTCTCCGGTGACTGCGTAAGACTGTACGGCAGCGGTCAGCGTCTTGGAACCCAGACGATACTGGTTCAGATACATGGTAGCTTCCAGCTGCTGGGAATTGATCCGGCTCAGATACATGTTGGATCCGATGAACAGGATCAGCATAACGATGCTGATGATCAGTATCCGATAGGTTGATCTTGTGTTTTGCTGCAGCATGGCAGACTGACTGGTTACTTTGCTTTGCTTTTTCATTTGAAATATAACCTCTTTTCTGTAATACATGGTGAACTGATGTGTTACGAAGATTCTTTTCCTACAGTATACTACAATTATCGGAATTATACAAATCTTGCACCTTTAAAAATACAGCAAAAACGCGTAAAATTATTTATACGAACCATCAGTGACGACTTGCACCCTATACAGGAAGATGGTACTATAAAAAGTAAGAGGCATGATTCGGAAAAAAGAAGATAACGGTAAAAATAACGATAAATAAACAGACTGTAGACAAAGCTCCCTCACAGGAAGGAGCTTTGTCTACAATCTGAAAGGAGATATCCATTGTGGATATCTCCTTTTTACTCATATTTTTCCAAGTAGAAGGAATACAGGATCCGCTCCTTCACGGGCATCTGCATCAGCTTCGTCAACGCTTCCTCATAGTACTGAATCTGGACGTTGTAGCGGTTCCAGAGAGCTTCCAGGGAGTCGATCACATCGGTCTTGTAATCCAGCAGAACAATCTCACCGTCTTCTATGAAAAAGACGTCGATAATACCCTGAATGAGCACCTTTTCTCCCTCGGGCAGGTCCGGATCCAGGCGTTTTGCATCAATGCCCAGCACAAAGGGCTGCTCTCGGTATAAAAGGCCCTGTTCCTGCGCACGCCACATGCGGTATGCCAGCTCCTGCTCCAGGAAATTGAGGATCTTCGGCAGACTGACTGCTTTGGCATATTCCTCTGTCAGGCGTAAAGATATCGTTTCCCGCTGTAAGAATTCTTCCAGTCGGTTCTGTAACCGATTCTTGTCCAGTCCTCTGCGATATTCCTCATAGTTGTTCGGACATCCGGTGAACAGCCCGGATTCTGTGAATAGATATGTGAAATCCAGAAGCTCCATGGTACGGTGAAACGCATTACCGCGCACTGCACCGCTGACCTTCTCCTGCTCTCTGCGGAATCCCGGGATATAGGGAACCACTTCTTTTTCTTCAAAGGTATGGAATGCCGCCTCGTCCTTTTCCGCCATGGCTGCGATCTTTAACTCTGACACTGTTGTCTTGGTATACAGCTTTTGTAACCCGGGATGTGGATATTGATAAGCAAAACGCTCCCGCAGATACATAAGCTTCCGCTCATTTTCTTCCGGGTCCCCGGTCAAAGTTGTCTCTCCACAGGCTATCAGCCGCAGCTGTTCTCTGCGATCACCCATGCGCAGCTGCTCTCGGAGCTCTTCTACCGCCAGGTCCTCCGTTCTCAGTGTTTTCACCGCAATTCCCGTCTGCGGCAGGATCGGCAGCAGGAAATCCATATAGCTTCCCACCTCACAGAAATCCAGATAAGTCAGCCTCTCCTGTCCGGTCATCTGCGCCAACTCCCACTTTTCGTCGGCCTTGTCCAATACCGCTGTTAAGATCAGCTTCTCTCTGGCACGGGTCAGTGCCACGTAGAGCACGCGCAATTCCTCCGCCAGATTATCTTCCTTCATTTTTGCAGACAGGACTGTCCGGCGGAGAGTCTTATTTTTAATACGCCGTACGGAATCTACATAATCCACCGCGACACCCAGATCCATGTCCACGATCAGGGATTGGTTCGCATCCTGCATGTTGAAGCGTTTCGACAGTCCGGAGACAAATACCACCGGGAATTCCAGTCCTTTACTTTTGTGGATACTCATGATCCTGACCACATCTGCATTTTCATCCAGAGTATCCGCTTCCCCGTAATCCACGTCATATTTTTCCAGTTGCTCCATATAACGGATAAAATGAAACAGTCCGAAATAACTGGTCTTCTCGAAAGCGGATGCCTTCGTAAGCAGCATCTCCACATTTGCACGCCGCTTGCTGCCGGCGGGAAGTGCCGTCACATAATTCAGATAATCATAATCGTCAAGTATTCGCTGCAACAGGTCACGGATCGAGGTGAAAGGAGTCAGGTCACGGTAGTGGCCAATCCGTTGTAAGAAGGTATCTGCCTTTTGTGAAAGCTCTGCTTCTTCACCGGCGCTTTCGCCCGCTGATATCTCTTCTCCCTCTTCCACCGTCCGGCCGCTCTGTGCCACTTCCTTCAGTGCCTCATACAGTGTCATCCGTTTTCTGGAATGCCCTTCCCCGCCACTGCGGATCTGCGCGATCTCTTCCTGGGTGAATCCACCAAAGACGGACTGCATCACGCCAAACAGCGGGATATCCTGTCTCGGATTGTCCAGCACCCGCAAAAACTGCAACAGCTCCTGCACCTCCAGCGCCCCGAAATATCCGGTCTTAGATGTGATGTAGACAGGGATTCCCTGCTGTTCCAGTATCTTTTTGAATTCTTCGTCCCAGCCGCTGGTGGTGCGAAGCAGGATGACCATATCCGAATACCGCACCGGGCGAAGTTCTCCCGTGGACTTCTCCATGACCTTCAGACTGCCCTTCAGCTGTTTTATACGGGCGGTAATGGCGAGCGCTTCCAACTGTCGTACATTATCGTAATCCACAAGGACTCCTGCACCCTCGGCATGCTGCTCTCCGATGCCGCTCTCTTCGCGCTCTCCCTTTTCCGGCTTGCGGATCAGTAGCAGTTCGCTGCCGTAGACGGGATCCTCCTGTGCAGGATACACTGCTCCGGGATACAGTGCCGCCTTGTCATCATAGGCGATCCCGCCGATCTGCCTGCTCATAATTCGCGAAAACACGTCATTGACCGCATCCACCACCTGGATACGGCTTCGGAAGTTCTTCGCCAGATCGATCCGGCACAGATCTCCGGTCTCCTGATAGGTGTCGTATTTTTCCAGGAAAAGCTCCGGTCTCGCCAGACGGAATTTATAGATGCTCTGCTTCACATCACCTACCATGAAACGGTTGTAACGACCCTCTTCTTCCCCGGAGATAGCGCTTAACAGATACTCCTGCACCAGATTACTGTCCTGATATTCATCAATAAGGATCTCCTGAAAATACTGGCGGTACTCCATTGCAACGTCACTTGGCACAATCCGATATTTCGTTTCGGTACGATCCGTCCCTGTGCCACCGGATTCTTCCACTTTTTCCCGCTTTAACAGGATCTGCAGCGCATAATGCTCCATATCGGAAAAGTCGATCAGATGTCTCTCCTGCTTGGCTGCGAGAAGCCTTCTGTCGAATTCCAGTACCAGGTCAAGCAGTATTCGCAGCGGCTCTCTGCAGGCTTTTCCCTGCTCCACCGCCAGTTCTAACGGGGTCTTAAAATAGCTCTCTGAAAGGTCACTTAAGGTATCCTTCACACTGTTTCGAATTGCTTTGGCAAGTTCGCGTTTGGCAGGATCCACACTGTCATCCTTCTTGGAAGGAAGGCGTCCGAATGTCACCGTAGGAACTTTGGCCGCCTGTTCCTCCAGATCCTTACAGGATGTCAGTCTCTCCAGCTGCTCGATCTCTGCCTCCGTCAGTTCTCCGTACATATACGGACCGTCCGGTAGTTCACACAGCCGCTTTACTTCCCGCAGTTTTTCCAGGCATCCCTCCACGGTACGGTTCACCCGTTCCGTCAGATATTGTCCGTAATCGCTGTGAACCAGTGCTTCCATATCTCCTGCGGCATAGTCATTTTTGCGCTCCTCCAGCCATTCCGCAGGCCAGGGAAAACTTCCCGCATACCGGGACAGATTCAGAATATGCTGCTCCAGCACGCTCTCCCTGCCTCCCGGGCAGAAATACTCCACACAGGCATGGAACTGTTCCGGGGCTTCCGGGACAAATTGCCCGGCATAGGCATCCTCTAACAGCTGCGCCAGTACTTCCTGCTGAAGCAGCTTGATCTCTCCCTCGTCTGCCACGCGGAAATCCGGATCCAGTCCGATCTCATTGAAATGGTTCCGGATCAGGAACAGGCTGAAGCTGTCAATGGTTGTGATCTGTGCATTATGTAACAGTGCAGACTGCTTCTGGATATGCTCGTTGCCGGGATCCGCCTCCAGTCTGGCAGTGATGCCCGCGGCGATCCGTTCTCTCATTTCTGCTGCAGCGGCATTGGTAAATGTCACGATCAGCAATCTGTCAATATCCGCCGGATGTTCTCCGTCACAGATCATGCGGATGATACGTTCCACCAGCACTGCCGTCTTACCGCTTCCCGCGGCCGCCGATACCAGAATATTGCTGTTATGCAGTTCGATCACTCTTTGCTGTTCCGGGGTGAATTTCATTCCCATACGCTACCTCTGTTCCTGTTTCTTTTATCCTACGCTTCCGTCGTCTCCTGCATCCGCTGCATCAGCGTCTGCTTATCCAGATCCTCCAGCTGCCTCTTCTCATATCCGGGAATACTGCCGTCAAAGCCGCAGACCTTTTTATAGGCGCAATAGGTACATGCTTCCTCATTTCCTTTTTCGTAAGGATTTGCCGCTATTTTACCGTCCAGGATCTCCCTGCCAATCTGGCGTATCTTCGTATCCACATAAGCAGATACCACATGCAGCTCCTCACGGCTTAAGATTCCGGATCTGGCACTGAAGCTTCCGTCCTTTTTCTTTTCCACCGGAATGACTTTGGACTTGTCCTGTAAAAATCGATCCAAACGTTCCACCACGGCGGGATCGCTGTTCACCACACCGTTCATGCGAAGCTTTGTCAGAATCTCTTCGTTGATCTGCTCCTGGGTCAGTTCCACCGGAGTCTCTATCGTAGGATCATCAATATGATAATACAGCAGTGCCGCCGGTACGATCTCCTTATCCGGATGCTTTCTGCTCTCCAGCTCCATTGCCGCATTCATATATACCACCAGCTGCAGCTGCAGGCCGTAGTACAGTGCCGCCAGGTCGAATTTCTTATTGCCGGACTTGTAATCGATGACCTTGACATAGACATGCTCCGCGTCCTCCGATACATCGATACGGTCAATGCGTCCCTGCAGGTGCATCTTCTCTTCTTCAGACAGATCCACATGAATACTGTCCAGATCCTCCGCAAACCGGAAGGACAACTCATAATCGTCCGGCTGAAAGCTTCCCTGCTTCAGATGCTGCTGCAGTGTCAGCACCGTCCGGGTCAGGATCCTGCTCATCCGGGTAATAGCATATTCATTCCTCGCAGAACTGTACAGAACGGTCTCCCCATAAGTCGCAGCATAACCTTCCACTGCTTCTTTGATTGCCTGAGTTGCAAAATTTTCATCAAAATCCCACCATGTTCGACCGGATTCTGCAAGTTTTCCTGCGAAATTCTCCAGTACCGCATGATACACATTTCCCATATCCGACAATTCAAAGCCAAATTCTTCTCTCTCCTGCAGAGACAGGCCATATTGCAGGAAATGTCTGCATGCGCAGGCAGCATAGGTCTCTAAGCGGCTCACACTGTTCTCCAGCTGCCTGCCGTACAATGCTCTCGCCACGATCCTTGACAGACCGCTCTCCTTATATCTTCTAAATGCTGCCGCCGTCAGACGGTCTCTGCCCTCCGGATCTGCTTCATAGGCACGGTACATGAGATAAAAATCCTGCCGTTCCTCTTCCCGCAGCGTTCCGTCCGCATATTCCCGCAGTTCCTCCGCCAGATATCTGGCACCTTCCTGTCTGCCCTCGATCTGCTCTAAGCGGCTGCGGTTTTGGGGATATTCCACAGCAAGCTGCGGAAAAAGCTTCCGTACCGTATCGATCAGGTAAGACGGACGGATTCCCTTCCCATCACTGTTTACCTTGGCATAAGACAGATACAGCCGTTCTGAGGGTTTCGTCATATTCAGATACAAATACAGTCTCTGAATGTACATCTGTTGTCTGGGACTCGGTGCCATTTCTGTTCCGGATTCGATTAAAAATTCTCTGTCCATATCGGAGATAATGCCGCCCTTGGAGGCATTTTTCGGAATGTTTCCATCATTTACCCCCAGGAAAAACAGTACTTTAACCTGTTTTAAGCGGGTCCGCTCCATATCACCCACCACAATACGATCCACATTCTGCGGAATCGTACCTACTGTGATCTCGCCAAAACCAGCCTCTAAAATATCCGCAAATTCCTGTAGGGAAATCTCTTCCTCACCCAAAAGTTCATAGATTTGATCCAGCAGATCCATGACCAGACGGTAGATCTGTGCATATTCCCTGGCTTTCGCCAGGTCGCCCTCCTGCTCGAACCGCTGTTGATAATTCAAAAGCTTTTGCTGTACCTGATTCTGCTCCAGAAAATCATACAGGTGATCCACATACTCGCCGGCTTTTGCCCGGGGAGCCATATGCAGGATCTCCACGGTATCCGCAAACTGCTGTCTGATACGGTTCAGACGCTCCATGGTCTCTTCCGCCCGCTCTGTGTCTTCCTGCCCACTGCCTTGCTGCATCTCCTCAGTTTTTCGTGTGAACAGGCGGCTGTAGGTGCGATACCCTCTCGCCCCGGTGCGGATCACATAATTCTCCAGTTCGTCAATTTCCTCTCTGGAGATATCCGCCATGCCGCTGCGCAAAAAATGAAATACGGTATCATACGAAAAATCCCTGATATATAACTGCAAGGCGCTTTTGATGTATTCGATCATGGGATTTAAGACAATCCCTCTGGTCCTGTCCAGAAAACAGGGAATCTCTAGCTGCCCGAATTCCGTCTCCACATAGGAAGCGTACCCCTCCAGATCTCCGATGACCACAGCAATATCCCGGTAAGTAAGTCCTTCTTCCCGGATCAGCTTCCGGATATACAATGCCGTCTGATGGACTTCCTCTCTGGGAGAAAGTGCCTCGAACATACGGATCTCACACTGTTTCTCCGTATAAGGCTCATACTGATAACGGAACAGGTTCTGCTCCAGATAACATAACGCCGGTGCCTCGGTGAAACGGTTGGGACCGCCCTTTACAAATACATCTTCCCCTCGTGTCACCTCTGCCTCCGCCGCCAGCTTCACCAGATCCGCCACTGTCTTTTTACTCAGATGGAACAATTTCTGCTCGCCGTCCATCTGATAAGGGTCTTCTTCCTCACCAATGGTCACAGTGACAATGGTCTCCTCGCACACCCGCATCAATTCCTGGATCAGACGGTTCTGTATGGGGGTAAATCCCGTAAACCCGTCGAATATCACCACACTGTCCGGAAGGATCTTCGACTTTACCAGGGATCTGCGCAGCACATCCAGTGTCTCCTCTGTGGTGATAAAATGGTCTCTGATATAATCCTGAAATCCCCGGTACAGGGTCTTTAAGTCTCTGAGTTTCATTGCCAGTGCGCCCCTTTTTTCAGCGCTGGCGATCAGTTTATCCATATCCTGTGTGCTGATGCCGTACTGCATGAATTCGGAGATGGCACTTTTCACCTCATGGATATAGCCCTGCTTATGCAACAGGCTTCCCATGGCAGGCAGCTGCTCCTTCAGATCTGCCGCGATCTTCTGCAGCACCAGGCTTTTGCCGGTGTCATCCAGTACAGGTATTTCCTTCGTTCCTACTTCCTCCAGGATACGATGGCTGAGTCTGCCGAAGCTTAAGACATCGATATTCAGGATACCACCTCTGTCACTGCGCATGACCAGATCCTTCTGGGTCTGCATGGTGAACTGATCCGGCACGATGATCAGGAAATTCCTCCCCGGCTCCTGCGCCGCCCGCTGCATGATCTCTTCATAGATTCTGTGACTCTTGCCGGACCCGGAAGGTCCGAAATAGAAACGTAAGCTCATAGGTCTCCTTTTGCAGTCTTCTGCCTATTGTATATCAAGCTCGATCGGACAATGGTCCGATCCTGTGATCTCCGTGTGGATCTTCGCATCTGCCAGTCTGTCCTGCAGGCACTGTGACACCACGAAATAGTCAATTCTCCATCCGGCATTTTTCGCCCTCGCCTGGAATCTGTAAGACCACCAGGAATAGATTCCGGTCTGCTCCGGATAAAAATAGCGGAAAGTGTCGATAAATCCATTTTCCAGTACTTTGGAGAAGCAGGCGCGCTCCTCATCGGTGAATCCCGCATTGCCGCGGTTCGTCTTCGGATTCTTCAGGTCGATCTCCTGATGCGCAACATTCAGGTCTCCGGCATAGATCACCGGCTTCTTCTCTTCCAGCTTCTTCAGATACGCCAGGAAATCCGCTTCCCATTGCATCCGGTAATCGAGACGCTTTAATTCCTGCTGGGCATTCGGTACATAGACTGTCACAAAATAGAACTCCGGGTACTCTGCCGTGATCACTCTGCCCTCATGGTCATGCTCTTCCACGCCGATGCCGTAGGTCACCTGCAAGGGTTCCTCCTTGGTAAAAATTGCGGTACCGGAATAGCCCTTTTTCTCCGCATAGTTCCAATACTGGTGATATCCGGGCAGATCCAAGTCGATCTGTCCCTCCTGCAATTTGGTCTCCTGCAGGCAGAAAATATCTGCGTCTATTTCCTGAAAAAAATCTAAGAAGCCTTTCTGCATGCACGCTCTCAGTCCGTTTACATTCCACGAGATAAATTTCATGTTGATTCCTCTTTCTTATTTTTGATTGTTTAACCATTCCTGTTCCTTGCGGGCAGCCTCCAGGGACGCTTCGTACCCTTTCAGAATATCCATAAGTCTCTGTACATCAGTGATTGCGCTTGCTTTATTTTCCGGGTGGTCCATCCAGGGATGTCTCTTTTCCTGCGGGTAGATATTTTCTATGGTGTTTTCTCCAATTGTGTACCATTTTTTCTGATAACAGATTGTGTTGTCCTTCGGGTTTAAGAAAGCGAACAACTGTGCCAGCGGATAACTCTCCGTCTCCATCGCCATCTTCCGATTCTTCGGATTCTCTTCTCTGCCGGTCCGAGCCATGTGAATCTTCACGTTCGTTCCTTCCGGTTCTACGATCAGTGTCATAGGTTCTGCCGGTTTTTTCCATATTTTGTCCAATATTAAATTTAACGGTCCCAGCAGCAGGATCGTCATAAGGACCGCCAGCACTCCCGTCAGTTCCGGGATCCAGTCGCCCAGTACCAGCATCTGGAACAGCACATGATCACTGTCCCGCACGCCCCAGACTTTCATTACGACAAATGCCGCCGTCACTACATAGATCAAGATTGTCGCTATGGCAAACGGTATCAGTACTTTCTCTTTTTTGATGCCCCAGGCAGCATAAGCCTTCCGCTCTTCTTCCGTGAACAGCACCGGCAGTTCATAGTTTTCTGTCATGCTCTGATTCTCCCTTTTTTGTTATTCTCCGAGAATGATACGGAGGAGCTGCTTGTCTAACATCAATGTCCGGTTCCAGGGGTTCAGGATCACGCCTTCAATGCCCTCTGCGGTCAGCGTCATGCGAAACAGCTGCTCGATATCCGTGAGGAACGTAGACATTACACTGCCGCTTCCTTTTATTTCTTCTTCGAAGCCGGTAAATGCCGACCACCATTTTTTCCCATCGGAGGTCTGCACCGCCTGTAACCGCATAGCGATTCCGGCGGCCTGTGTCACCGCTTCCTTCACATCTGCGGAAGGCGGTTCCACAGCCACGATGAACTGCCCCTGCTCCCGCATCCGTCTGCGCACCACCGTCAGTGCGTGTGCCAGAAGTTCTTCCGTGGGTTCCTGCTGTAATGCCAGAATTGCCTCTTCTATTTTTTCGTTTCCCTGTAAGCCTTTGTCTTTCTTTTCATCCATAATCGCTGATCGTATCCTTTTTTATTTGTCATTATCAGGCAGCTTTACTGCATATTCCTGAAACATCCCGTAACTCCGGGATATCAGGGTGCTGTCTCATGCTCCGTGTTCCATACGCAATTTAATCGGTCCTCACTGCGTGTGGCGCAACGTACATCTATGCCTATCATACCATAAATACTTACGCAATTCCACTTACGTTTCCCTTCGCGTATTTTCCATCCGCGCGCTGTCTTTTCCTTGACAGTGACTACATTCATTGCTAACATGAGTCTGAGCATTTTCGCTTAGAAATGAGGACAATTATGAATACTTTTGACCCGAAGCATATTTACAGCGATGCCACGAAGCTGGCACGTCTGAAAAATAAAAAGCTTTTCCTGTTCGACATTGACGGAACGATTGCCGTGGGCGATACCCTGTACGAAGGCAGTGCGGATCTGATCCGCTATATCAATGACATCGGAGGCAAGGCTTATTACATTACCAACAATTCCACGAAAAGCGGACTGGATTATGTGAAGAAATTCCACGATGCGTTTCACTTGGACAGCACAGAGGATCAGTTCATCACCTCCGGCTATATGACGCTGCGTTTTCTGAAGGAAAATTATGCAGAGAAAAAAATCTTTGTACTGGGAACTGCTTCCTTCGTAGCAGAGCTGAGAAAAAATGGGCTTCATGTCACCGAGGTCTGCGAAGAGAATATCGACTGTGTGGTGGTTGCCTACGACAGCGAATTAAATTACGGCAAGCTTACGGAAGTCTGCAAGGTTTTATTCACCCAGGACGTTCCCTTCTACGGTACCAATCCGGATCTGCGCTGCCCCATCGACTTTGGCTTTATCCCCGATTGCGGTGCGATCTGTGATATGATCACCGCTACCACCGATAAACAGCCTATTTACTTGGGCAAACCCAGCAAAGAAGTCGTAAACTTATGCCTGGAGGTATCCGGTTTCACCCCCGGGGAGACTCTGGTGGTGGGTGACCGCCTGTACACTGACATTGCCTGCGGCATCAATGGCGGTGTGGACACCTGCGTCCTATTCACCGGCGAGGCACAAAAAAAGGATATTCTGACTCCCGAGGGGGAGCCGAATACCCAGTATCTGCCGGATTATGCTTTTGAAAATGTGCAGCAGCTGTTAGATGCCTGCAGAGAATAAATGGAGAGTTACTCTCTAACAGATTTCTTCACGACACCGATTCCCAACGGATAAGGTCCGGTGTGTACGCCGATGGTGGCACCGATCTGGAAAGTGGGAATGGTGTCGATGTCGTATCCCTTCTCCTTCAGTCTGCTTACCAGTCTGTCCCGGAACTCCACGGCTTCTTCCTTATCGTAGCCGTATCCTATGCAGATACTGTAATCTGCAATATCCGCCTTCTCCTCTGCCAGATATGCCAGTAGCAGGTCAATGGTCTTGTCCACGGTCTTGCGGCGGCTTCTGCCGATACCGGAGGGGAAGATCTCACCTTCCTTTAAGGTGATGATAGGCTTGATGCCGAGCAGGCTTCCTGCTACACTTGCTACTTTGCCGATGCGCCCACCATGCTTTAAGTATTCCATATTTCCGACTGTGAAAAAGATTCTTCCGGAGCTCTTGATCTCATTCAGACGGTCAATGCTCTCCTGATATCCTGCACCCGCATCTCTGAGCCTTACTGCTTCCAGTACATAGATTCCCTGAAGAACAGTATTCACGGTGGAATCGCAGACATAGATCTGTGCTTCGGGATATTCCTCTTCCAGAATCGCCTTCGCATTCAGCGCGGACTGCATGGAGCCGCTGAATTTAGTCGTAATGCAGATACAGAGAATGGGGGTTCCCACTTTGACATAAGGCAGAAATGCATCCAGATAATCCTGTACGGAAGGCATAGAGGACTTGGGATATACATCCGGATGATCCACCATTTCCTGATAGAATTCACGCACACCGATCTCTACCATTTCTTTTTGATATTTTCCCTCTTCAAAAGATACATAGAAGGGAACTACTGTGATATTCTTCTCCTTAGTAAGCTCCAGCGGAAGATCGCAGGAACCGTCTGATATAATATGAAATGCTTCACTCATGATCGCATACACCTTTCTGCTTTTTTCAGAGTTTAGCTTACCACGTTGTAGAGTAAAAATCAACGAGTTTTTGACATCGTATTGCATTTCATGGTATTTTAAGTCTTTTTATGTAGTTTTTGTAACTACATATATTTAAATTCTCACTTGAGGATTGTTTTTTGGCCTGTCTCTTATACACATCTCCGAGCCCACGAGACTAGGCATGATCT
>ENA-OYWS01000758-OYWS01000758.1-human-gut-metagenome-genome-assembly--contig:-NODE-758-length-13531-cov-6.485975_pt1 | contig 13531 bp, 13 predicted proteins | sample MGYA00244813_ERZ653402 | MGnify/ENA primary metagenome ERZ653402 (study PRJEB26926, sample SAMN06165021) | human gut metagenome | biome: ENVO:00009003; feature: ENVO:2100002; material: ENVO:00002003...
GTATAATACGATAAAATAAAAGAACTTTAATGATGTCAATGAAATTTTTCAGGAAAATTTGTTTTGTCGCAACTCTCTTTCTCTTTGCTCTGCCAATGGTTGCCGCAACCATAGATGGCGGAGGCAAAATAGAGAAGAAGGTTTGGCAAGATTCAGACCCTAACAACAAGGAGACTTATTTTAATAACCGTCGTGCTCTCGTAGGACCGGGATGTACAATCAATAGCATTGGTGATGGTGTTAAGGTGGTTTCAGGAACAGCAAAACTTCAGAACCTTTGCAATGATGATTTGGATGATTATGCTACGATTCCGGCGCTTGTTGGAGCTACCGTAGTAGCAAGTCCTATTATCAGCGTTAAGGACAATCAGCATTATTATGCTGGTGGTACAGAGGCTGGTTTTGTCATTTGTGCAAAATCAGATGCAAGCATCCTTGCTCTCGATTTAGCAAAGTTCTACAAAATACAGTTTCTTAAGGACGGAGAAACGGTAGGCGAACTCCAGAAGATCTCTACCGGTAAGTCTGTCACTGGTCTTGGCTTGTCGTTGCTGACATTCCCTGGTTCAGATCAGGTTAACAAATTGTACACGGCTACAGCTCCCGGTGATTTCGATGAAATCAAGCTCGTTCAGTGTGGAGTTGATGCCAAAGTGCTCTCTGCTATAAATATCAAGTATGCGTTTGTAGGCAAGGCTCGTGAGTATACTATTACCAATAATAAGGAGAATGGTATTGCGAAGTATGCTCAGGAACAGAAGCGCGGAAGTTTTAAATTGAGTACAAGTAATTTGGGTGGTAATATTATTGATGAGAATCTTACCAATGGCTATGCTGCTGTTGTAGGAGCAGTAGTTCCAGTATCAACTCCTGTTACTGTTGTTGCCAAACCCAGTGATGGCAAGGAAGCATTCCCTAAGGGAACAGAAGTGGGATTCAAGTTTAATGGATTTAATCTCGCCAATATTTCGGTAGGCTCTGGCGTTGAACTCACACTTTTCAACAAAGAGAATAAAGAAATAGGCAAGTATGACATCTCTAATAAACTCCTGGGTCTTGGACTGATTGAGGATACCAAGGACGGTGAAGTCGTTATGAGAGCTCCTGCAGCTTTCTCAGCAGCAAAGATTTTCTTCAAAGGCATAGGAATACAAGTTGGTGGTACCTCCGTCAACTACGCCTTTGTGCGCATGGCTCCCGATGCAGCTTCTCATCATTGTCCAATCAATGCCACATCAAGCCGCGATGTGTCTGGAAGTGTCAATCAGTTCCAGTTGCAGCACAATAAGAATATAGATGTGACATGGTCCGTCCAGAGCCATCCGGAGGGTGCCGCTGATGTTGAAGTGGTTCCCACATCAGGCTTGGTAAGCAATTTGTCTCTTCCCGGCAAGTATGTTTTCCGTGCGATAGCTGCGGATGGTTGCTATGAAGAGACAACCCTTAACTATGCTCCCAAATATGTTGCGGAGGAACACGGAGTGGATATCCTTGTCAATAAGGAGGGTGAGGAGCCTAAATACGTGTTGAGCGATAAGTTTGGCGGTGGTTTGATACAGATATTCGATAGAATGCTGAATCGCTCAGCCATACTTACTACTTCTCTCAACGATTTCGCCTATCGTGAGCCAGGCGTTGAAGTGGCTGCCAACAAGGGTCTCGTTGGCATCAAGACTGCTGATGGATCTAACTTTGCTGATGGTTTGAATGGCAATGCAAGAGCTTTCAATGGCAAGATGAAGGTTGGTTTTGTGGTATCTGCTAAGGCTACCGGACTCGATGCTAATGTGCTTAAGCTCTACAACATCAAACTCTACAATAAAGGCAATGAAGTGACTGAAGGTGTAACAACCCATTGGGATGCCATCTCAGCCGGACTTATCGGTAAAGAGGAAACACGTAAAATGTGTCTGAACGTTGAAGTGCCCGCGGGCTGTGTGTTTGATGAGATTGTACTTTATAGCACAGGCGTTCTTTCTGCCGACCTCTCACAGCTCAATATCTACTATGCGTATGTAGCCGATGCTGAGGCAGACAATGCTACTACCAATCCGATATATGGTGCGCAGGTGGTGTCTACAAATAACACCAATGCATCAATCGACTTTGCAAACACCAAGATGGTCCAAGTTGCCAACATTGGCAATGGCTACAACGAGTTGAGCAATTTGATTGACGACTCAATGGATACATACTTGACTCTCCCGTTGGGAGCAAACTTAGGTGGTGCGACTATCTCTGTCAATATGGGTAAAGTTATAGATAAGGGACAGCAGCTCGTTATGGTTACCCGAAAACTGGCTTTAGGATTGGGTGTAAGTCTTGGCGAAGGTCTTAAGTTGACCACCTATCTTGATGATGAAAAGCAGGAAGAACTGACAAACTGGAAGGTTCTTGGTGCTGATGTTATAGGCAGTGAGGGTGACAACTATGCTGTGCTCAATCCAACCAAGTCGTTCGATCAGGTTCGTATCACACCTGTTGACGTGGCGTCAGCTCTTAAGAATATTCAGATTAAAGGCTTTGCTCTGCGTACCGACATGAACGATGACGGTACACTCAAAAGATACGATGACATTCTGGTTCTCGATGAGGACAAGACTCTCGACGTGAAGAAGTCATACACTGGAGCCACGATGCTGCTCCACCGTACATTTACCAAGAGTGCTGACAACGACAAGAAGGGATGGAACTCTATCATTCTTCCCGTTGATATGACAGCAGCTCAGGTTAAGCAAGCTTTCGGCGATGAAGTACAGATGGCAAAGTTCGACCGTTTGGAGAACAACTGGATTAAGTTCTCTACCGTGAACGTAGCTGGTGACAACGTAGTGCTGTATAAGAATACACCTTATATAATATATCCTACAAGGGAGCCGCTCGGCAACTATTCATACACCACTATCGACGGCGAGACTAATACTCTCAATGTTCCGGTATATGTAGCCACTGGCATCAACTACGATGATCAGACATCTAATCTGACACACACAGTAAATGGAATAGGCATGACCTACACTGGTTCGTACAACAATAAGACCGTTGTGTCCGCCGACTCATATATGTTCAGCAAGGGCAACCTTGTTCACACCAACAAGGAACACACGGTGAAGGCTTACCGCTGCTGGCTTAAGGAAGATGCACCTTCTGGCAGAATGTTGATGTTCTCGCTTGATGGCAACGGCTTGGATGGTACAACTGGCATCCAGGTTATTGAGGAGAACAAGCAGAATACAAACACCGGCATCTACAACCTTGGCGGTGTGCGCATGAACACCAATAATATCGATAAGTTGCCGAAAGGTGTGTATGTTGTTAACAACAAGGTAGTGGTAAAGAAATAATATTATAACTGCATTATGAAAAAGAAGAAATACGTAGCTCCGGAGATTAGCGTTATCGAAATGGAGTCTTTACAGATAATGGCTGTAAGCCCTGACAGTCCAAGTAGCCCGAACCTTCCTAACACTGGTACCCGTGGCTGGACTCCAGACGGTGACACAAGCCATGGATTCGGCGTCGTAGAAGAAGGTGATGGAGATTATAGTGACAATGATTTCTAACCTTTAGACAACTAAGGAACTCACTATTAAAGTTGAACGCCCTGCAAGTGTGAAAGCATTTGCAGGGCGCTTTAATAATGTATAGAGAAGCGGCGGACGGGGTGGGGAAGTGTTGGGCAAGTTGCAATCGTTTGCAGGTGTGTGCGAACACATTGAGGGTTGACGTAGGTCAAAAATAGGCGTTTTTAAGCGAAAAAAGAGTGTAAACACTTGTTTGTGTACGCAAACAATTGTAACTTTGCATCGTCAAAACAAGGGAACCGTGAGGCAACCGATTGACTAACAACATTAGGTAAAAGGTATTGAAAGGATAATTCGATAGGAAAGTCTTAAAGGTAAAGAAGATTCAGGACAACAAGAAGGTAAAAGATTAGGATGACTAAGGTATTAGTAAGGTAAAAGGTTAGGATAACAACACAGAAGGTATTAGAAAGGTGAAAAGTAAAGGGTAACTTTGGTAAAGGTATTAGGTTGAAAAGGTAAGTAAGTTATTAGGTTAGTATTGTTGATAGAAGGTACATAGTTTGGTAGTTAAATGGTTAATTAAGTAGAAAAGTTATGTTGATGACGGTAATGATGAGCCTATTTGCAGCTACAGCTGCAATAGGAATGTGGGGAGAAGACAACAAGTAACAGTCTTTCTCATCCCACGCCGGATGAAGCGGAAACGCGGAGTCCAAACAAAATTGAGAAAAATAGGAATTAGTAAATAGTTGGTCCATTGCAGCACAGCTGTAATGGATTTTTTTAATTTTATATATCCAGATGTTATTAAAGTTTTTTCTTACATGCAACAAGATTGGTGCCTTCACGTTGGGCGGAGGCTACGCCATGATTCCGATTATGGAGCGTGAGTTTGTAGACAAGCACCAGTGGATGGACCGTCAGGAGTTCATGGACATAATGGTTGTGGCGCAGACCACGCCCGGCATCTTTGCCATCGACATGGCGAGCCACATCGGCTACAAGTTGCGCGGTGTGTGGGGCGGCATAGTCGGAGCATTGGGCATTGCGTTGCCATCGATTATAGCGATAATGGTGATAGCGATGTTCTTCCAGAACTTCAAGGACAACGAGTATGTTGCAAAGTTCTTCCGCGGAGTGCGTCCGGCTGTGGTGGCGCTCATCGCCGCGCCGTGCTTCAAGATGGCGAAGACGGCGAACATAACATGGCGCACGGCGTGGATACCGGTGGCGTGTGCGGCGCTGATATGGCTGCTGGGCGTATCGCCGATATATATCATCATAGCTGCCGGCTTGGCAGGATATCTTTATGGAATGTTTAATTCAAAGCTCGAAAAATGATCTTCTTAAAACTGTTCATTATATTCACGAAGATTGGCACGTTCAACTTCGGTGGCGGCTACGCCATGCTGTCGCTCATACACAACGAGACGGTGGTGAAGAATGCGTGGCTCACCAACTCTGAGTTTACGGACATCGTTGCCATCAGTCAGTCGACGCCGGGTCCGATCGGCATCAACGCCGCTACTTACGTAGGCTATACGGCGGTGCTCAACCAGGGCTATCCCGAGTGGATGGCGATGATAGGTTCTGTGCTGGCGTCGTTCTCCATCATCTGGCTGCCGTTCATCATCATGATACTCATATCGCGCTACCTCATGACCCACCGCGACTCGAAGGTGGTGAAGAGCGTGTTCGCCGGTCTGCGCCCTGCCATTATAGGCTTGATAGCAGCCGCATCCTTGCTGCTTATGACCAAAGACAACTTCGGCTCGCCGAAAGACGAGCCGATAGGTTTCGGTATCAGCGTTGCGCTCTTTGCCGTAACGTTCTTCCTGACACGCTACCGCAAGACCAACCCGATACTGGTTATGCTGTGTTGTGGTGTGCTGGGCCTGCTTGTGTTCTAAATAATTATGCTCTAAGCACTTGAGCTCTAAACGCTTGTGTTTTAAGCGATAGGACAGCGCAGGTGGCGCATCTCGTGTCCGCCCCACATGGCGTCGTTGCAATACTCGAAGCCTACTGAGCGATAGAGGCGCTCGGCATTGGGATTGCCCTTATCGACGAGCAGCGCTGCAGGCAGATTGAGGCTTGCGGCGTGCTCGGTGGCACGTTTCAGCAGTTGGCGTGCTATGCCGCGGCGGCGATATTCGGGATAGATAGCCAGCGAGTCGAGATAGAACTCGCCCGCTTCGGTCTCGTCGTCCATCTGCGAGTAGTCCATCTGAAGCTGCTTCAGCGCTTCTTCCTGGAAGCGGCGGCGCAGGCGGTGAAGGTCGGCTCCGTTGTAGCCCACGATGGCTCCGGCTACCGGTGCGTACTCTACGTTGCCCTCCGTAGCCTCCTCGTCAACAGCCACGAAGGCGTTGCGCCAACTGTACTGCGAGTCGTCCATCAGAACGAGGTCGAGCATCATGTGATAGAAATCGTCGAGCGTGTGCTCCTTGCCTGCCAGATACTGGCAGCAATCTTCCGTCATCGCCGTCATTATGAGCTGAGCGATGTCGGCTGCGTGTGCTGGTGTTGCTGGAATAATAGTCATACAAGTAGTTTCTTTTTCCGACAAATTTAAGCAAAACTCGCCGAACCTACAAATATTTTTACTAATATTAAGAGGTGTGCAGCAGGTTGACCGGCGACGGAGTGGGGAAATAAATTCCGCTGAAACACTTGTTTATATGGATTTAAATGCCTAACTTTGCAAAAACAATCAAACCATTTTTGTTAAACACGGAGGGCAGAGCATGGCGTCGGGCAAGTCTGGGTGAGACTTCGCAAAGGCTATCAAGGTCTGCTTTGCTCCTGTCGTAGCAGAAACGGTAGCATATTGAAAAACAATAGATAAAGACAGATGAATGAGAATTCCGGCAGCAGGAACAGTGTCGGGATTCTTGTTTTTTTGTTATAGTAAAGAAAAAACATTAATAAAACAAACAAAGAAATCATGGCTTACATGTCACAAGAAGGCTACGACAAGCTCGTTGCCGATTTGAAACAGCTCGAATCAGTAGAGCGTCCGAAGGCTTCTGCAGCTATTGCTGAGGCTCGCGACAAGGGCGATTTGAGCGAGAATGCTGAGTATGACGCCGCTAAGGAGGCTCAGGCTCATCTCGAAGAGAAGATAAACCGTCTGAAGGTTGCTATCGCCGAGGCGAAGATTATCGACACATCGCGTCTTAGCACAAATACTGTGCAGATTCTGTCGAAGGTAGTGATGACAAACCTCGCCAACAAAGCAAAGATGTCCTACACCATCGTGAGCGAGAGCGAGGCTAACCTGCGTGAGGGCAAGATCTCTATCAATACACCTATCGCTCAGGGCCTGCTCAACAAGAAGGTGGGCGACGAAGTGGAGATCAAGATTCCGCGCGGCACTATCCACCTGCGCATTGATAGCATCTCTTTCGAATAAAATAGGGTGTGGTAGCACCGCATCAGATATAGGAAAAATCGCCTCAATTGGCGCTCAAAATACGTTCGAAGCCAGAAACTTCAGACTCCTTGTCTGCGGTTTCTGGCTTTTGCGTATATAAAAATATGTGTGAATGCGTGTGCTTGTCCGTTTTTTTCACTAATTTTGTAGAAATAAACTTTTAAAACCTATTGTTATGGATATATTCTCTAAAATCGCCGCAGGCGAGATTCCCAGCTATAAGTGTGCTGAGAGCGAACAGTTCTACGCTTTCCTCGATATCAACCCGTTGGTGAAGGGCCACACACTCGTCATTCCGCGCCGCGAAGTGGACTACATCTTCGACATGGAGGACGACGAGATTGCCCAGTATCAGGTGTTTGCAAAGAAGGTGGCTGTAGCCATCAAGCGCGCTTTCCCATGTATCAAGGTAGGCGAGGCTGTGCTCGGACTCGAAGTGCCACACGCTCATATCCATCTCATCCCGATGCAGTCGGAGAAGGACATGCTTTTCTCTAACCCGAAGCTGAAGCTCTCGGAAGAGGAGTTCCGCGAGATAGCCGACAAGATATACACCGAGTTCAAGAAACTGTAACACAACAACCCCCGCAATTCAGCTATGAAGAGAAACATTGCCATTATACTCGCTGGTGGAGTAGGCTCACGCCTTGGTATGTCCACACCGAAACAGTTCTTTAAGGTGGCAGGCAAGATGGTCGTGGAGCACACCATCGACGTGTTCGAGCGCAACCAGCACATCGACGAGATAGCCATTGTGTCTAATCCGGCACTCGTTGCCGACTTCGAGAATATCGTGCTGCGTAACAAGTGGCGCAAGGTGAAGAAGATACTGAAGGGCGGAGCCGAGCGCTACTACTCGTCGCTCTCTGCCATCACCGCCTATCAGAACGAGGACGCCAACCTCATCTTCCACGACGCCGTGCGTCCGCTCGTCAGCCAGCGCATCATCGACGACGTCGTGAAGGCGCTCGACACCCACCGCGCTGTGAACGTAGCCGTGCCTTCTGCCGATACGATCATCGAGGTGGACGGCGACTTCATCACGAACATCCCCGACCGTTCTCGTCTGCGTCGCGGACAGACTCCGCAGGCGTTCGACCGCCAGCTTATAGCCGACGCCTACGAGAAAGCGCTCAAGGATCCAAACTTCCGCACTACCGACGACTGTGGCGTGGTGCGCACCTATCTGCCCGAAGAGCCTATCTTCGTGGTGCGTGGCGAGGAGAGCAACATGAAGCTCACCTATCGCGAGGACACATACATGATGGACAAGCTGTTCCAGCTGAAGAGCACCGAGCCCAACGACGTGCAGATTGGCGCTGAGTCGTTCTGCGGAAAAGTGGCTGTGGTGTTCGGTGGAAGCTACGGCATCGGCAAGAACATCGTGGAGATGCTCGAGCAGAGCGGCGCTCATGTCCACTCGTTCTCGCGCGGCGCAACGCATACCGATGTCGGCGACGACAACCAGGTGGCTGAGGCTCTTGCTGCTGTGGAGCAGAAGGAAGGATATATCGACTATGTTATCAACACCGCCGGCGTGCTCAACCGCGAACCGCTCGCTTCGATGGAGTACGACACCATACTGAAGGCTGTGCAGACCAACTATATGGGCACGGTGAACGTGGCTCTGCGCTCACGTCCTTACCTGCAGCGCACTCGTGGCAAGCTCATCTTCTTCACATCCAGCTCGTACACCCGCGGTCGAGCTTTCTACAGCATCTACTCGTCGACAAAGGCTGCCATCGTCAACTTTGTGCAGGCTGTTGCGCAGGAGTGGGATGCCGACGGCATCAGCATCAACTGCATCAACCCTGAGCGCACCAAGACTCCGATGCGCCAGCAGAACTTCGGCATCGAGCCGGACGAAACGCTGCTCATGCCGGAACGTGTGGCTGAGGCTACGCTGCGCACCCTGCTCACCGACTGCACGGGTCAGGTGATTGACGTGCGCCGACCTGCGGCTGGCAAGTAACAAGGCAAGCCGACGAGTTGACGTGTCGGCTTCTCGGCTTGCTGTTCTTCAACGAAACAATTATAAATGGATTATATAACCGAATTCAAACAGCGCCACCTCCGTCGTGCGCAGCTCAAGCAACTCTCCATTCTTGAGGAGATAGACCGCATCTGTCGCAAGCACGACATCGAGTACTGGCTCGACGGAGGCACTCTGCTCGGCGCCGTGCGTCACGGAGGCTTCATTCCGTGGGACGACGATATCGACATCGCAATGACGCTCGACGACTCGCGCCGCTTTGCCGAGATAGCTCCTAAGGAACTGCGCAGCGGACTCGTGCTGCAAACGCCCGAGACCGAGAACACCAGAGAGCCGATTATGAAGGTGCGCGACCTCAACTCGTTCTACGTTGAGGGCAATGAGGACTTCTCGCTTGACTACTCGAAGGGACTCTTCGTCGATATATTCCCGTTCATTCCTTACCCTAACGTGTCGCGCAGCTTCTGCAAGCGTTACGGCAAGGCTATGTCGAAGTGCTACTCCATATTGCACCACTCGCATCAGTACTCGTGGCGTGCTACGTTCGAACTGTTCTACTTCGGTGCGAAGTATCTCTTCTGCAAGTCGGTGTGGGCTGCAGCCTTCGCCTTGCGCAAGTGCGACACCTACATTTCGAACGTGCTTATCAACAACGGCTACGGCATCATGCACCGCCGCGACTGCGTCTTTCCGCTTTCCACGATAGGGTTCGAAGGCAAGCGCTTCGCTGCGCCAGCCGACCCCGACGCTTATCTGAGCGACCTCTACCGCAATTATATGCAGGTTCCGCCGAAGGAGATGCAGAAGGTTCACGCCGTATTCATTCTGCCCGACTTGATTGAGGAGGCAGAAGTCAAGAAGTAGTGTTGTGGCATAAAGCTATCCGCAACACTCTTGCTAACATAATTATTTTATACGAAATGAAGCAGACACAAACCGTAGCGGTTGTGATGTGTACATACAACGGAGCGACTCGACACCTTGCAGAGCAGCTCGACTCGCTCTTTGCGCAAACCCAGCCGCCGAAGGAGATAATAGTGCAGGACGACTGTTCTACCGACAACACCATGGAGATGCTCGCCGACTATGCCAGCCGTGCGCCCCACGGAGTGCAGATGCGTGTCTATCAGAACGCGCAGCAGCAGGGCATCAACCGCAACTTCTTCTCAGCCATGCGCCGTGCAACAGCCGACCTCATTGCCGTTTGCGACCAGGACGACATCTGGCTGCCTACGAAGCTCGAGGAGCAAAGCGCCGCTATCGGTCAGAATATGATGTGTGTCTGCCGATCGGTGCCGTTCACCGAGACCGGTGCCGAGGTGCGCTACGACAGTCGCCGACCCAACTGCAACCTCATCCGTCTGTTCTATGCCTCGATGATGGGCCACTGCCAGATGTTGCGTCGCGAGTTGCTCGACGTGATACCTACCGAGGAGGAGTGTCCCGAGATATACCGCCGCACATGCTACGATGTGATGACAGCCACTGCTGCTGCGGCTCTCGACAGCATCGTGCTGCTCGATAAGGTGCTTGTGCGACAGCGCCGCTATGCCGAGGCTGCTACATACGTCGGTGTCGACGCCCATCGTGTGCGGTCTGCCGACAATGCTGCCTACATGGTGTGGTACGGCGTGCGCAATTATTCGAAGGTGAAGCCCTGGATGAACGCCCACTTCGCCGCTCGCCGCGACTTCCTGCTTTGGGTAGAACGTAAGTCGAAGACTGCCTTCTCGGTTTCTGAAGCAGTTCATCGTGATTCGGAGCATTCTCCGTCAAGCAAAGACACCGTTCTCCCCACTACCGACAACGCTCTCTTCAGCGACGGCTTGCGCTTGCTCAACTACGAGACGGGTAGGGGACTGAAGGCGTTCTTCGGTCTGCTGCGAATGTACGTGCGCTATCGCCACCGCATCTTCTACACCCACGAGACCGACCCCGTTGCGTTTCTGCGCGCCGTGCTCCATCCGTTCATGCAGATATACAACTACCGCTACCTCGTAGGCAAGACCTACCGTTGACATCCGGCGGTCTTCCACGTTACAGCTCCATACATATTATGAAGGTTTATTTCTACCATACGCAGAACATACAGTATTGCCTCCGTCGCATGGCGGAGGGCGAGTTCCCGTCGCATTTTCTCTACGGAGCGTGCCACCTTGCCGACAACGGCGTCTACGTGGTGTATCACCGCTCGCCGAAGCACGAACTCTCACGACTGAAGACTGCGCTCTATACGGCGTGGCGTGTGCTCACCTGCCGCGAACGTTTCGACGCCATCTACGCCACCCACTACAAAGGTCTCGAACTCGTTGTGCTGCTGCGCGCACTCGGCTTGTTCCGCAAGCCCATTGTCGTGTGGCACCACCAGCCCATCGTGAAGTCGAAGAGCCGTCTGCGCGAACTGCTTGGTCGCTTTTTCTACAAAGGTTTCGACCGCCTGATATTCTTCTCGCCGAAACTTGTCGACGACTCGCTTAAGGCGCCGAAAGCCGATCCGCGCAAGCTCGTCGTAGGGCATTGGGGTGCCGACCTCGCCTTTTATGATAAGATAAAGGCTGAACTCAAAGCGGAGCAAGTCTCATCACCTCAACACCTCACCACAACACCACCTCACCATCTCACCACCTCAACATCTTTCATCGCCACCGGCAAGGAGCAGCGCGACCAGCCAACGCTCATCGAAGCGTTCAACCGCACCGGCCGCCATCTTATATTATATATAGGTATCAATCCGAACCCGAACGTGCCCAACCCCAACCTCGAAGCCGTGGAGCGCTGCAAGCCCGCCGACAACATTGACGTGGTGAAGATATGCGGACTGCTGCCTTACGAGATAGCTCGCGAAGTGGCGAAAGCCGACTGCGTAGTCATCTGCTGCCACCGCACACGCTACACCGCCGGACTCACCACCGTTGTGGAAGCGCTCGCTCTCGGTCTGCCCATCATCTGCAGTCGCAATCCGCAGATACCGGTCGACTTCGACCGTCTTGGCTGCGGTATCTCCGTTGAATACGGCGACGTCGAGGGGTGGCAGAGAGCCGTCGAATACATAGCCTCTCATCCCGAAGAAGCACGCAAGATGGGCTGTCGCGGACGCGAACTTGCTGAGCGAATGTTCAACGACGAACGTTGCGCAAAGGAGGTTGCTGAGGTTATAAAAGAAATTAGTTTGTAAAAATTACAAACATTCCTTTGCAGTTTCAAACTTAATCTGTATCTTTGCATAAGAAATTAAAAATGGCTTAAAGAATAATCATTATGAAGGAACTTAAAGGAACAAAGACAGAGCGCAACCTGCAGGAGGCATTCGCAGGTGAGTCGCAGGCACGCAACAAGTACACATACTACGCATCGAAGGCTCGCAAGGAGGGTTATGAGCAGATAGCTGCTCTCTTCGAGGAAACAGCACAGAACGAGAAGGAGCACGCAAAGATGTGGTTCAAGTATCTGCAGGGTGGTGCCATCAAGGACACAGTAGAGAACCTGAAGGACGCTGCTGCTGGCGAGAACTTCGAGTGGACTGACATGTACGATCGCATGGCTAAGGAGGCTGACGAGGAAGGCTTCGCAGAGATTGCTGCTGCTATGCGTGGCGTCGGTGCAATCGAGAAGCATCACGAGGAGCGCTATCGCAAACTCTTGAAGAACGTTGAGGACGGCGTAGTGTTCTCTCGCGACGGCGATTGCATCTGGCAGTGCCGCAACTGCGGTCATATCGTTGTAGGCAAGCAGGCTCCGGAGCTCTGCCCGGTTTGCAAGCACCCGCAGGCGTACTTCGAGCTGAAGGCAGAAAACTATTAAAAGTAAAAAGGCTCTTAAAAACAACCGCTTCCACAAAACTTTTGCTTCAAAAGTTTTGCGGAACGAAATAAAAAGCGTACCTTTGCACTCGCAAAACGCCAATGCCCAGATGGCGGAATCGGTAGACGCGCTGGTCTCAAACACCAGTGGGGCAACCCATCCCGGTTCGAGCCCGGGTCTGGGTACTGTAGACGACTAAGAGTTGGTTTCAACGCTTAGTCGTTTTTTTTGTATATATACGTTATAAAAGCGAAGAGCATTTCAATCACTTGAAATGCTCTCCTAAATAACTAAATTTTACCAAAATATGATTTTAAAAAAATATCAACTTTATACGGGGTGTTCTCAATCGTTTTGTTTCAAAACTACAACAAAGGTAATAATTTTTTCCGAAAAGTATTATATCTGCTTGCTTTTATTAGTATTATTAACAAACAAATACTCCAAATGGGATAATTGGAATGAATTGCTCCCGTGGTAGGACGATTACCGCGGTGTAAAACGGGTGTTACCGCAGTGGTGTAATGGTGTTACATCGCTGCTGTAATCGTATGCCCAGATTGAGGTAACTAAAAGAATTACGGCGCTACTCTTAGGTATATAAAAGAATTACGGCGCTACTCTCATCGAGCAGCGCCGTAAACCTATGTTTAACTAAAAATCCTTTTTCGTAATTAATGAAGAGTCTCACGATCCTTCATAGCTACCTGTTAAACAATTTACCTTAAACCTAATAACTAAAAACCTAAATCTATTACTACTAACCTAAACAAT
>ENA-OYWS01000762-OYWS01000762.1-human-gut-metagenome-genome-assembly--contig:-NODE-762-length-13494-cov-7.427562_pt1 | contig 13494 bp, 8 predicted proteins | sample MGYA00244813_ERZ653402 | MGnify/ENA primary metagenome ERZ653402 (study PRJEB26926, sample SAMN06165021) | human gut metagenome | biome: ENVO:00009003; feature: ENVO:2100002; material: ENVO:00002003...
ATGTGGAAAATCGGGAACTGCCAAAAAGCACTCAGAAAGTGTTAAAAATCAAAGAGTATTGAAAGTCAAGGATTTATGTTTAGTTAGTCATAGTAAGTTATGGTTAGTTATAAGGCTCTAAATACATCCTTAAAAAAAAGAATATTATGAGCAACGATTCCACAAATAAAGTCGATCCCGTTATAAAATGCTTCTTTGTCTCATTTTGTACAATTATGGCAGTGGTATTTATTTTAAGCTTTTCCATAAAAGTCCTTATTTTGTGTTTTGTAATATATGGACTTATAATAATCCCTTTAAATACATTATTTATTTATGTCATCAGTCGTATCAGATTATTCAGATGGTCATTACATAGTGTGTGGTATGTAATATTTGAAAATCTTCTACTCCTTTCTCATATGTGCCTTTATGACAGAATAACTTTGATGTACTTTCCAAAACTTAGATCCAATACTTTATGTGATATATCTGTGTTTATAGCCATTCAATTGGTGTTTGTTCTTGTTGCATCAATTTGTAGGAATAGAATGATAAAAAACAAGCAAAAACAAAAAGATGTATAATGTGGCGTCTCTTTAGAAACGATGGCGTCTCTTTAGCATCACCATTCCTACGCCTGCGACCGCACCGACTGTCGCTCCGATTGAGTTGGCTGCGAAGTCGAGCCAGTCGCCGCTGCGGCGTCCGCCCGTGCAGTATTCCTGCAGAATCTCTATGACGCCGCTCATCAGTATGGGCGCAATCCAGGCGAGGCAGAACAGTTTTGTCCAGCTCAGCAGTGGCTTGTCTGCGGGCGATGCGATGCGCATTACGGGCTGAGGCTTCGTGTTGTGAAGGCGCAGATATTCGAGCCATATAGTGGCGCAAGTGCCGCCGTACATGGCTATGTGTACCCATTTGTCTATCAAAGTGACGTTGTCGAGCGGCGTACTCGGTATCGTTGCGAAACACAGAATCCATATCATAAGGATATAGAAGCACGATACCGGGTACGCCTTGAGTAGATGTCTGATGTATGTCATTGTATAAGAAATTCTTTTAATTGTTGTGTAAGAACTTCTTATTAAACGCTATATTCCCGCTTTTATTGTTAAGGCAACGGCTTTAACGCACGAGAATCTTCTTGCCGTTCACGATGTATATGCCTGCAGCGAGTCCGTCGACAGCCTCGGCTGCCGACACGGCGCTCTTGAAGCGGCGCACCGTTCTGCCGTCTGTCGCCACTACGGTTGTGGTGGCTGGGGCGGCGTTGGCTGCGATGTCTATGATGGCGGTGGGCTGGTCGGCTGTCACGTTCTTCAAGAGATAGTGGCCCTGAGCATCCTTTTTGTTCTGTATCTCGAAGTAGGCGTTCGCCTTAATGCCCGTTACATCGGTGGTCTGCACCGAGCTCGACTTGGCGAACACGAAGTTGACGTAGTCGGTCGGTGTGTTTATCTTGAACTGCTTGCTGTACCATTTCTTGCCGTTCTTCTCTGTCGGTGTCGTCACGTTGTCGCCCGGCCATTTTTTGTTGGCAGGAGCGTGCGTCTCGTCGCCGCCCCACGTCCAGAAGTAGCAGTTGGTCCAGCCCACGTTGTCGGTGTTGACATACACGGCGATGTTGTAAGCCTCGAACTTATGCACGCTGTATGTGCGTGTCACGATAGTGCCCACCTTGCCGTTCACGAGCAGCGCAGCCTTCAGCGTGCACTTGCCGTCGGGCAGCGCAATCTTGGCGCCGTTTGTAGCCTTTGCGCTCGTCGCCGTAGGAGCGGTGCCGTCAGTTGTGTAGACAATCTGTGCGTCTTTGGCTGTAGAGATGGCGCGCAGCGTGACGGTAGGGTCGTTGTAGTATTCGCCCGACGGCAGTGACGGGAACACCGTCTCGGCAGAAGTAGGCAGGAAGTAGCGCCAGTGGTAGCCCTCGGCAGCCAGCGCCCATCCTTCGTCGGTGGGTGTGTATGCGTTCGCCGTGGTGCCCACCGCCGCACGCAGCTTCATGTTCTTGCCCGTTGTGGTTATGACGTAGCGCTTCGCAGAGTTCTCCGTGCACGACCATCGGCTTTCGTTGTGTATTCCGGCTATGTAGCGCACCAGAATCATGTTCTTGATGTCCTGCTTGCAGTCGGTCCAGTGCTTGTAGAACACGCAGGGCGTGCCCGGCATGGCGATCATGTAAGCGTTTGCCGCCAGCGTGTCCTTGCGTATCGGGTCCTGGTCGGCGTCGCTGCGCTTCTCGGTGTCGTGGTTCTCGAGGAACGTCACCGCGTAGCGCTTGTACACCACGTCGGTAGCCAGTCCGCCGTTCGCCAGCTTCGACCAGTTGCCGTTGTTAGCCGCGTCGCGCATCGAGTAGCGTATGGGGAAGTCGAACGCCGCCGACATTATCTTGTCGTCCACCTTCGTAGCGTTCAGCCAGTTGATTACATTCGTCTTGTTGCCGTCGAAGTATTCGCCGACGGAGTAGGTGGGGTTCGCCGCCTTGTTGTACAAGCCCGTGAACTTTCCGGCGTATCCCTTCGTCATATCGTAGCGCACGCCTGCGTATCCTAAGTCGTTGAGCAGCATGTCGAGATACGCCTTCACGCAGTTCTGCACGTTGGCAGAGTTGTGGTCGAGGTCGCGCATACCGTCCCAGTCCTCGCCCGTATCGTAGTTGGCGCTGAGGCTCACGCTCTGCTTCTTCGCCTCCTCCGCAGCCTTGCCTTTGTCGTCGCCGGCGCAAACGTCTGCAGCCGTCATCTTGTACGTCTTGCCCTTGTACGTCTCCTCGGGGAAGTCGAACCAGTCCTTCACGGTTCCGCGGTGGTTGATTACGACGTCGGCGATGGTGCCGATGCCCTTCTTCTTGAACGTGCCGATCATTGAGCGCAGTTCCTGCTCCGTGCCGAACGACGAGTTGTAGTTGGAGAACCAGTAGAGATCGTTATAGCCCATCGACTTGCCGCCGCAGTAAGCGCTCTGCGGCACCCAGATAAGTTTGAAGTAAGGCGCCATGTCGTCAGCCTCGCTCTCAAGCTTTGTCCACTGCGATGCGTCGAAGCTGTCCCAGTAGAAGCCCTGAAGCATCACGCCCTCGTATTCAGAAGGCCAGCCTTGCGCCGACGCGTTAAGCGGCGAAAGGCACAAGCCGCATGCTATTGCGGCTGCCGATTTTAGGAATCTGTTCATTTTAGGTATCGAATTGATTGTTATTGTTTGAGGTTGTCTGATGTTTGCCGAAACAATATAATTGTGTAGAAGGGCAAACAATAGGAGAAATTTGTGCAAAACCCGATTGAGGCGGGCAGCCCGTCTGGGAGATGCTGGTAGATACTGGTAGATGGCTGGTAGATAAAAACGCTATCTACCAGCCTTCAACTTATTATCCAGCAAGACGTTACAAGCCTGCTGGAAGATATGGGAGATTTTTTTAGTTACATACTAAGTACAAGTACACCTCTCGGCTGCAGCTTCACGTCCTTAGAGAGGTCGATCTTGCGACCGGTTAGGATGTTCGTAGCCTCCGTGTGGTTGCCGATAATCTCGGCGTAGCGGGCTACGGGCATTGTTGCAGCCTTCGATGTGCCGTTGATAACCGTCATCACCGCCTTGTCGCCCAATGTTCGAGCCACTACGTACACGCCCTTCACCGGTATGAACTGCGTCTGCTTGCCCTTAGTGATGACGTCGTTGTTCTGACGCCAGTGGAGCAGACGGCTTGTGAAGCTGAACATAGCCTGCTCCTCCTTTGTGCGCTCCGCCTTGTTGAACGCGTTGTGTGAGTCGCCGGCGAAACCGCCAGGGAAGTCGCGGCGCACATGTCCGTCGGTAGAGCTCTTAGTGCCGTTCATCAGTATCTCCGTGCCGTAGTAGAGCTGCGGAATGCGGTTGACGGTGAGCAGCAGAGCCAGCGCCTGCTTCAGAGCTAATGTGTCCTGACCCTCGCCGAGGAAGCGGTCGGTGTCGTGATTCTCTATGAACGCCATCACGTGCGACGGGTCTACGTACAGATAGTCGTAGCAGAGCGAGTTGTATATGCGGTTGAAGCCCTTCCACCAGTCGTCGGTCTCCTCGTTCTTCGCCTGGTTGATGCGGTCGAAGAACGCGAAGTCCATCACCGTCTTCAGGTTCGAGTTCACTTCAGCCAGCGGCGAGTCCTTCTGCCATGCAGCCGTGTATGCCGGCTCCGTCACCCACGTCTCGCCAACCGTGTTGAAGTTGGGATACTCCGTGTTCAGCACCTCCATCCAGTGTGCCATACCCTTGCGGTCGGCGTACGGATAAGTGTCCATGCGTATGCCGTCGATGCCAACGGTCTCTATCCACCATTCAGAGTTCTGTATGAGATAAGTCATCACATGCTCGTTGCGCTGGTTGAGGTCGGGCATTGAGGGCACGAACCAGCCGTCCACCGTCTCGCGCAGGTCTACCTTCGACGCATACGGGTCGAGCACCGGCGTCAGCTTGTAGCTTGTCTGCAGATACTTGTCGTTAGTCATCTGGTCGCCGTCCACGGTCTTCGTCTTCACAGCCTTCGCCTGATTTTCAGGAGCAAGCCATTCGGGTGTGTTGAACCAGTCCTTGGTAGGCATGTCCTTCACCCAAGGATGCTCGAAGCCGCAGTGGTTGAAAATCATGTCCATCACCACCTTCAGCCCCTTCTTGTGCGCATCAGAAACAAGCTGACGATAGTCGTTGTTCGATCCGAAGCGCGGGTCAACACGATAGTAGTCGGTCGTAGCGTATCCGTGATACGTACTGCTCTTGCCGTGGTCGGGCGAGTTGTTCTCAAGCACCGGCGTGAACCACAGCGCCGTGACGCCAAGCTCGTTGAAGTAGTCGAGGTGCTGGCGTATGCCTTCGAGGTCGCCGCCATGACGCAACGACGGCTCCTTGCGGTTCACGGTGTAAGCGTTCAAACCCTTCACTTTAAGATTCTTTCCGCTCGACGCAAATCGGTCGGGCATGAGCATGTACAGCACATCGGCGTTGGTGAAGCCCATGTGGTCTTCGCCCTTCATGTCGCGCGCCTTCAGCTCGTACTTCACGTTTGTCTTGCTCTTGCCCGCACGGAACAGCAGGTTCATCGTGCCCGGCTTAGCATCCTTCACGTTCATGTACACCAGCAGATAGTTAGGCGAGTCGAGACGCACGAGCGAGTCGATGCGCACGCCAGGATAGTCGGTCGACACCTCGGCAGCGCGCACGTCCTTGCCGTAAACCATCAGCTGCACCTGCGGATTCTTCATGCCTACGAACCAGTTTGTAGGCTCGATGCGGTCTATCTTCTGTGCTGCATTCATAGAAAGTGATGATGTAAGAAAGAGAGCGACGAGCGTCGCGCTCTTCATTCCCTTGTTCAATGACAAGAGAAAATGGTTTTTGAAGTTTATCATAGTTTAAAGTATTAATCGTGAACAATCAATGCTGACTGCGGAGCAACCGTCAGAGTAGAGCCGCTGATGAGTCCGAGACCTTCGGCGTTTACCTTGCCGTTAGCCACCACCTTTGTGTAGCTACCCTCAGCAACCTTAACGTTCTGCGGAGTCTTCTGCGAGTTGAGCACTACGTATATGTTCTGCCATGCGTCGCCGCCGGCGTTGTTCTTCAGTCGGAACGCCACCACGCCCTTCGGAGCATCGACAAACTCGAGGTTCTTTCTCACCTCCTCAGCCTTGCCCATGCGGAACGCAGGATGCGCCTTGCGCAGCGCTATGAGACCAGCGTAGTAGTCGAACACCTGCGGATAGCGCTTCAGGTTGTTCCAGTCGAGACGGTTGATGGAGTCGGGCGAGCGGAATGAGTTGTGCACGCCTTTCTTGTCGCGCAGCATCTCCTCGCCCGAGAGAATGAACGGCACGCCCTGCGAAGTGAGCACAGCGGTCTGTGCGAGCAGGTCGAGACGTATCAGTTCGTCGTCGGTTATGTACGGCATTGTGGCGCGCAGACGGTCTGTGAGACACATGTCGTCGTGACAGCTCACGTAAGCCACCATCTGCGACGGCTCGTTCGTCCACGCCTCTCGCGAGTAGTTCACCTTCGTCATATCTATCTGCGGATGCGCAATGGCACCCACGATGCCAAACTTGATGCTTTCCTCTTGATCAGGCTCGCCAATGAGGAAGCCGCCCTTATGATCGTCGGAGAACGGACCGCGCAGCGCGTCGCGCATATCGTCGCAGAACGCACCGATGCCGTCGAGCTGCTTGGCATGAGCCTTCATAGCCAGTTTCTCCTGCGGATAGGCGCAAGAACCAGCGCTCCAGCCCTCACCATAAATATATATAGAAGGGTCGATCTTGTCTACCATAGCACGTATCTCGTTCATCGTCTCGATGTCGTGAACGCCCATGAGGTCGAAGCGGAAGCCGTCGATATGATACTCCTTAACCCAATACTCCACGCTCTCCTTCATGAACTCGCGCATGAGCGGCTTCTCGCTCGCCGTCTCGTTGCCGCAGCCCGAACCATCCGAATACTTGCCCTCCGCAGTCTTGCGGTAGAAGTAGTCGGGGTAGGTCTTTTGGAAGTTGGAGCCGTTGATGTCGAACGTATGATTGTACACCACGTCGAGTATGACGCGAATGCCAGCCTTGTGCAGCGCCTGCACCATCTGCTTGAACTCGCGTATGCGTGTTGTCGGCGTAGCGGCGTCGGTAGAGTAGGAGCCTTCGGGCACGTTATAGTTGAGCGGGTCGTATCCCCAGTTGTACTGCGGCACGTCGGGCTTCGACTCATCCACGGAAGCGTAGTCGTACGACGGCAGAATGTGCACGGCGTTCACGCCGAGACGCTGCAGGTGCTCGATAGCCTTCGGCTCTGTGAGCGCAAGATACTTGCCCTTGTTCTTCAGTCCCGACGAGAGGTCGACGGAGAAGTCGCGGTGGTGCATCTCGTAGATGACGAGGTCGCACGGATTGTTGAGCGTCGGGCGCACATCGCTGTTCCAACCCTCAGGGTCGGTGTCGCGCAGGTCGACGATGGCGCCGCGCTTTCCGTTCACACCCACCGCCTTTGCGAATATGCCGGGTGTGTTGTCGGGCTGCGCATTGTTGTACACGCTGAAGAGATAATACTTGCCTTTCAAGTCGCTCTTCACCGTTAGCTTCCACTTGCCCGCACCCACACGCTTCATCTGCTTAATCATCTGCTCGGCAGGATTGTCGCTGTCTGTGTCCGATAGCAGCACGTTCACTTTCTTCACGTCGGGCGACGTGGTGAGCTGGAATGTTGTCTCTTTGGGCGAATACTCCACTTCGTTGAACGTCTGTGCGACGGCGCTGTGAGCCGTGCAGGATGTCAAGAAGGAGAGGAGAATGGTCTTTAGGGTCATATTTGTTTCTTTTGCTTATAATTCGTTATGGTTGATTTATAGGAGGTCAGAAGCCGTTAAAAAAGTTGGAGTATCTGTAGGAGGAGGGTGTGTCAAAGTCAATTAGTGCGGGCTGAAAGCCCAACAATCACATAGCCCAGGGCAACGCCCTGGGTATAATGGTGTATATAATGAACAATGCGCCCTGTAAGGGCAACACCCTAATAATTAGGCTTTTGCCCTTGCAGGGCGTATAGTTTGTGTGTCGTTTAACCCAAGGCGCTGCCTTGGGCTATGTGGTGCTGCCCCTTCGGGGCGTGTTGCTTGCGAGTTTTGACACACCCTCCATGCATCCACAAACGCTTTTAAAAGTAAAAAAATAAAAAACATTTATGAAATCAATAAGCCGCATACTTAAAGGCAACCCTACAATGGCGGAGAGCACGGTCTATTCTGTGCTCGCCATCTGCTGTATCTCCCATTTTCTGAACGACATGATACAGTCGATCATTCCGTCTATCTATCCTATCCTCAAGGACAAGTTCGACTTCTCATTCGCGCAGATAGGTATCATAACGCTCGTCTTTCAGATGACATCCTCCATTCTGCAGCCCTTCACCGGACTCTCTGCCGACCGCCATCCGCGCCCCTATGCGCTCTCCGTCGGCATGTGCTTCACGCTCGCCGGACTGCTCATGCTTGCGTTCGCCGAGAACTATCTGCTCATACTGCTGGCTGTGAGCGTCGTAGGCTTCGGCTCGTCCGTGTTCCACCCTACGGCGTCGAGCGTGACGCAACTGGCGTCGGGCGGCAAGAAGAGTCTTGCGCAGTCTATCTTCCAGGTGGGCGGCAACGGCGGTTCGGCGCTCGGTCCGTTGCTCGCAGCGCTCATCATCCAGCCCTTCGGACAGCACGCCATATCGTGGTTCGCCATAGCCGCCCTGCTCGCAGCGCTCATCATGGTTCGCCTCGGAGCGTGGTATAAAGCCCGCCTGCAGTACGCCGTGAAGCATCCGCGCAAGGCAGAAGCGCTGAACACGCACATCTCCCGACGCGCAAAGTACGGCGCATTGCTCATACTCATCCTGCTCATCTTCTCGAAATACTTCTACACATCCTGCATCACGAGCTACTTCACGTTCTACCTCATCGACAAGTTCGGCGTCTCGGTGCAGGCTTCGCAGATATGCCTCTTCGTGTTCCTCGCCGCCTTCGCCATCGGCACGCTCGCCGGCGGCGTGTTCGGCGACCGCTTCGGACGCAAGTACGTGATATGGTTCTCCATCCTTGGCGCGGCTCCGTTCGCCCTCGCCATGCCCTACGTCAATCTGACATGGACCATCGTGTTCACCTTCCTCTCCGGACTCATCATCGCCTCGGCGTTCTCCTCGATAGTGGTCTACGCCACCGACCTCATGCCCGACAAGGTAGGACTCATCGCCGGCATCTTCTTCGGCTTGATGTTCGGTCTGGGCGGCATCGGTTCGGCGTTCTTCGGATGGCTCGCCGACAAGACCAGCGTCGAATACATCTTCAAGGTGAGCGCATTCCTGCCGCTGCTCGGCATAATCGCCGGACTGCTGCCCGATACGCAGAAGCGGTCATAGTGGGGAGGCGTTTTTGCAACCTCATTGCACTATGTTTTTTATAATTTTGCATCCAAATTATAAACAATCAGTATGAAAAAGACAATACCAGTTATAGGTATGGCGTGCGTTGTCTGCGCCGCCAACGTAGAGAATACGCTCCGTAAGCTGCGGGGCGTCAACTCGGCTACGGTAACGCTGTCTACACGCACGGTGCTTGTAGACTACGACCCGGACGTGATTACGCTCGACGACATGAAGCGCGAGGTGAGCAACGCCGGCTACGACCTCGTGGTGGAGAACGACCGCAACGCCGAGGAGATTAACCGCCGCGAGTATACGTTGCTGCGCCGTCGTACGCTGCTTTCGTGGCTGTTTGCCGCACTCACGATGTACTTCGGCATGAGCGGCGACGGAGCGTTCAACAACCAAATCTGCCTCATACTCGCTCTCTTAAACATGTTCTACTGCGGCAGACGCTTCTATGTGTCGGCGGTAAAACAGATAACGCATCGCACGGCGAACATGGACTCGCTCGTGGCGCTGAGTACGCTCATAGCGTTCCTCTTCAGTACGTTCAATACGTTCTTCGGCGAGGCGGTTTGGGGCGCACGCGGCATAGAGTGGCACACCTACTTCGACGCTTCGGTGATGATAATCACATTCGTGCTCACCGGTCGGTGTCTTGAGGAGAAAGCGAAAGACAGCACGGCGAGCAGCATACGCCAGCTCATGGGCATGCAGCCCAAGACGGCGCGCATCGTGACGCACGAGAAGATGGAAGGCACCGACGACTATCGCATGGAGGAGGTGCCTATCTCTACGATTCAGATAGGCGACACGATAGAGGTGCGCGCCGGAGAGAAGATTCCGGTGGACGGCGTGGTGTGTGCGGCTGAGAGTTTCATGACTGCCGATGCGGCGTACGTAGACGAGGCTATGATAAGCGGCGAACCTACACCGGCTATGAAGAAAGCAGGCGACACCGTGCTCGCCGGAACCATACCCAGTCAGGGCAAGCTGCGTATGCGTGCGCGTCAGATTGGCGAGAACACAGCTCTTGCGCACATCATACGCATGGTGCAGGAGGCGCAGGGCAGCAAGGCGCCCGTGCAGCGCATCGTAGACCGAGCCGCACGCGTGTTCGTGCCGACGGTGGCTGCCATCGCGCTGCTCACGTTCTGCGTGTGGTGGGCTGTGGGAGGCAGCGCCGCACTGCCGCACGCTATTCTCTCGGCTGTGGCTGTGCTCGTCATAGCCTGCCCATGCGCAATGGGATTGGCTACGCCGACGGCGCTCATGGTGGGCATCGGTAAGGCTGCGCAGAAGCAGATTCTCATAAAAGACGCGTCGGCGCTGGAGAACCTGCATAAGATTCAGACACTCGTCGTCGACAAAACGGGCACGCTCACCATTCCAAACCCGAACATCGACTTCACACGCCCGTCTGACATACCGCTCGAAGAGCGCGAAACGCTGAAGCCTAACGCCAAGGAGGCGATGGCGCAGCTGCAGTCGGCTGGCATCGAGGTGTACATGATGAGTGGCGACAAGGAGGAGGCGGCTCGCTACTGGGCTGCTGAGGCGGGCATACGCAACTATCGCAGCAAGGTGCTGCCTGGCGACAAGCAGGCGCTCGTGCAGCAACTTCAGAGCGAAGGCAAGCGCGTGGCTATGGTGGGCGACGGCATCAACGATACGCAGGCGCTCGCCCTCGCCGATGTGGGCATTGCCATCGGTCGCGGCACAGATGTGGCGATGGACGTGGCGCAGATAACGCTGATGGGCGACGACCTCATGGCGCTGCCCGAAGCCGTAAGGCTCAGTAGACGTACAGTGCGCATGATATGGCAGAATCTCTTCTGGGCGTTCGTCTACAACATCGTCTGCATACCCCTCGCCGCCGGCGTCCTGCATATCTTCGGCGTTGACTTTCAGATAACGCCGATGTGGGCAAGCGCCCTGATGGCGTTCTCAAGCGTAAGCGTAGTGCTCAACTCGCTGCGCCTGCGCTACGCGTAACGGATTGTTTATTATTGCTGTCCGGTAAACAATTCCATCGTCATAGTATCTGTATACTAACAAAATATGAATCTTTCGCTCTGTTTTAAGAAAAAATTGAAGCGATTTTTTTTAATGACCGGTTTGGGATAAACTGAGCACAGCTTTTGCAGATTCTCTTCGAAGTGTTCTTTGTCGATGGCGCTGTTCTTTAGTGTAGAGCGATAGTTGTATATTGTTTGTAGCGAGTAGGAGAGGATGCCGGCAATCTTAGGACTTTCCGTTACACCCAGTCTTACCAAGGCTGCTACACGCAAGCTTGGAGTCAGCTCGTTGTCTTCCTTAAGCTCGATTTGTGCCTCGGGTATCAGCAGTGAGTTTAGCTCATTTACAAACGAGGGATAGAGCGAGAGGAAGATTTTGTCGAACTGCGATAAGAAGTTCTGATTCTCCTCGGTACTCCGTTTTGAAGACGAGAGAATGCTCAGCAGTTCGTTCTGCTGATTGGCTCTAATTTTACGTATTACCAGTTTGCGCTGACTCTCCAACCGCTCAATATACTGATAACAGAGCATGATAAAGGCATTAGCCATCAACTCTCGCTTTGTGTTGGTGTTTTCAAGCTCATCATTTGAGTTCCGAAGTGCTTTGTTTGAGTCCTTAAGCTCGTTGTTTGAGTCCTTAAGCTCGTTGTTTGAGTCCTTAAGCTCGTTGTTAGAGTCTTTAAGTGCTTTGTTGGAGTCTTTAAGCTCGTTGTTAAAGTTCTTAAGCTCGTTGTTATTGTACTTAAGTTCATTGTTGTTGTATTTTAGCTCATCGTTAGAGTCCTGAAGTGCTTTGTTTGAGTTCATTAGCTCATCGTTAGAGTCCTGAAGTGTTTTGTTTGAACTTATTAGCTCATCGTTAGAGTCCTGAAGTGCTTTGTTTGAGCCTTTAAGTTCATCATTAGAGTCCTGAAGCGCTTTGTTTGAGCCTTTAAGTTCATCGTTAGAGTCTTGAAGAGCTTTGTTTGAACTCATTAGCTCATCATTAGAGTCCTGAAGCGCTTTGTTTGAGCCCTTAAGTTCATCATTAGAGTCCTGAAGCGCTTTGTTTGAGCCCTTAAGTTCATCGTTAGAGTCCCGAAGCGCTTTGTTAGAGCTTGTCAGTTCATCGTTTGAGTCCTGAAGTGCTTTGTTTGAGCCTTTAAGTTCATCGTTAGAGTCCTGAAGCGCTTTGTTTGAGCCTTTAAGTTCATCGTTAGAGTCCCGAAGAGCTTTGTTTGAACTCGTCAGTTCGTCATTTGAGTCCTGAAGCGCTTTGTTTGAGCCCTTAAGTTCATCATTATAGTCCCGAAGAGCTTTGTTTGAGCTCGTCAGTTTGTCATTTGAGTCTTGAAACGCTTTGTTAGAGCTTGTCAGTTCATCGTTAGAGTCTTGAAGTGCTTTGTTGTCCTTTAACTGTTGTTTGTTGGTAGCGCTCAACTCTTCAGTCAAGGCTTTCAGTACCTTTTCTGACAGTTTCAACAAATGGTTTTTCCGGCTGAAGTACACCACTGCTGCTGCAATGACAACCAACAGCATAAGTATACATATTATCGTCACGTTTTTCCAGATGGCTTCCTTTTGGAGCTTTTCATTGTAAGCTGATAATATTACATGCAGGTTGGTATACAGCTCTACCTGTTGCAGACGACTATTATATGCATGTGCGTCTTTCAATGTTTGATTGATATATTTCCGGGCTTTGTCAAGATCATTTTTGTTTTTATAAAGCAACAGAGCAACATCCTGCAATGCCAGACTCTCATTGTTAGCCGACATTACATCGCTAATGGCAGCAAGCAGCAGATAACGCCTCTGCTGCTCCCACAGTTTATTGTTGCCGTAAGCCTTCGACAGAGCGTATGCCGCCCTGCCGTACATGCGGTTTTCCGGTCCGATCATTTGCATTGCCTTATTCAATGAAGCGCTAATCTCATTGATACTCCTGCCTGAGAAAAAGAGATTTATACCCTTCATGTAATAATACAATGCGCTATTCTTAGGACAGTAGTATAGTGCCTTGCCAATATATTCCTTGAACAGTTCGTTATAATGTTTGCTGAACTCCATTTTCTGACAATAGGCATTCAGATTGTAATAAAGTGAACTCTGGGCGCAGTAGAAAAGGAAATTTTGCTTTGGATCGGATTGTGATATCTCGATTTTGTCCAGATCTTCCTTCGCCTCAATATAGAAGCCTCGTTCAATCAGCAGACTTGCCTTTGTAATCAGAAATCGGTTGCAATAATCAGAATTGCCAGTCTGTTTGGCAAGGCTTATTCCCCTTTGAACATACACCATTGCCGAGTCGTAAACGTATGGACTATACTCGTTTGCCAACTGTTCATATATGCGTAGCTTGTCTGTTGCAGCTATCACGAATTTAGCTCCGAGCTTAATGTCTTTTAGCCTTTTTTCTTTTATGACATCATAATCCGCACTATGGGCTATTACTGAGTCTAATCTTTCGTAAAGTTTGTTATTGTCTGCGCGAGCATTAATGAGCGACAGACTGATAGTTATGGTCAATATCAATGTCCTCATAGGTCTTTAAATATTAAGATTTGCCTTTTTTATCTACAAATATATAGATTTTTTATTAGAT
>ENA-OYWS01000778-OYWS01000778.1-human-gut-metagenome-genome-assembly--contig:-NODE-778-length-13284-cov-5.045582_pt1 | contig 13284 bp, 10 predicted proteins | sample MGYA00244813_ERZ653402 | MGnify/ENA primary metagenome ERZ653402 (study PRJEB26926, sample SAMN06165021) | human gut metagenome | biome: ENVO:00009003; feature: ENVO:2100002; material: ENVO:00002003...
AGCAGAAGCAGTGCAACTTCAAGGACGAGCGGGACGTGGACGCCCTGCTGGAAGTACTTGCCAAGGAGCAGCCGCAGCTGCACCTGCTGAGCGCCGCCGGAGAGCAGGCGCTGGAGAAAAAGGCTGCCGAAAAGGCCGCCCGCAAGCTGCCGGAGCTTTCCGAGGACGCACAGCACAGCCTTACCGTGCTGCGCCGGGCAAAGGAGTATCTGGACGCAAAGCCGGAGCTTTCCGCCGAGCTGAGCGCTGCCCAGCGCCGCAAGCGTGCGCAGCTGCAAAGCAAGCCGGTGTACCGGTATGTGGCGCTGGCGATCTTTGTGCTGGGTGTTGCGGCTGCGGCCTACGGCCTGTATTCTGTGTTCAGCCACACCGGCAGCTACGGCGTGTACTTTGCGCTGTTCGGCTTTGCCGCCATCTTCCTGTTTTCCAGCTACAATATGCTGCCCACCGCCCACAATAACAACAACGCCATCATGAAGCGTGCGGACAAGGCCGAGGCAGCCATGGCAGAGTATGTGAAGCACTACCCCCACGGGGCGTTCCCGGTGAAAAGCTGGTACGCCCACCCCATCGTGCTCAAGCAGATGATGGACGCCGTGGAGGAGGGCCGCGCCGTCACCGTGCCCGAGGCACTGGAAGCAGTCAAGGCGCGCCTGAAGAGCCTGAACGCGGACGTGCAGGTGGAGCAGGAGGAATACGACGAGGTGGTGGTCATCAAGGCCCTGTTCCTCAACCACGATTATCAGTAAAACCTTTCGATAGCACAAAAAACCGGACAGCCCGCAGGCTGTCCGGTTTTCTGCTTTTACAGGGCAGTGCGGCTGTTCAGAACAGGCGGCGAAGCCCTATGACACAAGGGGACTTTTGAACAGTAGCAGCTGCGCCTCAGATCAGTGCCTCCATCCGCAGCGGGTCGGGGTGATGGGCGTATTTCTGCTTGGCGATCTCGATAAAGGACTGCACCTCCAGCCGGGGTGCGTGGCGCATGGCGGCGATCTCCACCGTCACCGGGGGGAAATCCAGTAGCGGCACCTTAACGATGCCCGGGATCACCGCCGTGGACAGGCAGGGCACAATGGACATGGCGGTGCCCATCTGGATCATGATCAGCGCACCCTCAAAGCTGGGGGTGATCTTGCTGCAATCCACCCCCACCTGCGCCAGCTGCTCCAGCGACGGCCCCTGACAGGCGGACAGAAAGCTGTCGAATGCGCCGGAGGACACCACGCTCTGCCCCTTCAGGTCTGCCAGATGCAGCGCCCGCCGGTCGGCAAGGGGAGAGTTGGGATTCATCAGCACATGGTACCCCAGCGAGAACAGGGGCGTAAAGGAGATGTCCCGGTCGCGGGAGTGCTCGGTGGCGTAGAAAAAGCCGATATCCAGCTGCCCGGAGCGCAGCTGTTCCAGTGGGCGGCGGTTGTCCTGCGGCACAACGTCCACGCAGGCGTTGGGAAACTGGTGCTGGAACTGGGCCAGAATGCTGGAAAAGGTGCTGTAATCGAACAGCTGCCGCAGCCCGACGGTCAGGTGGGAGCGGTCGGCGTCCTGAATATCCTGCGCCTTCTTCAGCGCCTGCCGCCCAAAGCTGGTCATCTGCACCATGTCCAGATAAAAGGACTGCCCGGCAGCGGTCAGCTTGGTGCGGCGGGTGGTGCGCTCGAACAGGTGCAGCCCGGTCTCCTTTTCCAGCGCATTGATCTGGTAGGTGATGGCGGGCTGGGTGGTGAACAGCCGCTCGGCGGCGGCGCTGAAATTCAGCTCCTCCGCTACGGCAATAAAGCACTCCAACTGGTAAATCGTCATAGAATGGCGCGCCTCCTTGTGTAAAAAGATGGTCATCTTTATTATACAGGATTGCTGACAGGCCGTAAAGAGAAAGTGATTTATAAAGAGATTTGATAAATGAGGATGCAAATTTGTATTTCACACTGGAACGAAACTTTGCTATAATCGTATCAATGTTCAAAATGCACGAAGGAACAGGAAAAACGCAAAAAAGAAGAGAAAAGAAAAAGAAAGGCAAACCTTATGGCTAAGATCTCTCGTCGCAACTTTATGCGCGGTGCCGCTGTGGGCACCATGGGCGCAGCTGCTGCCGGTCTGCTGACCGCCTGCGGCAACTCCGCTTCCAGCACCACCAGTGCTCCCGCTTCCTCCGCAGCTTCCTCTGCTGCCTCCTCCGCTGTGACCAAGCCCTCCTCCCCGGTGGACGGCAAGTACGTCACCAAGGCTATGGGTCACGAAAGCTGGGTGCACGTAGCTACCACCTTCTTTGACGGCAAGATCACTGCCTGTGAGGTGCTGTCTCACGAGGAGACCATCGGCATCGGCAACTATGCCTGCTCCCGCATCCCTGCCGCTATCGTAGAGCACCAGAGCGTCAACGTGCCCAACCTGCGCGGCTCCTCCATCACCTCTATGGCTGTCAAGGCAGCTGTGAAGGAGGCCATCGAGCTGGCCGGCTATAACGTGGACGACTTCTCCAAGGAAGTCACCATCGCAGCTTCCAACGAGGTCATCGAGGAAGAGGCTGATGTCGTCATCATGGGTGCCGGCACCTCCGGCCTGACCTGCGCCTGCCGCCTGCTGGAGGCCGGCTACAGCGTCATTTTGGTGGAGAAGCGCGATATCCCCGGCGGCTCCATGTCCATGACCTACGGCGGCGTTGCCACCGCAGGTTCCAAGCTGCAGTACAACTACGATGTGGACGGCAGCTTCCGCAGCTCTGCCATGGGCACGCTGGAGGGCATGATGAACTTCTGGCAGACCATGGAGAAGTACCACCGCACCGAGTTCTTCAACGGTGAAATGCCCTACATGACCAAGCAGTACACCGTCGCCGGCGATCTGGTGGACTGGATGGCAGGCATCGGCATTGGCTTCAACACCATGGGCAACTACGAAAGCGCTACCCAGTACGGCGCTTCCACCCCGTATCTGGCACCCGGCTGCTACGAGGGCGGCGCAGGCTACGCCATGATGTTCATGGCACAGCGCGTGGAGAAGTACGAGAAGGGCAAGATCATCTACTCCACCAGCGTCACCGACCTGATCAAGGACGAGAGCGGTCGTGTTGTGGGCTTCCACGCCAAGGGCGAGAACGGCGCAAGCTACACCCTGCGCGGCAAGGCTGTCTGCCTTGCTTCCGGCGGCTTTGCCAAGAACCCCGAAATGCTGAAGAAGTACAGCCCCGACTACGCCGACTTCTTCTTCAACTGCGCCTCCAGCATGACCGGCGAGGGCATCCAGATGGGTATCGACGCCGGCGGCTATGTGGAGTGCGAAAACCGCGCTCTGCCCGCCTTCCTGTCCAGCTACAAGAGCAAGTTCGAGCTGGCCTTCATCCACCAGTCTGCCCCCGGCATTATGGTCAACATCAAGGGCGACAACATCGGCAACATCGTCTCCGATAACCACTACACCATGGCCAAGGCAAAGCTGAACAAGGACAACGGCGACACCTTCTACTATGTGTTCGACGAGTCCTCTGCCGTCAAGCTGCGCGACAGCGAGTCCTACGGCTTCAACGGCTACGTTGCTATGTTCGAGAAGGGCGAGGCTGTGCACTACGACAGCGTGGAGAAGGCTTCCGAGGAGCTGAACCTGCCCAATCTGGCAGACGCCATCGAGGCAAACAACGCCGCCGCTCTGGCTGGCGAGCCCGATGAGTTCGGCCGCCGCAACTGCCCCTACATCGAGACCCGCGACGGTCTGTGGGCCATCCGTGTTGACCCCACCTTCTACCTGACCACCGCAGGTCTGGCCATCGACACCGATTGCCACGTCCTGACCGAGGACAAGAAGGCCATCCCCGGCCTGTACGCTGCCGGCGACGTCTGCGGCTCCATCGAGGAGAAGGACGCCAAGCAGTACGGCATGGGCTTCGACGCCGCTCTGACCTACGGCTACATCATGGGCGAGACCCTGAAGAAGGAGATCTGAGCTGCGCTCTGACCCCTTGACAAAAGCATAAACAAAGGGCTGCTGCACAAACCGTGCAGCAGCCCTTTTTATATCATATTTCCTTTTACGCCGCCGCGGGCTTGCGGAAAATAGCCATGGCACGCTTGTAACAGCTGGCGAAATAGGCGATCTCCGCCAGCGCGGTCAGGATCCAGCTGCACGGATACAGCAGGTACAGCGCCGGGATGGTGTGGAAGTGGGCAAAGATGGTGTACACCCAGATCACCCGGAATACGCAGGAGCCCAGCACCACGATGACGGTGGGCACCACCGTCTTGCCCAGCCCGCGGGAGGCGGCGATGGTGCAGTCCATAAAGGCCGAGATGCCGTAGGCAAAGGCCATCACGGCTACGCGCTTCATGCCGGCATCAATAACGGCGGTTTCGGTGGTGAACAGCGCAAGGAAGGACGGCCCGCAGAAGAACAGCGCCGCGCCCAGCACAAGCCCCACGCCGAAGGAGTAGCCCAGACTGATGAAGTAGCTTTTCTTCACCCGGTCAGGCCGTCCCGCGCCGTAGTTCTGGCTCATAAAGCTGGCGCAGGCCATGTAGAAGGCCGCCATGCAGTCGTAGATCAGCCCATCCGCGTTGGCGGCGGCGCTGTTGCCCTTGACCATCAAAGAGTCAAAGGAGTTGACACCCGCCTGAATGAACAGGTTGGCAATGGCAAAAATAGCGTTCTGCAGCCCGGCGGGCACGCCCAGCGCAAGGATGCTCTTGGCTTGCGCCGGGTCCAGCTGCAATTTGTGCAGGTCCAGCGCGTAGCAGTCCTGCACCCGGGTCAGCGCCCGCAGGATCAGAAATGCGGAAACGCATTGGCTGATGGCACTGGCCAGCGCCACACCCACCACGCTCAGATCGCACACGATAACAAAGAACAGGTTCAGCAGAATGTTCAGCGCACCGGCAATGGACAGATACATCAGCGGCTTTTTGGTGTCGCCGATGGAGCTGAACACCGCGTTGCCGAAGTTGTACAGTGCCAGCGCCGGCATACCCAGAAAATACACCCGCAGATACAAGATCGCGCCGGGCAGCAGATCCTCCTTGGTGTTCAGCAGCCGCAGCATGGCAGGGGAGCCCAGCAGACCGATGAGCAGCAACGCCACACCGGCAATGGCGCTGATGATGGCTGCCGAGTGGACGGTCTTTTCCACGTCCTTGGGGTGGCGCGCGCCGTAAAAACGCGCCACCAGCACATTGATGCCGTTGCTCAGGCCGATGAGAAAGCCGGTGAACAGGGTCACCAGCGTGCTGGTGGAGCCCACAGCACCCAGCGCCGTGGAACCGGCAAAGCGCCCCACCACCGCCACGTCCGACATATTGAACAGCACCTGCAGCAGGTTGGAAAGCGCCAGCGGCAGACTGACCAGAAAGATCTGCTTGGCCAGAGGGCCTTCCGTCAGCGTATTCGTTTGAGAACTCATACTCTTTTTTCCCTTTATCCTATACATCCTAACCGTGCCCGCGCACACCGGGGCACAGCCTCTTTTATAAGGCACTACGCTACTTTTGCAAGATGGAAACGGCAAAATGGCGCAAAAAAAACACGGCACCCGGCGGGGCGTCGTGTTTTTTGCGGAAAATATCTCAGCCCAGGTCCTCACCGTTGGTGGCAATGACCTGCTTGTACCAGTCAAAACTCTTTTTCTTATAGCGGTTCCCGGTGCCGGAGCCGTCGTCGTTGCGGTCCACGTAGATAAAGCCGTACCGCTTGCGTAGTTCGCCGGTGGTAAAGGACACCACGTCGATGCAGCCCCACGGGGTGTAGCCCAGCAGGTCCACGCCGTCCAACTCCACGGCCTTTTTCATCTCCTCGATGTGGGCGCGCAGGTAGTCGATGCGGTAGCTGTCGTCACAGGTGTGGTCGGGCTGGAGTTTGTCGATGGCGCCGAAGCCGTTCTCCACGATAAACAGCGGCTTCTCGTACCGCTCGTACAGGGTGGCCAGTGCGTAGCGCAGGCCCACCGGGTCGATCTGCCAGCCCCAGTCGCTGGCCTTGACGTAGGGGTTCGGCACGGTGTGGGCATTGCCGCCGCTGATGCCGTCGCTCTCCACGGCCACGTCCGAACGCACCGCGTTGCTCATGTAGTAGCTGAAGCCCAGATAGTCCACAGCACCCTCGGCCAGAATGGCCTCGTCGCCCGGCTCCATCACCGGGGCAGTGCCCTCGCGCTCCCATTCCTTCTTAGCGTAGGCGGGGTAGTGACCGCGGCAGTGCACATCCGCAAAGTAGTAGCGCTCGTGCATGGATTCCAGCGCCAGCATCACGTCGTCCGGGTTGCAGGAGTAGGGATAGTACGGCACAAAGGAGCACATGCAACCGATCTGGAAGTCCGGGTTGATGGCATGGCCCTTTTTGACCACGAGGGCCGAGGCCACCAGTTCGTGGTGTACCACCTGATACAGGGCCTTCTTCTTGTTCTCGAACTGGGAGAACCGCACGCCGGAGTTGGTCCAGCCAAAGATGTCGTTGGTGGTGTTGCTCTGGTTGTTGATCTCGTTGAAGGTCATCCAGTACCTGACCTTGTGTTTGTAGCGCTCCATCACAGTGACGGCGTAGTGCACGAAGAAGTCGATGCACTTGCGGTTGTACCAGCCGCCGTACTCCTTGGCAAGGGCGTAGGGCATCTCAAAATGGCTCAGGGTGATCACCGGCTGGATGCCGTACTTGAGCAGTTCGTCAAACAGATCGTCGTAGAACTGCAGACCGGCCTCGTTGGGCTGCTGCTCGTCCCCGCGGGGGAAGATGCGGCTCCACGAGATGGAGGTGCGGAAACACTTGAAGCCCAGTTCGGCAAACAGCTTCACATCTTCCTTGTAGGTGTGGTAGAAGTCGATGCCCTCGTGGTTGGGGTAAAATTCGCCGGGCACAATGCCATCGGTGATGCGGCGGGCCACACCGTTGGCACCGCCGGTCATCACGTCGCTGACGGACGGGCCGCGGCCATCGGCGTTCCAGCCGCCTTCCAGCTGATGGGCAGCAACGGCACCGCCCCACAAAAAGTTTTCAGGAAGCATATTCTTTCTCCTTGGTCAAATGTATATCAGTTTTTCTGGGATTCTTTTTCGTCGCAGCCCACCACCTGCACCAGAACAATGGTGATGATAATGGTGGCCAGCACGCCGATCATCATGCCGGTAAAGGAAGAGGGATTGGCGTCGCTCATGGCGTTGACGGTGGTCAACAGGCCGGGCAGACCAGCGTATACATAGTACTTGGTGTTGAAGAAGCTGATGATCAGCGCACCGATGGCACCGCCGATGCAGCCGCAGACGAAGGGCTTCTTCAGGCGTAGGGTCACGCCGTAGATGGCGGGCTCGGTGATGCCGAAGATGCCGGTCAGGCCAGCGGACAGGGAAACGTTCTTGATGTCGGCCTTTTTGGTCTTGAGGAACACGCCGAAGCAGGCAGCAGCCTGTGCGATGACGGCGCAGGTCTGGAATGCCTGAAAGGAATCGCAGCCGTAGTTGGCAAAGTTGGCAAGGCACATGGGAGTGACGCCCCAGTGCACGCCGAAGATGACGAACACCTGCCAGATGCCGCCCACCAGAATGGCGGCCAGTGCGGGAACGTTGTTGGCAAGGAAGTTGTAGGCAGCAGCAATGGCGTTTGCCAGCACATTGGACACCGGGCCGATGACCAGAATAGTCAGGGGAACCATAACAATGGTGCAGATAAAGGGCACAGCCAGCGCCTTGATGATGTCGGGCAGATGCTCGTCCAGCCAGTGCTCCAGCCAGCTGAGCACCAGCACCAGGAACAGCGGCGGCAGCACGGTGGAGGTGTAGGTGGTCTGGCTCATGGGGAAGGCCAGGAACTTGATGACCTCACCGTCTGCGATGCGGGCAGCGATGGAAGCCCAGTCCGGGTTGACCAGCGCCATGCAGCACCACATGGCAATGAAGGTGTTACACTTGAAGTGCTTGGAAGCAGTGACGGCGATCATGACCGGCAGGAAGGTGAAGGGCGTCCAGCTGATGAAGCTGAGCACGGAATACGTACCGGTGGCCGCAAAAGCGGGGAAGAAGTGGGTAATGATGATCAGTGCGCCTTGCACCAGACCGGCTGCGGCCAGAATGTACACAAAGGGTGCGAACACGGCGGACATGGTGGCGATGATGCGGCTGCCGAGGCCCTGCTTGACTTCCGGCGCGGCAGCGGTGCTGTTGTCCAGATCCAGCAGCTGGGCCAGTGCTTCGTACACGTCCTTGGCATGGGTGCCGATGACCACCTGATACTGGCCGCCGCTTTCCATCACCTTGATGACGGCGGGCATCTCGGAGATCTGTTTGGTCACTTCGTCCGAGGGTGTTTCCCTCAGCACCAGACGCAGGCGGGTGGCACAGTGGGTCGCGCTGAGGATATTGTCCTTGCCGACGGCGGCACAGATGTCGGCGGCAAGCTTTGTGTAATCGCGGATTTTGTTTGCCATGATGTTCTCTCCTTTTCATCAGATCACGGGTTTGCCTTGTGTCCTCATTATACAGAGGAAAAACCGCATTGTCAGCTGATTTGATGCGCCAAAAAACAAAAATGTGCAGAAAAAACAGCTTGTTTTTTCTGCACATGGATACAAACATCTGTACAAATTGACGGAGCGTTTCTGCGGTCACTCCAGCAGGCGGTTGTACACCCGGCGGGCCAGTGCTTCCAGCAGGTAAAGTGCAGGCATCTGACTGGTCAGGTCGTAGCTTTCGGTGGTCACGCGGTGCACGGAACTGTAGTACGGCAGGGTGATGTCGGAAAGCTTTGCCGCAGAACTCTGGTCGGAACAGGTAATGGCGATCAGTCCGGCGTTTTTCTCCTTCAGCTGCCGGGCCAGATGCAGCACCTGCTTCGTTTCGCCGGATACCGAAAGAATGACGGCTGCGATGGTGGTGTTGGGCGTGACGGTGATGGGATAGAACGGGTCGGTCACGCCCAGCGCGAATTTGCCCAGATTGGACAGATACCGTGCACCATACTCGGCTATGCTGCCGGAATTGCCGATGCCCACCAGAAACACCCGCTCTGCCCGTGCGATCATACCGGCGGCTTCGTCCAGCGCTGCATCGTATTCCGGCGTGCCGACTTTCCACAGAAAGTTCTGCAACTCGCCCAGCGTGTCCGGCAGACGGGATCCCTGCGCGGAACCGGCCTGCTCCTTCAGCTTCCATTTGAATTGCGCATAACCGTCACAGCCCACCTTTTTGCAGAAGTGCAGCACTGTGGTGGTGGAAACGTGCGCTTCCGCTGCCAACTCCCGGATGCGCATGAAGGGCACCGTGTTCGGATGCTCGATGATGTACTGGTAGACCAGCAGTTCCAACTCGTTCAGATTTTTGATCTGCTGCGGGGTGAATAGTTCCATGAAAAGGCTCCCTCCTTGTCCCGATATCTGTCCTTATTATAGCAAAAGGAAGAACGGAAAAACAGGGCGAACATTTCCGTTTGCATTTTTAGCGCGGCTGTGCTATACCGTTTTATACTGACAGCATCAGTATGTGCGATCGTAGCTCAGCTGGATAGAGCCTTCATTCTGCTTTCCGAAGAAAACAAAAAATCCGAACCCTTCTCCTATCGAGAAAAGGTTCGGATTTTCATTGTTTGGTGCGATGGAAGGGACTCGAACCCCCGGCCTACTGATTCGTAGTCAGTCACTCTATCCAGCTGAGCTACCAACGCATACGTTCCGTTCGGAACATGATGTATTTTATCACGAAGGGCGGGGTTTGTCAACAGCTTTTTTAAAATATTTTTATATTTTCCAAAAAAGAACGTCTTTTCTTTGATTTTACTGCGGCTTTTCTGTAATTCTTCTGCCACTTCGGCGCAAAAAGCGGCTTCTACGGCCGCTTTTTGCACGAAGGGCGGGGGACATGACAGGTACAGCTGCACAAAAAATTGGTTTTTCCTGTGCAGCCTGTCTATGCGCAAGGGGACAGAACCTACTGCACGCCTTGCGCCTGTGTGTGGGCGGGCATCCGTTTTCTCATAAAAACCGGGGTAACGCTCCGGCTCAGTCCTCCTGCGCCAGCTGACGGGCGATTTTTACACCGGTGGGGGTGGCAGCAAGGCCGCCCTGACCGGTCTCGCGCAGGTCGGGGGAGAGCAGACTGCCCACGCGGCCCATGGCGTCGATGACCTCGTCGCAGGGGATGGCGTAGTCCACCCCGGCCAGTGCCATGTTGGCGCAGGAGACCGCGTTCACCGCGCCCACCACGTTGCGCTTGATGCAGGGCACCTCTACCAGACCCGCCACGGGATCGCAGACCAGACCCAGCAGGTTGCCCAGTGCCATGGCGGCGGCAGCGGCGCACTGCTCCGGGGTGCCGCCCTTCAGGTTACACAGGGCGGCGGCAGCCATGGCGCTGGCTGCGCCTACCTCGGCCTGACAGCCGCCCACGGCACCGGCCACGGTGGCGTTGCGCATGGCAAGATAGCCCACGGCACCGGCGTTGAACAGGGCATCCACGATGCGCTGGTCGGAGATGCGGTAGCACTCCTGCAGGGCCAGCATCATGCCCGGCACCACGCCTGCAGAGCCTGCGGTGGGTGCAGCCACGATCAGGCCCATGGAAGCGTTCACTTCCAGCACGGCCATGGCGTAGGTCATGGCCTTCTGCAGCACGTCGCCGCAGATGTTTTTTTTCTTATTATAATGTGTTTCCAGCTTTTTGGCCTCGCCGCCAATGAGCCCGCCCATGGATTTGATGGGCTTTTTCAGCGGCTGGGTGGCAGAAGCGCGCATGATCTCCCATGCCTTTGCCATGCGGTGATCCACAGCATCCCGGGGCACTTCGCCCAGAATGCACTCCCGCTGGCGCATCACTTCCGAAATGGGCAGTTGGTTTTCCTCGCACAGGTCCAGCAGCTCCTTGGCGGACTTGAAATCCATGTTCATCGCTCGTCCCTCCTTACGGCTGCACGACCATTACATCGTTGATGTTCGGGTTTGCCAGCAGCAGCTGATCCACACCCTCGGGCAGGCGCTCATCCGACTCCACGATGGTGTAAGCCGTGTGCCCCTTTTCCTCGCGGAACAGACGCATGAACGCGATGTTCACGCTGCGGTCGCTGAGGATCTTGGTGATGTGGGCCACCACGCCGGGCTTGTCCTTCTGCACCACGATGAGGGCATTGTACTCGCCGGTAAAGTCCACCTCCACGCCGTTGATCCGCACGATGCGCACCTTGCCGCCGCCAAGCGATTCACCGCGCACGGTCATGACCTGACCGGCCGCATTCTCCATGCGGATATCCACCGTGTTGGGGTGGATGTCGGTCTCCACCTCATTGGGGGTGAAGCTGTAGCCAAGGCCGCGGTCGGTGGCAATGGCAAAGGAATCCCGGATGCGGGTATCATCGGCCGAAAAGCCCATGATGCCGCCCAGCAGGGCGCGGTCGGTGCCATGGCCGTGGTAGGTCTTGGCAAACGAGCCGTACAGGGTGAAATCCACCTTTTTAAGCGGCGGCGCGATCATCTTGTGCGCCAGATACGCGATAACGGCTGCGCCGGCGGTATGGGAGCTGGAGGGACCGATCATATTCGGTCCCAGAACATCAAAAACACTGATAAATGCCATGGGGTGTCACTCCTGTCAGGTCAAGAACCGCGCAGGGCGCATCAGACGCTTGCGCTGCTCTTGTTGATGAACTTCTGGTAGATGGTCTCCACGATCACGCCGATGGCGTTGTCGCCGGAGACGTTGCAGGCAGTGCCGAAGGAATCCTGCGTGATGTACAGAGCCACCATGATGGCGCAGATGGGGCCATTGGGGTCACCGGCCTCAGCGCCAAAGATCATGTACAGGAAGGGCAGAGCGGTCATGATGGAGCCGCCGGGAGCACCGGGAGAAGCCACCATGGCAACGCCCAGCGTCATGATGAAGGGCACCACGGTAGCAAGGCTGATGGGCAGCTGGTTCATCAGGCAGACGGCAGTTGCGCAGGCGGTAATGGTGATCATGGAGCCTGCCATGTGGATGTTTGCGCACAGAGGCACCACGAAGTTGCGGATCTGCTCGCTCACGCCGTCAGCCGCAGCGCACTGCAGGTTGACCGGGATGGTGGCTGCAGAGGACTGAGTGCCCAGAGCGGTGGTGTAGCCGGGGATCTGGTTGCGGATCATCTTGAAGGGGCTCTTGTGGCTCACAGCGCCTGCAACGCAGAACTGCAGGAAGATGCAGACCAGATGCATGATGATGACCACCAGGAACACCTTCCACAAGATGCCCAGAATGGCGTAGGTCTTGCCGGACTTGGTCATGTCGATGAAGGTACCGCAGACGTACAGGGGCAGCAGCGGGATGATGACGCTGTGCAGCACCTGATCGATGATGCCGGAGAAGTCCTTCATGCCGTTGTAAAGGGTATCACCGATGGTCTTGCCGCGCAAGGTGGACATGCACAGGCCCAGCACAAAGGCCAGCACCACGGCAGAGAGGGTGTCCAGAATGGGCGGGATGGAGATGGAGATGTAGCTGGCCAGAGAGTTGTCAGCCGTGGCGGCGATCTGTTCCAGAGCGCCTTCGCTCATGAAGCTGGGGAACAGGTTTGCAGACACCAGATAGGATGCCGAGCCTGCGATCAGGGTGGAGCCGTAGGCCAGAGCCACCGTGATGAGCAGCAGCTTGCCTGCGCCGCTCTTCAGGTCGGCAATGCCCATGGTGACGTAGGCCACGATCATCAGCGGGATGATGAACTTCAGGAACGAGCTGAAGATGCTGGATGCCGTGACGACGACCCGGCAGAACCACACCGGGAAGAACTGGCCGATGATGATGCCCAGCACGATGGCGATGAGCAGCTTCGGCAGCAGTCCGAGCTTGAATTTTTTCTTTTCCATAAGAATAAAATCCTCCTTTTCCTATCCTGACCTTTGTGCGGCACCTGACAGCGCTCTCTCCGCCGCAGCCCGCACGGCCAGCCTTTCACGAAACGTCAAATTTTCACTTGACGTGTTGACACATTTAGTTTAACATAGACATATGCATGATTCAAATTCATAAAAATAAAGTTATGGTTTAAAAATCTTAATAGTAAGGGAGCTTTGCCATGGAAGTGCGCCAGCTGAACACCCTGATCCGTGCCGCCCAGTTCCAGAGCTTTTCCAAGGCAGCGGAAAGTCTGGGCTATTCCCAGTCTGCCGTTACCGTGCAGATCAAGGCGCTGGAAGAAGAGCTGGGCGTGCGCCTGTTCGACCGCATGGGCAAGCGGGTGATCCTGACCGCACAGGGTCAGTGCTTTCTGGAATACGCCAACAGCATTCTGGATACCATCCACAACGCCCGCCGCGCCCTGAGCGAGGATGCCGAGCTGGAGGGCTGCCTGCACATC
>ENA-OYWS01000787-OYWS01000787.1-human-gut-metagenome-genome-assembly--contig:-NODE-787-length-13189-cov-39.504873_pt1 | contig 13189 bp, 10 predicted proteins | sample MGYA00244813_ERZ653402 | MGnify/ENA primary metagenome ERZ653402 (study PRJEB26926, sample SAMN06165021) | human gut metagenome | biome: ENVO:00009003; feature: ENVO:2100002; material: ENVO:00002003...
TCATCTTACGGATGGTTTCACGACTGGCTCCGTCGCCACGCTCACGGCTGGCATCGAAGAGGGTGAACTGCTCAGGGAGCTGGGCAAAGAGCAGGGTGTTTCGAGACTTATAGACTGGGATAGCCTCGTTGTCCTGCTGCTGCTTGTCGAGACGCAAGCCAAACATCTCCATCTGCATGGCGAGCACGTAGTCGGCTACAGCCTTGGCAAAACGGATGCAGGCATCTGTTTCCTCTCCGGTCTGTTCCAGAATGTGGAAGATGACGCCACAACGGAAGCCGATGACGGCGGAACGGCGACGATATACATCCATCACACGGTCGGCATTCGCCAGGGCAAGCTGTCTTTTCGCTTCGAGCCACAGGCAGAACTCCTCGCACATACGGGGCAGCTCCATTACGCCGTGACTACGTTCAAGGAGAGTTACTGCCTTGAGGATGTTGACCTGCTCCTCCTCGGTATAGCCGTGGTGCTGGCTGAGGGGTGCGAAGGAGGTATCGGGCATCTTGGCGAGCATCATTCTTGAAGAAGATCCGTCCTCGATGTTATCATCGGTGAAGAACTTCTGGAAGATGTTCTGGGTGCAGCAGCCGGAGAAGTTGAGCTGGGCGTGGGTTACGCCGCTGGTGGCTGTGATGTCGTCTTGACCCACCTCGCTCTGGTCGAACGCCTTACGGAAGTAGTCGCCGAACACCTTCCATACGCTCTTCATCGAACCGAGCTCCTCGCTGAACATATACATGGTATGGCCGTCGGCACAGAGCTGACGACGCATCAGAGCCGACTTCGAGATAGTATCGCCAATGTGACGGATGCAAGGCTTCGGATCTACTACACCCTTCTTGCCCTTGTGCTGCTGGTACCAGGCTTCGTCCTCACGAGGTTTCTCATCGTCCTTATCCATCTTCTTCGCCCAGATGTTTTCGATGCGGCGGCATACGCCCTTACCCGATGCCTGCTCGCCGATGATGATAGACATGAGTGCCATCGGAGTATCGCTGCCGTCGCAATACTTCGCCTTCAGACGGTCTGCGTAGGTTGCGGCAATAGGGAGGGCTGAGAAGAGGGCAGGCACGCGTGCCTCTGCGGCTACGCCAGAGAGCGAGTCGCGAAGACCGAGTGGAAGCTGGTCTACAGGGAATTCGTAAAGAGGCTGTGTACTTGCCTTAGCGGCTAAAAGGTTCTCTATGTTTCTTAAATTTTCATTCTCCATAATTATTTAATGTTTAAAAGTTAGCTTGTCGGAATATCCGGTAAACGGGGGCAAAAATACGACTATCTTCTGTAACCGCCAAATTAGAGTGTGTGATAAGGTCCGAAATTCAGCAGCCATTTGGAGCAAATTGTGTTAAAAAATCTAAGTCATAGTTTTGTGGGTCGGAAAACATAGTTTCTTATGTGCTAAATCATAGTTTCTCGGGTGCCAGGTTATAGCTTCTCGGATAACAGGTTCTCGTCTCAATCCGTAATCCCCTTTTTCTTCTTCTTCCTTTCTCATAAAAAAATAACACGGACAAATTGAATTTGTCCGGACAAATTGTCCGGAGTGCCATAACGTATTGTTTTCCTGGTACTTATAAGCCTGCCGGACAACCATCCGGACAAATTCAATTTGTCCGTGTTAAAAAAATTTTCCCGTTAAATTCTTTGGTGTCTTACCCGTAATCCATTGACTATTAGTTAATTCGTAATAAAAATGCTAGTTTTAAACAACTTTGTTTTAAACAACCTTGTTTAATTTGTTTTTTTTGCTATCTTTGCAGAAGTTCTGTATCTGCTGCCAATGTAACCCGCCTCAAGAAGTCCTTGATGGTGAAAGACCTGATTACGATTCCTGCTCTTAAGCATCTGGAAATGAGTGACCCCATTTTGGCATTGTGGCTCAAGATAAGAGTGGGGAAGGAAGAATAAAAGGATAAAGCCCCTTCTGTATTCCGGGTATATGAAAAACTGGAATGCGGAAGGGGCTTTTTGGGAATTTACCTTTTCTTATTTAAAGAACCTGTTAAGCTGTTTGATGGCCTGGTCGAACTGCTTGGCTGGCAGATGGTAGTTCTTTACCGGATTCATGTGGGCATCATAAACATCCAGGGCACCATCGGCTGTCTTCTCCAGAATGGTGTCGTTGTTGATGATGAAGGCATAGTTCAGATTGCTGCCTACTACATGCCACAGTCTAGGCGTCTTATCCGTCATCATTCTGCCCATCGAATAATCGGCAGGACCATTCTTTCATAATAGATAGAATCCTTTCTAGACATTAATCCTTAGATTTTAACAGAGAAAAATACTTATCCAGAACCATCAGCGAGATGATATCCTCACGCTGCTTATCCTTGAATTGCTCTACATATTCGTGAGCGTGGTTGATGATAGCTTGCGCTTCATCTGGATGAGCAGTATAGTAGTCCATCTTTTCCTCAAGATCAGAGAAATCAGGCTTTACTTCTATATAATGATAGTCTGGCTTCAGAGTACCTTCCATAAACCAAGTTTCGTAATATGGCTTAGGCATCACGGCGATGGAATTGGAAGACATAATCCATTTCAGATTGCTTGCTACGTCATTTCCCTCCAGAGCCATCACGTATTTGTACTTCAGATGGTCGTAGATGGAAATCTTGTCGCTCTTCCATTCTGGCTTAATCAAATCTATGGTTCCGATATCGAAGCGAGAATTTCCGAAAAACTTCTCTACGAATTGCACACGGATGTCCTTGCAGGCTATTTTCCCTCTGAAGATAGCCTGGTCTTTTTTTTCTGCAAACGAAAGCTTATCCTTCACGAAGATAAAATGGCGTACCTTGTCCATCTTGAGCAATACGGAGTTCTGGTTTTCTCCATGAATTGGGCGGCTTTTTACAATGGTAGGAATATCTTCCACATACGTGATGTCACCAGGCAGGAGATTCCATTTGTTGTTGCCGTTAAAACAGCGGGCATACTCCAAGGTATCCAGATAATATACCTTCTGGCGGGTCATCGGCTGTTCTGCAACTTTTACAGCTTTCTTTTCCCACAAATCTTTGTTGAGATGAAGATAGTTTTCTGTAAGCTTGTTGTAGTAGTTTACTCGGCTTAGAATATAGTCATAATCTTTGCGTTTCTTGGCTTTGGCTAGTAAACGCTGTCCCCTCCATATCAGGATGCAGGCAGGAGTATAAAGACGGGCGTATTCCTTGATGTAATACCAGGGTTTGCTGTTTTTTCCGCTATGGAATTTATATTTCAGTTTTTGAATATTCATTGGATTTCTTATTTTTTATGAAAACTATAATGATGTTTTTGGCTACAAAATTATGAAATATACTTTAAACTTGCAAGAAAATAGATAAAAAAAAGCAAGTATCAATAAAGGAAGAAAGATAATTTCCCTAAAATTTTGCTTTTCTGATAGTTTTTCGTATCTTTGCAACCTATGAGATATCTGGATGGTATCTAGTTTAAGAATATAAAAGAATAGTATGTTAGAAGTACGTGATAGATTAAACTTCGAGGATTATCTGGATTCACTCTTGAATAGTATAGAGAGTGATGACTTGGAGTTTAAAAGTGCTGCCGGTGGATTTCCTGGCAGCTTTTGGGATACCTATTCAGCCTTCGCCAATAGCGAAGGAGGAGTTATCGTGCTTGGAGTAATAGAAAAAAAAGGTAAGTTCTATATAGATAATCTATCTGATGAACAGATTGAGAAATATACAAAGGACTTTTGGAATAATGTGAATAATCGAGCTACGGTTAGTTGTAACCTGTTAAAAACAGAAGATGTCGTGGTAGAAGATTACAAAGGTCATAAACTTATGTTATTCTTTATTCCTCGTGCATCCAGAGAACAGCGTCCTGTTTATAGAACGTCTCAACCCTACAATGGTACTTTTAAGCGCAATCATGAAGGTGATTATAAATGTACGGAGCGAGAAGTGCAGCGTATGTTTTCAGATGCGAATGTTTCTAATCCCGCTGATAGCCGCATTTTGAGAAATTATTCATTAGATGATTTAGATATGGAGTCTATTGCTCAATATCGTCAATTATTTAAGTTGGCAAAGCCAGACCATCCTTGGTCTGTTTTGTCTGATTTTGAGTTTCTTAAAAAGATAGGTGCTTATCGTACAGATCGTGGAACGAAAGAAGAAGGTTTTACAATGGCAGGAGTTTTGATGTTTGGTAAAGAAGACGCCATTACTGATAATGAATGTTGCCCCGACTTCTTTCCTGATTACCAGGAAAAACTATCAGATAATCCTGAAATACGATGGACCAATCGTATTTGTCCTGATGGAACTTGGGAGGCAAATTTATTCCAATTCTATCTTCGTGTTCTTCCAAGATTATCAGCGGTCTTGCCAAAACCTTTCATCTTGGAGGGCAATATTCGTCGAGATGAAACCCCTGCGCATGTGGCTGTACGTGAAGCATTAGTAAATCTTTGTATTCATACCGATTATTCGGAAAATGCAACAATGGTAGTGCGTTTGTATAGCAATAAAATTGTTTTTACTAACCCGGGAACATTGTTGGTTTCTAAAATGCAATATTATGGAGAAAGTGCTAGCGTATGTCGTAACAAGACTCTTCAAAAGATGTTTATGCTGATTGGCTCTGCCGAAAAAGCGGGAAGTGGAGTTGATAAGATATTGGCTGGTTGGCGATTTGCAAATTGGAGAGCACCTATGTTGAGAACATTAAGTCAGCCTGACTTAGTGGAACTCACAATGATGATGGAGTCGATGATGGATGAAGGAACAAAGGATAGATTGGTTCGGATATTTGGAACAGAAGTTTTTTCTTTGGGACATGAACGCCTGTTGACTCTTAATGCAGCTTGCACAGATGGATATATTACAAATGAGAACTTAAGGGTTGTCCTTAACCAGCATAAGGCAGAAGTCGCCGATTTGTTGAAAGATATGTGTAAGCATAAATTGCTGGTTCAAGAGGGATATGGTAGAGGAACCAAGTATCGGTTGCCTATGACTGGTAATATTGCAAGCTCCGAACCTAATATTGCAAGTTCCGAACCTAATATTGCAAGTTCCGAGCCTAACATTGCAAGTTCCGAGCCTAATATTGCAAGTTCTGGGGCTAATATTGCAAGTTCCGAGCCTAATATTGCAAGTACTCGTGTAAAACAAAGAATGCCTTATCAAAGCTTAAAGGCTATGATTTGTACTGTTTGTTCTGAGTGGATATCTTTAGATGAATTATCGGCAATTGTAAGGCGAGACAAAATTTATTTGAGAAATTTTATAATTCCTAAGATGTTAGAAGATAATAGTCTGGAAATGCTATTCCCTGGCGTTCCTAACCATCCTAGGCAAAAATATAAAAGTACTGTAAACAAATGAAGATAAAGATAAACCCAAAATACGAAGAGATGAGAAGTTTCATCGAACGCATCCCGGATGTGTTCGAGCAGGAGGGACGTTGTATCTTTGAAGGACGAAATGTTATCAAGGCTTTTCATGTAAAGTTTGATGGAAAAGAGAAAGAAGTTGTGGTGAAGAGATACAAGCAGCCTAATTTCATTCAGAAGATAGGATATAGCTTCTTCCGCTCTACCAAGGCTTTCCGTGCCTATGAGAATGCCCTTAGGCTGATGGCAGATGGCTTTGCCACTCCCGAAGGCTTTGGATATATTGAAACGAGGGTAAAGGGACTTATTGACTATTGCTACTTTATCTCTGATATTGATAACAGTATGCCTATCAACGATCAGTTGAACTCCCCAGAGGAATTCAACAGGGTGATGGCGGCAGATTATGCGCACTTTGTGAATCGATTGCACCAGAAAGGCATCATCGATATTGACTTGAATGCCGGCAATGTGCTGTATCAGCCTCAGGCTGATGGTCATTATACGTTCTCGCTTATCGATATCAATCGTATGAGGTTTTACTCAGGCTATCCGCCGATGAAGGAATGTGTGGAAAACCTGACGAGGTTTACCGGAAGAATGGATGTCTTCGAGTGTGTGGCACGAGAGTATGTGAAACTGCGGGGAATGGATGAGAAAATATTACAAAAAATAATAGGAGCAAAGAAGATACACGATTGGCGATGGGTACATCGCAAAAGTATCTTGCATTATTTTAAACGTAAAAAGTTAGGTTTATGAAAACAACATTATTGATTACGACTTACAATTGGCCTAAAGCCTTAGAACTCGTGTTGTATAGCGTGTTGCATCAGCATGTTATGCCTGATGAAGTTGTTATTGCTGACGATGGTTCTACCGAAGAGACTAAAAAACTGATAGACCGTTATGCTGAAAAAATGCCAGTACCGGTAATTTGGGTTTGGCAGGAAGATAAGGGATTCAGAAGAACTTCCATTTTGAATAAGGCAATAGCAAAGGCTACGGGTGATTATATCATCCAAGTTGATGGAGATGTTGTTTTGAGTTCTCATTTTGTAGAAGACCATATAGAAATGGCTCAGAAAGGATGTTTCGTCTGTGGAAGTAGAGTGCTGCTGTCTGCCCAGATTTCCAAAAAAATTTTGGATACAAAGGTAGTCAATGTGAATCTTTGGAACATGCCTTTCAGTTATGTAAGCAATAGTTTCCGTTCTCATGTGTTCCGCAGATTGCTGGCTTTTCGCTATGCCCGTAGAATCGACCATCTCAGAGGTTGCAACATGGCTTATTGGAGAGAGGATGCCATCAAGGTAAATGGTTACAATGAGGATTTGCTGGAATGGGGACATGAGGATGCCGAGTTTGCCTATCGCCTGCATTTTGCTGGCGTTCGGAAGAAGGCTCTGAAGATGGGAGGAATCATGTACCATCTTTATCACAAGGAGGCGTCTAAAGCCCAAGAGAACATGCATAAAGATGTTTTGAACCAGGTGAAGAAGGAGCGTTTGGTTCGTTGCACAAATGGTATCGATCAATATTTATAGAGCATAGATATATGGATAAGACAAGTGTAGAACAAGAGCAGGGAAATGGCATCTCGGTGGTTATTAATACCTATAATGCCTCCTGCCATCTTCAGCAGGTGCTGGATACAGTGAAGGGCTTTGACGAGGTGGTTGTCTGCGACATGGAAAGTACCGACGATACCTTGGATATTGCAAAGCGTAATGGTTGCAAGATAGTTGTTTTCCCTAGAGGCAGTTATCAGATTTGTGAACCGGCAAGACAGACAGCCATAGATGCAGCTTCCTGCAAATGGGTACTGGTGGTGGATGCAGATGAACTGGTTACCCCAGCATTGAAACAATATCTTTATTCCCTAATAGGGAAGGAGGATGCTCCATTGGGATTGTATGTGCCACGCAAGAGTCGCTTTATGGGAAGATTCATGCATTGTTTCTATCCCGACTATCAGTTGCGTTTCTTTATCAGGAAGGATACGGTATGGCCTGCTGTCATCCATGCCGACCCTATTATCAAGGGCAGGATAGAAAAGATACCAGCAACCCATGCAGATATGGCTTTGGTTCATCTGGCAGACGACAGCATTGCCAGCAGAATGGGGAAAATCAACCAGTATACAGCTAACGAGATAGAAAAGAAGAAAGATCGCAATTATGGAATGGCAGCTTTGTTCTATCGTCCGTTGGTGCGTTTCTTCCGTGCTTATATTCAGAAGGGTGGCTTCCGTGATGGTAAGGAAGGATTTGTATGTGCCTGCTATGAAGGCATCTATCAGTTTGTTGCTGTTAGCAAGATTATAGAAGATCGCTTGAAACATAAAAAAGGTAAGTAGCAGTTTTGGCTACTTACCTTTTTTGTTTAATGAATGGTATTGTTATTTCTGTTTTATTTTTCTTCGATAAAGGTCATTCCGCCTGGTCCTACTTCCTCCCGGCAGCGTTTCAAGAGCTTGGCTGGCGTTTCTTCGCCATCATCGAAAGGTAATGCTACTACCGTTTTCTTGCCATAATAGTTTGCCATACCTCGGTTAATCCAATAACCTGGATAAATAGTGATATCATGGAAGGCATCGGATGGCATCTTTACGGTAAGCGGATTTAATACCAGATGATCTGCCTTGCTTTGTTTTACGGCAATTTCGCGCTGCTGCATTTCTAGGTCAAACTTCTGTGCTGTTCCTCTACGCAGCAAGGAGAGTGTTCTGTTGGTAGTAGTTGGCTTTGCTGTGATAGAAAGTACCAACACAAGCCAGTAATATACCGGTAGCCATCTGAAGTATTTATTATATTTCAGTCTAATTGCCTCTGTCAAGTTTACAATAGCAACGCTTATTGGTTCCAGATCAGCCGCTCTGCGCTGAAGAGCACCAGAAAGATAGTAGATATTGAAGCAAATCATCCACAGATGCACATAGAAGTATACATTCTGTGTTCTGTCTGCTCCTTTGGTTCCCATGGCATAGCTGTTTGGAAAAAAGAAGGCGCAATAGAGTAGGAAAGAGATGAGCAGATAAAGCCATGGATGAGAAAACCTAAAGTGGGATGCCTTGGCTAATCTTGCAAGAAAAGGTATGAGAATGGTAAACATGAGTATTTCTGTGATTTTAATGGCATCAGCGAGAAATTCTATGCCCTTTGCTATCGCAATAAAGAAGGCTGAAACCACATTCGGTTGACTGGTGACTGTGGATTGGCGGACAGTATTGCCTGGTGCAAATACACTGAAAGCAAAAGCGCAGGCATAAATGATAAGGATAGAAAGCAAGAAGAAAGGAGTCTTCTTCCTCTCCACCCACATCCATACGATTGCCATAAAGAGAATGGCTGGCATACCCAGACCGGTAACAAAGTTGCCGCCGGCAATGAATATGGCGAGTGCTGCGGAAACCAGCGTGATGATGATTTTCGCTATGATGGATTTTGTAAGATGGAATTCGATGAGTAGGGAGGCAAGGAACAAAGAAATACTATAATATAAGGTATAGTACATCGCTCCGTTATACCAGCAGAATGCATCGTAGAACGACCATACGAACTGTACGGTCATTAATACAAATAGAGTAGAAATGAAAGTGTATTCCAATTTGTTGATATGTAGCAATCTGCGTAATATTGTGTATCCCAGTGTATAGGTGGAAAGAATTAGGCTTCCCAATAGAATAATCGGTACAAGCCAGTATTTGTCAAAAATTCCAGGTTGTAATGCCATCAGGAAACATGCCGAATAGGTACCCTGCCATGTCTGGTAGATATGCATGGATTCAGCCCAGGCCGCCTGAATACATGCCCCAAATGAATGGGTGGCAGTCCAAGCCTTGTAGACAGGAGCTCCGAATACATAGTCATCTGCAAACTGATGGAGATAGGGACCTATTGCCACAACAGGGATGATGGATAAGATTAGAATACAAATCGCCAATATCGTATGGCTTTTTAACAATTTCTGATTCATCGTATTATTGTTTTTGCTTATTTTTATATGTATAATAACAGAGAAACTTGTGCTTTCTTGCACTAATAGTTGTTAAATTATATAAATGCCGTTAAGACTAAAAGGAAAAAGCTTTCAAGAAAGGAAATGGACATCATGTAGACGAATCTATATGATGACCATGTCTTTTCTTGCCTCGAAATTGGCGATAGTCTTGACGATTTCTTCTGATATGTCATCGGATACATACGAGAAGTCCTTGCCGGTGCGGATGGCTTTGAGGAAGGAGAGGAGCATATAGCGCAACCCTTCTCCATCCAGCTGGTAGAAGTAGCGCTTGTTGTTCTGCGGATTTTCGTATCTCACCTCGAAATAATCGGTCTTCCACCATGGGGCTGGTACGTAGATGTATCCCTTGGTGCCCGAGATAATCAATTCGCCTTCCGACTTCACGCCTTGACCAACCTTCAGCGAAGCTACGGCATGAGGATAGAGGAAGGATATCTTGGTAAAGGCATCATAGCGCTTTGCTTCGTTCAGGAAGTGAGTGGCTATCTGTTTGCTGCTGTATTCTGTGCCCAGAAGCTGGAAGATAGGCAGGAGTGCCGTCGGTCCCCAGGCGCAGATACTGTTCCATTCGTAAAGACTCTTCTGTGAATCCTGGGTCGGGTCAAAGTCTACGAGACTGGTGCAGGTTGCATCCACCGACATGATATCACCGATGATACCGCCCTTAGCCAAGAGTAAGAGTCGGTAATAGGCTACAGAATAGGCGGTCTTGATAGAATCCATCAAGACTACCTTCTTATCTTTTGCTATTTCCTTGAGTTCTTTCCATTGCTGAGGCTGAAGAGTGATAGGCGATTCGCACAATACGTGTTTGCCAGCTTCTAATGCCTCCTTTATTTGAGCATAGTGCTTGCTTGGGGCAGAGATGACATAGAGCGCATCGCTTTCATTCAGGAGTTCCTGAAAACTGGCTGCCTGCTTTTCCGCTGCCTGCAGATTCTCTGAGAGATATTGGTCGTTGAGGGAGAAAACCTTTCCTGCCTCCAATCCATTGACATATTGGCTTTCCCGCTCTATCTTGTTGAGGATAGGCGATTCGCCAACCAGTCCGAGGCGAACCACCTGCTGCTCGCTTCTGATCTCCGTGCTCGATACGCCCTGAGTGCGGTCTAGATAAACCACCTTGCAATAGGCGTTGAGATAGTCAAACTTGCCTCTCCAGTCAGAACCTACGGTAAAGATATCTACGTCCAGTCGCTTGATGTCGTCAATCTTCTGTCCCTCGTATTCCTCGATGATGATTTCATCGGCAATGCCAGTGGCACGCACGGCTTCCACTCGTTCCATGAGGGATTGTTGTACATTGATTTTGCCACGCTCACGGTCGAAGGTATCCGAGGTTACGCCCACGATGAGGTAGTCGCCCAAAGCCTTGGCGCGCTCCAGGAGACGGATGTGACCATAATGAAGCAGGTCGTAAGTACCGTATGTGATGACTTTAACCATAAGTTTCTCTATCTTGAAAGTTCTCTATACCTTATTATATATAATATAGCAGCCCCTTTATAGCAGTCCCTTAGCCTGCATATCCTTCAGTGCATCAACGAGAGTGGTGTTGTCTTTTGGACTCAGGTTGCCGAGATGACCTACACGGAATATCTTTTCTGCCATATCGCCACCATTAGGACATACCCAGATGCCATATTCGTCTTTCAGCTTCAGGAAGATGTCGTAGGCTGAGGCGTTCTGTGGATGCAGAGGAGTAACGGCATTTGACATCGATTGGGAAACGATGGTGAATGGCAGGTCCTTGATCTTGCTTCTGAAATCTTCTGCAAGCATTTTCATGCGCTGGTTCTCGCTCTCCACACCGCCATTGCGCTCTATCTCCTTCAGGCGGGCATGAATCTGCAGTAAGGTTCCTACGGCTGGGGTGAAAGGAGTCTGTCCACGCTCACCATTCTTCAAGGCATCCTTCAGGTCGAAATACATCGACTTAACATTGTTTGCCTCTACTCGCTTGATTGCCTCTGTATCGAGAATGATGACAGAGATGCCTGGAGGACATGCCAGTGCCTTCTGTGAACCCGTAATCATTACGTTCACGCCGAGTTCCTTCATGTTGAATGGGTCCGCGAGGAAAGAACTGATGGAATCTACGGCCAGGAAAATATGGTTGCGATGACAGAAGTCGCTGATCATCTGGATGTCGTAGAGTACGCCGGTAGAAGTCTCATGTAGATTGACGAGGAAGCCGGTGTAGCCTTGTCCCTCGTATGGCTTGAGGTCTTCTGCCGTGAGTGAAGTCCCCATCTCAAGCTTGATTTCTGTATGTGGAATCTCATGAATTTCACAGAGTTGTACGAATCGGTGACCAAAGCTACCGCCATTCACTACCAGTACTTTGTCGGCAGGAGTGAATACATTCATGACCACGGCTTCCATAGAGGCAGTGCCCGAACCTGTGATAAAAACTGTGCGGGCATCGTCTGATGCCTTGGCAAACTGCTTCATCAATTGTTCGTTCTCCTTCATGATGGCGGAGAACTCTGCTGTTCTGAAATAAGGCACCTGCTCAGCGCCGATGGCTCTAACCTCATCGCTTGCCATCACAGGTCCTACTGTAAAATTAAGCATATCTTTATCCTTTTTTGATTCTTCCAAATGTCTTGATGCTGGTATATTTGCGCCAGAGATTCAGCTTTCTGTTCTTTGGTACACCATGGCGACGGATATAGTCTTCGGCTCCGTCGAGCATGCGCTGGCATACGTTGCCGTCCAAATATGGATCGTAGTTGTCTACTATCCACTGTCTCTTGGCTATCGCCTCAGGGTCTGTGAGGGCATGGTCGTAGGCGACAATCAGCTGATCAGGTTCCGTGATGTTTTCCCAGTAGATATCCTTGGATATGGTGCCGAGGGTGATTACTGGGCGAGAGAGCAGCAGGAACTCATAGATGGTAGAAGAGGTATCGCTGATGAGCATATCTGCCATCAGCTGATATTTGGTTACGTTCTCTCCCTTGTCGATGAAGAGAACATCCTTCTTGGTTGCAGCCCATTCACGGTATTCATCTACCCATTCCTGGCGGGTAAGCGGATGGAACTTCATTACTACCAGGGCATTGCGCTCCTTAGCCAGCTTGCCCAGCTCTTCCTTGATGTAAGGAAGCGAAGTGAGTTTTGGCGAGAAGGTAGGAGCGTAAAGGATCAAGGTCTCCTTGCCGCTTTCCCTGAGCAGTTTCTCTCGGTCGGCATCATATTTGTGCAGGTTTTCCTTGATCCAATCCTGCTTAGGCCATCCCGTTTCCAACACCTCGAAATCTCCATATCTCTTGGCCAGAGCCTCGAAGTGGGAAGTGAAGTAAGGACCTTGGGTAAAATAGGTGTCAAAGTAACGGCGGATAATCCAGTGGTCTTTCTTCTCTGCGGCATAGCCGTGGAATACCTGTATCTTGACGCCTGGCAGATAGTAAGGCACAATGTTGCCTGGCACATAGATAGCCTCTGGCTGGAAGTCATAGACTTCTTGAATAGAGTTGGTCCATTTCACCTGGTCGGCATATGGAAAACTGTCTATCTTTGGTTTGTGGATATACCACAATATCTCGTGTGGCAAATGTTGCTTTGTCACATGTTCTTGTATCGGATTAAGTATGTCTATGGCATACTTGTTTTCACAGAAAAGAACTATTCTCATGATTCTATAGAAATTACTTTGCCGTTTTTAATTTTGTATCATCTGTCGAACACTTATTTGTAGTTCAACAAAGAATATTTATACCTCTTCCATTCGTTTCATTTCCCATCCAGCAAACTGGATGATGATTTTATGCAATGTCGTGCCTTGGCGCAAGACTTCTATTC
>ENA-OYWS01000796-OYWS01000796.1-human-gut-metagenome-genome-assembly--contig:-NODE-796-length-13089-cov-7.367347_pt1 | contig 13089 bp, 10 predicted proteins | sample MGYA00244813_ERZ653402 | MGnify/ENA primary metagenome ERZ653402 (study PRJEB26926, sample SAMN06165021) | human gut metagenome | biome: ENVO:00009003; feature: ENVO:2100002; material: ENVO:00002003...
ATCCCTGCCATACCCACGCAGCCAATAGCGCACCCTAACTTCTGTGGATTCCGTGGATCCCGTGGGAGATTCTTCACAGCAAGTAATTCTGTGGATTCCGTGGATTCCGTGGGAAAACCTACGCACCCTAACCATCTGTGCCGATCTGTGAAATCCGTGGGAGAACATGAGTATTCCCACAGAATACGCAGAACACACAGAACCTTCTGGCTGAGATGGGCCTCCCACAGATTGCACAGATTTTCACAGATTAGGAGAGTATGGCATCCCTGCCATACCCACGCAGCCAATAGCGCACCCTAACTTCTGTGGATTCCGTGAATTCCGTGGGAGATTCTTCTCAGCAAGTAATTCTGTGAGATCCGTGGATTCCGTGGGAAAACCTACACAGCCTAACCATCTGTGTAGAGTGAAATCAGTGGGAGAACATGAATATTCCCACAGAATACGCAGGATACAAAACAACAGCAAAGTAAACAACGCAACAATATATGATTTTGAAATACGACGTAATCGTCATCGGAGGCGGACACGCCGGATGCGAGGCGGCAGCAGCCGCAGCACGCATGGGCGCAAAGACATGCCTCGTGACGATGGACATGAACAAACTGGCGCAGATGAGCTGCAACCCCGCCGTCGGCGGAATAGCAAAAGGACAGATAGTGCGCGAGATTGACGCACTCGGCGGCAAGATGGGACTCGTCACCGACGCCACATCAATACAGTTCCGCATGCTCAACCGCGGAAAGGGACCGGCAGTATGGAGCCCGAGAGCGCAATGCGACCGCGGCAAGTTCATCTGGGAATGGCGCACGCAACTCGACCACACCGACAACCTCGACATCTGGCAGGACGAAGCCTGCGAGCTGATCGTAGAGAACGGCGAGGCGGTGGGAGTAGAGACGGTGTGGGGCGTCACGCTCAGAGCAAAGGCAGTAGTGATAACAGCCGGAACATTCCTCAACGGACTCATGCACGTGGGCAAGCGTAAGGTGCCAGGAGGCAGATGCGCCGAGCCTGCCGTGCTCCACTTCACCGAGAGCATCACCCGACACAGCATAACAGCAGCGCGAATGAAGACCGGCACACCGGTGCGCATTGACCGCCGCTCCGTCCACTTCGAGGATATGGAAGAACAGCCGGGCGAGACCGACTATCACGGATTCTCTTATATGACGGCGCCAAGACATCTCGAACAGTTGCCCTGCTGGACGACATACACCAATAAGGAGGTGCACGACACGCTGCGCGCAGCCATCGCCGACTCCCCACTCTACAACGGACAGATAAAGTCGACCGGACCGCGCTACTGCCCGTCTATCGAGACGAAGCTCATGACCTTCCCCGACAAGAACCAGCATCCACTGTTCCTGGAGCCGGAGGGCGAGGACACAAACGAGATGTACCTTAATGGCTTCTCGTCGTCGATGCCGATGGAGGTGCAGCTCGAGGCGCTGAAGAAGATACCGGCGTTCCGCGACATACGCGTCTACCGACCGGGCTACGCCATAGAGTACGACTACTTCGACCCTACACAGCTGAAGCCGTCGTTGGAATCGAAGATCGTCAGCGGATTGTTCTTCGCCGGACAGGTAAACGGAACGACGGGCTACGAGGAAGCGGGCGGACAAGGACTGATGGCGGGCGTGAACGCAGCACTCTACTGCGGCGGCTCCGACCCGTTCGTCCTGAAACGCGACGAGGCGTATATCGGCGTTCTCATCGACGATCTCACCACTAAGGGCGTTGACGAACCGTACCGTATGTTCACCTCGCGCGCCGAGTACCGCATTCTGCTGCGCCAGGACAACGCCGACGCTCGTCTTACGGAGAAAGCGTACGAATTGGGCATTGCTTCGCGCGAACGCTACGACCATTGGCTGAAGAAGAAGACGGAGATAGAGCGCATCGTGCGCTACTGCGACCAGACGAACGTGAAACCGCGCGACATCAACGATGCACTCGAACGTTTCGGAACAACACCAATGCAGTTCGGCACCACTATATCGAACCTTGTAGCACGACCGCAACTGAGCTTAGAGCAGCTTGCCTCGGCTATCCCTACCCTACAGGAGGCGCTGCAGACCAACGACGCACGACAGGCGGAGATAGTAGAAGCGGCGGAGATTCTGATAAAGTACAAGGGTTACATCGAACGCGAGCGACTCGTGGCTGAGAAGATGCACCGTCTGGAGGACATACACATCAAGGGACACTTCAACTACGCAGAGCTTCACGAGATTTCTACCGAAGGCAGACAGAAGCTAACTCGCATCAATCCCGAAACGCTCGGACAGGCATCACGCATCCCCGGCGTGTCGCCCAGCGACATCAACGTGCTCTTGGTGCTAATGAAACGATAAGAGTCGCTTCGTTTCACGTGAAACTATTGAATAAACAAACAACAATTAAATATCTGAAAATGAACAACAAACTATTGCTTGACAATCTGCGTTGCATACCAGATTGGCCGAAGAAGGGAGTTAACTTCCGTGACGTCACTACTCTCTTCAAGAACAACGAGTGTCTGCAGGAAATCTGCGACGAGATGTACGATCTGTACAAGGATAAGGGCATCACCAAAATCGTAGGCATCGAGTCGCGCGGCTTCGTTATGTCTTCTGCCCTCGCCTTGCGTCTCGGCGCTGGCGTTGTACTCTGCCGCAAGCCGGGCAAGCTGCCCTGCGACACAGTACAGGAAAGCTACGCTAAGGAGTATGGCAAGGACACCATCGAGATTCACAAGGATGCTATCGGTGAAGACGACGTTATTTTGCTGCACGACGATCTCCTCGCTACAGGCGGAACCATGAAGGCTGCCTGCAACCTCGTTAAGAAGTTCCACCCGAAGAAGGTTTACGCCAACTTCATCATCGAACTCGTTAACGAAGGACTCAATGGTCGCGACGGTTTCGACGAAGACATCGAGATAACTTCGCTCATCAAGATTTAAACCCAAGGGATGCACTCTAAAGGGGGTGCAGCTGTCTCAGCTGCACCAACCAAACTATTAGAAACCTCCATTGATTGGTACACTTTCTACTTGGTTGGTGCACTTGAGACAAGTGCACCCCCTGAGAGCTGCAACAACAAGCAAAGCACTCTAAAGGGGGTGCAGCTGTCCCAGCTGCACCAACAAAGCAATATGTGAACCCCTACATGGTTGGTGCACTCCTACTTGGTTGGTGCACTTGAGACAAGTGCACCCCCTGAGAGCTGCACCAACAATACAAGAATACACAACTAAAGGCTATGGCATGCACCATAGCCTTTTAAGTTCCACGTGAAACAAAACAAAGCAAAACACTTAGTTTCAAGCAAGTTATATGACAAAGGAAGAAAACGAAAAGCGCATCGAACGGTTGAAGAACATCGTGCTTAACATGCCGGATAAGCCTGGCAGCTACCAGTTCTACGATGCCGAACACACCATCATATATGTAGGCAAGGCGAAACGCTTGAAGCAGCGTGTGTCGAGCTATTTTCATAAAGAGGTGGACAGGTTCAAGACCAAGGTGCTTGTGTCGAAGATTGAGGACATAAGCTATACGGTGGTGAACACGGAGGAGGACGCACTGCTCCTCGAAAACAGTCTTATAAAGAAGTACAACCCGCGCTACAACGTGCTGCTGAAGGACGGCAAGACGTATCCGAGCATCTGCATCACGAACGAGTATCTGCCGCGCGTGTTCAAGACGCGACAGGTGAACAAGCGTTTCGGCACGTTCTTCGGTCCCTACTCTCACACAGGCAGCATGTTCGCCGTGCTCGAACTGATTCACAAACTCTACAAACCGCGCACGTGCCGCCAGATAATCACGAAGGAGGGCATCGAACAGGGCAAGTACAAGCCGTGCCTGGAGTACCACATTCACAACTGCAAGGCGCCGTGCTGCGGAAAGCAGTCGTTGGAGGACTATCAGGCGTCTATCGCTCAGGCTCGCGAGATTCTGAAAGGAAACACGCGCGAACTTTCCAAGCATGTTTTCGAGCAGATGCAGCAGAAAGCAGCCGAACTGAAGTTTGAAGAGGCGGAAGAACTGAAGCAGAAGTACCTGCTTATAGAGAGTTTCTGCGCCAAGAGCGAGGTTGTGAGCCATAGCATCACCGACGTGGATGTGTTCACTATTGTGGACGACGAGGCTAACCGCACGGCGTTCATCAACTATATTCACGTTAAGAATGGCGCCGTAAACCAGAGTTTCACGTTCGAATACAAGCGCAAGCTCGATGAAACCGACCAGGAGTTGCTGCTTACTGCGATTCCAGAGATCAGGGAGAGGTTCAAGAGCAAGGCGAAGGAGATTATTGTGCCGTTCGAGATGGAGTGGACGCTGAACGATGCGCAGTTCTTCGTGCCGCAGCGCGGCGACAAGAAACGTCTGCTGGAGCTGGGCGAGATGAACTGCAAGCAGTATAAGTTCGACCGCTTGAAGCAGACCGAAAAACTCAATCCCGAACAGAAGCAGACGCGCCTGATGAAGGAATTGCAGCAGAAACTGCAGCTCGAAAAAATGCCTTATCATATAGAATGCTTCGACAACTCGAACATATCGGGCACGGATGCGGTGGCTGGCTGCGTGGTGTTCAAGGGCATGAAACCGTCGAAGAAGGACTATCGCAAGTATAATATCAAGACCGTAGTGGGACCGGATGACTATGCTTCGATGCAGGAAGTGGTTAGACGCCGCTATTCGCGTATGATTGAGGAGGGCGCTGCCCTGCCCGACCTGATTATTACCGACGGTGGATTGGGACAGATGAGTGTCGTGAGAGAGGTTGTGGAGGGCGAATTAGGATTGCACATACCTATCGCCGGACTCGCAAAGGACAATCGCCACCGCACCAACGAACTGCTCTACGGCAATCCGCCGCAGACCATCGCGCTGAAGACCAACTCCGAACTATTCCACGTTCTGACGCAGATACAGGACGAGGTGCACCGCTATGCTATACAGTTCCACCGCGACAAGCGATCGAAACACGCCCTGCACAGCGAACTGGACGATATCAAGGGTATAGGCCCGACAACGCGCGACGCTCTTCTGAAGGCGTTCAAGAGCCTGAAACGCATACGTGAGGCAAGCGTGGAGGAACTTACAGAAGTGATTGGCGCAGCAAAAGCAAAGCTTATAGCAGAGCATTTCGATAAATAATTGCAGATTTCAAGTATTTGTATTAACTTTGTAGAAGATAATTTCATAGTTTTGCAGAGCCAAAAACGCCCTGCGAACGATAACAATACTACCCTATCAGAGACAAGAAATGAGAACAGTAATACAGCGCGTGCAGCACGCATCAGTAACCATTGACGGCAACATCAAATCATCTATCGGAAACGGACTTCTTCTGCTACTCGGCGTGGAGGAAGCCGACACGTCTGAGGACGTAGACTGGCTCGTGAAGAAGGTGGCAGCACTACGCATCTTCGACGACGAGAACGGCGTAATGAACCGTTCGCTCGTAGATGTAGAGGGCGAGGCGTTGGTGGTTAGCCAGTTTACGCTCTACGCTTCATACAAAAAGGGCAATCGACCATCGTGGTTCCGCGCAGCTCGTCACGAGATATCCGTGCCGCTCTACGAGGAATTCTGCCGCAAACTGAGCGATGCAATCGGCAAGCAGGTTGGAACGGGCGAATTTGGAGCAGACATGAAGGTAGAGCTTTTGAACGACGGACCAGTAACCATCTGCATGGACACGAAGAATAAGGAATAGGCACCCATAACAAGGAGTAAGCAATGAAGAAATATCTACCAGAAACCGCATGGATTCTAAACGCTATAGGTTTAGTAATACTGGTCACACGCAAAACGTGGGGAGCAGATATTTTATGGTATGGCTTTACTGGATATGCATTGATATTGATAGGATTCGCTATCAACACCTATATTGGTTTTCCCCACCCTTTCCGCCCTGCAAAAAGGCCGAAAAAGATATGGGCTATATTCCGTATTTGTTTCATCGCAACATTCGCCATTTGGCTTGTATACATCTTATACATGAAGCTTATGGGACAGTCGTTGGAGATATAACATCACAATAACGATATGACAATAAAAGAAGCACAAGAGGCTGTAGACCGTTGGATAAAGGAGTACGGCGTGCGCTATTTCTCCGAACTGACCAACATGGCTTGCCTCACTGAAGAGGTGGGCGAACTGGCTCGCATCATGGCTCGCCGCTACGGCGACCAGAGCTTTAAAGAGGGCGAATCGCACGATCCGTCCGAAGAAATGGCGGATATTCTGTGGGTTCTTATCTGTCTGGCTAATCAGACTGGCGTAGACCTCACAGAGGCTCTACAAAAGAGCTTCGAGAAAAAGACCATGCGCGACCACGACCGCCATAAGAACAACCCCAAGCTAAAGCAATAAAACAACCTCTACTCAAGGCTTAGAAAGGCTTAAAGAGGCCTAAAAAGGCTTAGTTCTTAGAAAAAAACAACAAACCAAAACATATTAACAACAATGGGAATCATTAAAGACGTTATCCTCCACGACCAGGAGGCAAATAAGCAGGAGCCGAGCAAGTACGACGAGGCTCTCGCAAAGTACAACACCGACCTCGACGACAACGCTGTTCGCGAGGCTGTACGCAAGATTATCGCTGAGAAGGTGCCGCAGAACGACACAGAGGAAGTGAAGAAGTTCCTCTTCGGCAGCATCGAGCTCACTACCCTCAAGACCACCGACTCTGAGACGAGCGTACTCGCCTTTACAGAGCGCGTGAACGACTTCGACAACGAGTATCCCGAACTGCCCCACGTGGCTACCATCTGCGTTTATCCGTGCTTCGCAAAGACCGTTGCAGAGTCATTGGAGGTAGACGGCGTAGAGATTGCCTGCGTTAGCGGCTCGTTCCCTTCTTCTCAGGCTCGTATCGAGGTGAAGGTGGCAGAAGCATCGCTCGCTGTGGCTGACGGCGCTACAGAGATTGATATCGTTATGCCGGTAGGCAAGTTCCTCTCGGGCGACTATGAGGGTGTTTGCGACGAGATTTCGGAGCAGAAGGCAGCTTGCGGCGAGGACGTAGCCATGAAGGTTATCCTCGAGACTGGCGCTATCAAGACCGCTTCTAACATCAAGAAGGCGTCTATCCTCGCCATGTACGCCGGTGCCGACTACATCAAGACTTCTACCGGCAAGTTGGAGCCTGCCGCTACTCCGGAGGCTGCATACGTTATGTGCCAGGCTATCAAGGAATACTACGATGAAACGGGCATACAGATAGGTTTCAAGCCCGCTGGCGGCATCAATACCGTTATGGATGCCATCACCTACTACACCATCGTTAAGGAGGTTCTGGGCGAAAAGTGGCTCACCAACAAGTGGTTCCGCCTCGGCACATCACGCCTCGCAAACATGCTCCTCAGCGAGCTGAAGGGCGAGCAGATCAAGTTCTTCTAAAGCGTGCCTTGAGAGCTAAGCCCCACTAAGAAACTAAGCCTCACTAAGCCTTCTTAGGCCTTCCTATGCCAAGGGTGTAGAGAGGCTCAAAGAGGCTTAGAAAGGCTTAGCTCTTTACAACTACTTATCCTAATTCCATAATCCCTTAAAACTCCTAACCCTATGCCTACTCCACAATCTTTTCTTCCGCATGGCGGCTCCTACAAAAACCTCATTGCCTATCAAAAAGCGGAATGTGTGTATGATGTCACCTTTTATTTTGCTCACAACTACCTTGAAAAGGGCGACCGCACAATAGATCAGATGGTGCAGGCTGCACGTTCGGGCAAGCAAAATATTGCTGAAGGGGCTGCCGCAGGCAACACATCTAAGGAGACAGAGATAAAGCTGACGAATGTGGCAAAGGCGAGTCTACAAGAACTGCTTATAGACTATGAAGATTTTCTTCGTGTAAGAGGACTGGAACAATGGAAAGCTGACGATGAACGATTGGCGCAAGCCAAACGGGCATGCGCAACGCATAATGATAGCGAGTTTTATAGAAAGGCGATGCCTGAAAGATCCGCAGAAACAATAGCCAACATCGCGATTACCCTTATTCATCAGACCGATTGGCTGCTGAATAAGCTGATTGAGAAGCTGGAGATAAAGTTTGTGGAGAATGGTGGAATGAGGGAACAAATGACTAAAGCCAGAAAGGATTATAGAGGTTATTAGGCTTGCTTGGATAGTAAGCCATCTAATAACAAGCCTCTTTGAGAAACTAAGCCTGGCTAAGAAGCTAAGCCTAGCTAAGAAACTAAGCCTCACTAAGAAACTAAGCATCACTAAGCCTTCTTATGCCTTCCTATGCCAAGGGCGTAGAGAGGCTCAAAGAGGCTTAGTGAGGCTTATTATTTAGAGATACTTAGAAAGGCTTAGCTACTAAGAAGGCTTAGAAAGGCTTAGCCTCTAAGAAATGGTGCTCTAATTACTTTGTTCTCTTTATCACAAAGTCGAGGTAAGCCTGCAGGGCTTCCTTCACTTCCGGCTGCTTCACGTGCTCGTCGATGAAGCGCTGAGCCTCGGCGTGGAACTCCCACATGCGGCGCTCAGCATACTCTATACCACCTTTTTCCTTGGTATAAGCCACCAATTTCGCGATTTCATCGCCACTTACCGTGCGTGCCTTCACCTTCAGCGCAAGTTCGCGCATAGCCTCAGCACCACCATTGTTCACAGCGTAGATGACGGGGAGCGTCAGCTTTCCTTCAGCCATATCGTTGCCTGTAGGCTTGCCGATTTCGGACGAGTCGTAATAGTCGAAGATGTCGTCGCGAATCTGGAAAGTGATGCCGAGATTCTGTCCGAACAGTTTCGCAGCCTCCACATCCTCTTCCGAAGCGCCCGAAGAGAGCGCACCGATGCCGGCACAAGCCTCGAAGAGAGCAGCCGTCTTCTGCTTTATCACGTCGTAGTAGACATCCTCCGAGATGTCCTTGCGTCCGATGTTCGAGAGTTGCAGGATCTCGCCGTCGGAGAGCGTGCGTCCGAGTTCGGCAAGATAGGTAACAATCTGCTCCGAGTGGGTGCGAGCCACGCAAAGCAGCGCCGTAGAGAGGATATAGTCGCCCACGAGCACAGCCACCTTATTGTCGTAAGTAGCGTTCACCGACGCCTGACCGCGACGCTCCTCGCTCTCGTCCACCACGTCGTCGTGCACGAGCGAAGCCGTATGCAGCAGTTCCAGACCCACGGCAGCATTCTGCGTAGAATGGTTTATCTGTCCGAAGTTCTTCGCCATGAGCAGAATGAGCATTGGACGCATACGCTTGCCTGCACGCTTGCGGATATGCTCGAGCGCAGAGCCGAGCAGTCCGTCCTCGTGCGAGAGCGACTGATTGAAAAGTGTGATGAAATCGGCGATTTCCGCCTCAATCGGGTGCTTTATAATTGACAGATAATCCATTGTGTTATAATATTTCGTACAAAGTTACGGAATTTGCCGTTATTAGTGACATTTTTTTTGTAATTTTACACCTAATAAATATTAATAAGTTGATGAGGAGACACCTCACCATCACAACATAACACCATCTCACAACATGGACAAACTTTTTCTTCTTGATGCCTACGCACTCATCTACCGTGCCTACTACGCATTCATAAAGAATCCGCGCATCAACTCTAAGGGCATGAACACGTCAGCCGTCATGGGCTTCGTGAACACGCTCAACGAGATACTCACCAAAGAGCAGCCCACGCACATCGGCGTGGCGTTCGACCATGGCAAGACATTCCGCGACGAGGCATTCCCTGCGTACAAGGCGCAGCGCGAAGCCACGCCCGAGGACATACGCGCCTCTGTACCTATTATTAAGGACATCATCACGGCGATGCACATCCCCGTGCTACAGGTAGACGGCTTCGAGGCCGACGACGTCATCGGCACACTCGCCACGAAAGCAGGCGAAGCCGGTGTACAGACATACATGCTCACGCCCGACAAAGACTACGGTCAGCTGGTGCGCGACAACGTGTTCATCTTCCGACCGCGCCACGGCGGAGGCTACGAGACAATGGGTCCGAAGGAAGTCTGCGAGAAGTACGAGCTCCACTCCCCCACCCAGGTCATCGACCTGCTGGCGCTGATGGGCGACTCAGCCGACAACTTCCCGGGTTGTCCTGGCGTAGGTCCGAAGACAGCCACCAAGCTCATCGCCGAGTTCGGCAGCATCGACTCCATCCTCGAAAACTCCGCAAAGATAAAAGGCAAGTTGCGCGAGAAGGTTGAAGGCGATGTCGACGATATACGCATGTCGAAGTTCCTCGCCACCATCCGCACCGATGTTCCTATCGACCTCGACCTCGACGCTTTGAAGCTTCAGGAGCCCGACACGGCGCGACTCGCCGAAATCTTCACCGAACTCGAGTTCAAGAGTCTTTTGGACAAGTTTGTAAAGAAGCCTCAACAACCTCAAAAATCTGTTAATTTACAACTCGATTTATTTGCCGAAAATCCGACCGAGGATGCAGTTGGTTCAGAATTTTCGAGCTATGAGAGCTTAAAAACGACCCCTCACGACTATCAACTGATTGAAACTGAGGAAGATGCGCGCAGAATTTGCGAAAAATTTACTTCATCGAAAATTCTCGTTCTAGACACGGAGACCACCTCAACCAATGCGATTGACGCAGAATTGGTGGGTTTGAGCTTCTCAATAGAAGAAGGAAAGGCGTTTTATGTCGCAATTCCTAACGAACGTAAAAAAGCGGAAAGAATTGTAAATATCTTCAAACCGCTGTATGAAAGCACAGAAATTCTGAAGATAGGTCAGAACATCAAGTACGACATGGAGGTACTGATGAACTACGGCGTGCGTCTTGCCGCTCCGATGTTCGACACGATGATTGCTCACTATGTGCTGCAGCCCGAGCAGAAGCACAACATGGACACGCTCGCCGAGACCCTGCTCCACTATCAGACGATTCATATCGACGAACTGATTGGCCCGAAGGGAAAGTCGCAGCGCAACATGCGCGACCTTCCGCCGAGCGCTGTCTGCGACTATGCTGCTGAGGATGCCGACGTGACGCTGCGTCTGTACAACGTGCTGAAGCCGCGACTCAAGGAAGCCGATGTCGAGGAGTTGTTCTACAACATCGAGATGCCGCTTGTGCCGGTTCTCGCCGAGATGGAGATGAACGGCGTGCGTGTCGACACCGACGCGCTCGCCGAGACATCGAAGGTGCTCACCGAGCGCATGCAGCAGATTGAGCAGAGCATCTACAAGCTTGCCGGTCACGAGTTCAACATCGCCTCGCCGAAGCAGGTGGGCGAAGTGCTGTTCGGCGAGATGAAGATAGTGGAGAAGCCGAAGAAGACCAAGACCGGTCAGTACGTAACATCCGAGGAGGTGCTGCAGCAGTTGCGCTCCAAGGCGCCCATCGTCGACCATATCCTCGAGCATCGCGGACTGAAGAAGCTGCTCGGCACGTATGTCGACGCGCTGCCCAAGCTCATCAATCCGCGCACCGGACATATCCACACCTCGTTCAATCAGGCTGTAACGGCAACGGGCCGCCTCTCTTCTTCCGACCCCAACCTGCAGAACATCCCCGTGCGCGGCGAGGACGGCAAGGAGATTCGCAAGTGCTTCATACCCGAGCCCGGTCAGCTGTTTTTCTCTGCCGACTACTCGCAGATTGAGCTTCGCGTCATGGCTCACCTCTCCGGCGACAAGAACATGATTGAGGCGTTCCGCGAGGGCTACGACATACACGCCGCCACCGCAGCGCGCATATATAAAGAGGATATAGAAGCCGTGTCGCGCGACCAGCGCACCAAGGCTAAGCGCGCCAACTTCGGCATCATCTACGGCATCACCGTCTTCGGACTTGCCGAGCGTCTCGACATCTCGCGCGACGAGGCGAAGCAACTCATCGACGGTTACTTCAGCACCTTCCCCGGCGTACACGAGTACATGGAGAAGGCTAAGCAGTTGGCGCGCGACCATGGCTACGCCGAGACGTTCTTCCACCGCCGCCGCTACCTGCCCGACATCACTTCGCACAACGCCACCGTGCGCAACTTCGCCGAGCGCAACGCCATCAACGCACCGATACAAGGCTCTGCCGCCGACATCATAAAGATAGCGATGGTGCGCATCTACGAGCGCTTCCGCCGCGAGGGTGTCCGTTCAAAGATGATTCTCCAGGTTCACGACGAACTCAACTTCTCTGTGCTGCCCGAGGAGAAAGAGCTTGTAGAGAAGATCGTAATAGAAGAAATGCAGAACGCCTACCCGCTGCAGGTGCCGCTCGTAGCAGATTCGGGCTGGGGCGAGAACTGGCTTGAGGCGCATTGATATTTAAGGATTTTGTAGCTATATAGTAGCGGAGGTCTCCGGCCTCCGCAGCACCATGTCGAGAGCTAATTACCTACTACTGCGAACAAAGGTATGACAAGCTAAAAACAACGGCACTCTGCTGCGGAGGCCGGAGACCTCCGCTACTATGCTACCTCCGCTACTAACTCTATTACTAACTATTAATAATAACTACTACTTCCGATGAATGAGAATTATTTCGATAAGCACGGACTTGTTCATGCAACAAATGGTAGTCTCCCACATTGGCATCAAACGGGAAAACTGACGTTTGTCACCTTCCGACTACACGACTCGGTTCCCAAAACTGTGATAGACCATATACTTTCTGAATATGAACAAAGACTCGTTCTTAACGAAGGCGGATACGACAAGAAAACACTTGAGACATGGAAGTGGGAAAAGTACAATAGAATAGAGAAATATCTTGACAAAGGAAGTGGTGAGTGTTTGCTGAAGAACCCCGAATGCCGCAATATTGTGTCCGATGCTTTGTTACATTTTGACAATATACGCTATAATCTTTTATCTTATGTGATAATGCCCAATCACGTGCATACCGTCTTGGTACCTCAAGAAGAATGGATGGTGCAGGACATTATAAAATCGATTAAACACTACTCTGCTTTGCAGATAAACAAGCTATTAGGACGAAGCGGCAAGGTATGGCAAACAGAGGGCTTCGACAGAATAATCCGTGATGAGGAGCATTATCTGAATATTCTTAGATATATAAACAACAACCCACGCAATCTGCCTAAAGAGCTGTCTCTTATACACATCTCCGAGCCCACGAGACTAGGCATGATCTC
>ENA-OYWS01000801-OYWS01000801.1-human-gut-metagenome-genome-assembly--contig:-NODE-801-length-13031-cov-6.807953_pt1 | contig 13031 bp, 9 predicted proteins | sample MGYA00244813_ERZ653402 | MGnify/ENA primary metagenome ERZ653402 (study PRJEB26926, sample SAMN06165021) | human gut metagenome | biome: ENVO:00009003; feature: ENVO:2100002; material: ENVO:00002003...
GAGATCATGCCTAGTCTCGTGGGCTCGGAGATGTGTATAAGAGACAGCTCCACAAGTAGGACTCGACGCATTGAAGCACATCGACCGCAGTGTGCTCGAATATTCGCCGTCGCAGGGCTACTATTCTTATCGCGAGCGACTGACCGGTTATTACAAGCGCTTTAATATTAATGTGTCGGCAGACGATATCATCATTACAGCCGGTGGTTCTGAAGCGGTGCTTTTCGCGTTCATGTCGTGCCTTAACCCGGGCGACGAAATCATCATCCCTGAGCCAGCTTACGCCAACTATATGGCCTTTGCTATTTCGGCTGGCGCAAAGATTCGCACAATCGCCACAACCATAGAGGAAGGCTTCTCGCTGCCTAAGGTGGAGAAGTTCGAGGAACTCATCAACGAGCGCACACGTGCCATCCTGATTTGCAACCCGAACAACCCTACAGGCTATCTCTACACACGCCGCGAGATGAACCAGATTCGCGACTTGGTGAAGAAGTACGACCTTTATCTGTTCTCGGACGAGGTTTATCGTGAGTACATCTACACCGGTTCGCCTTACATCTCAGCCTGCCATCTTGAAGGAATCGAGGACAACGTGATACTTATCGACTCCGTTTCCAAGCGCTACAGCGAGTGCGGCATCCGCATCGGAGCCTTGATTACGAAGAACCCGCAGGTGCGTGCAGCCGTAATGAAGCTGTGCCAGGCGCGCCTCTCTCCTCCTCTGCTTGGTCAGATAGTAGCCGAGGCATCGCTTGATGCGCCCGAGGACTACTACCGCGACGTTTACGAGGAATACGTAGAGCGCCGCAAGTGTCTCATCGACGGTCTCAACCGCATACCGGGCGTCTACTCGCCGATACCTATGGGCGCCTTCTACACCGTGGCCAAGTTGCCGGTAGACGACAGCGAGAAATTCTGCCGCTGGTGTCTTGAGGAGTTCCAGTACGAGGGCGAGACCGTCATGATGGCTCCTGCCGCAGGCTTCTACACCACACCGGGTGCAGGCATCAATCAGGTGCGCATCGCCTACGTGCTGAAGAAGGAAGACCTTGAGCGTGCGCTCATCGTTCTGCGCAAGGCTCTTGAGGCATATCCAGGCAGAGTGGACAGCAACGATTAATACATTCATGTTAATCGGAGCATCAAGAAGATTAAGATATTAAAACATTCAGATATTAAGACAATAGAACATAAAGATTGAGGAGTTAAGAAGTTAAGCCCATTGTTTTTACGGCAGATACAACAAGCCATAACAACGGCTCAACTTCTTAGCTCCTTATTTTTTAACTACCAAACAGAAGACTATGAACTTTCCGCTTTTCGTAGCTCGCCGCATATACTCCAACCAGATAAGCGACCGCCAAAAGGTGTCGAAGCCCGCTATACGCATAGCCACGATGGGCGTAGCAATCGGACTGGCTGTGATGATTATCAGCGTGTGCGTAGTGCTTGGCTTCAAGCATACCATACGCGATAAGGTTGTAGGCTTCGGCAGTCATATACAGATAGCCAACTTCTATGCGTTGCAGACATCAGCCACCGACCAGCCTATCGTTATCAACGACTCGATGGTAAATGTGCTGAAACACATTGACGGCGTGAGCCATGTGCAGCGTTTCGCCATGAAGCAAGGCATACTGAAGACCGACAACGACTTCCTTGGGGTTGCATTCAAGGGTGTTGACGAAGCCTTCGACACAACGTTCATCCACAGCAACATGGTGGAAGGCTACATACCGCAGTTCTCTGGTGAGAAGAGCGGCAACAAGATTCTCATATCTAAATCGATGGCAGACAAGCTGCAGACAAAGTGCGGCGACCGCATCTTCGCCTACTTCATTGACGAGAACGGAGTGAGAGTACGCCGCTTCACCATCACGGGCGTCTACCAGACCAACCTCTCGCAATACGACAACGCTATCTGCTTCTGCGACTTGTATACAGCCGTTAAGCTGAACAACTTCAGTCCCGGTCAGGTGTCGGGAGCCGAACTTACCGTAGCCGACTTCAGCAAGCTCGACGACACGGAGCACATCATCGTGAAGAAAGTGAACCGCACAATGGACTGCAACGGCGCCACCTACTCGTCGAAAACGATACGCGAGTTGTCGCCACAGATATTCTCATGGCTCGACCTTCTCGACCTCAACGTGTGGATAATCCTCGCCATCATGACTGCCGTTGCGGTTGTCACAATGATATCCGGTCTGCTCATCATCATACTTGAGCGCACAACGATGATCGGCATACTCAAGGCGCTCGGTGCACGCAACAAGACGGTGCGCCACACGTTCCTTTGGTTCGCCGCCTTCATCATCGGCAAGGGGCTGCTTTGGGGCAACTTGTTGGGCTTGGGTCTTGTCATACTGCAACACTTCACCGGTTTTGCTAAGCTCGACCCCGCGACCTACTACGTCGACACCGTTCCGGTGGAGATAAACTGGCTGCTCGTCGTGGCGCTCAACGTAGCCACAATGTTTATAGCCATCGTGGTGCTCATAGCTCCGAGCTACCTCATCTCGCACATCCACCCCGCACGTTCAATGCGTTACGAATAATACACACGACGCAGACAATGCAATACGAATAACAATTCATTCACTAAAAAACGAAACAACATAGAATATGGATATAAAGAAATCAGAATTCACGATATCGGCAGCCACCGTGAGCCAGTGTCCTAAAGACACAAAGCCCGAATTCGCGTTCATCGGACGCTCTAACGTAGGCAAGTCGAGTCTTATCAATATGCTCTGCAACCACAAGGGCCTTGCAAAGACATCTGCCACACCGGGCAAGACTCTGCTCATCAATCACTTCATCATCAACAACGACTGGTATCTGGTAGACCTTCCGGGCTACGGCTTTGCAAAGCGTTCGAAGACGGTGCAGAAGAAGCTCGACCAGATGATTACATCGTACATTCTGCAACGCCAGCAACTGGTGAACACCTTCGTGCTCATCGACATCCGCCACGACCCGATGAAGATAGACACCGACTTCATCAACTGGCTCGGCGAAAGCTCGGTGCCCTTCTCCATCATCTTCACAAAGGCCGACAAGCTCGGACCTGTGCGTGCCAAGCAGAACGCAGCGAAGTGGATGAACTCGCTGAAGGAGCAGTGGGAGGAACTGCCGCCCTACTTCATCACCAGTTCGGAGAAGAAAACCGGCCGTGACGAGGTGCTCGACTACATTGGAAACATACTGAACGAAATTAAAGACGCAGAATAAATGACTCCATTACTTGACGTTCAAAACATATCGAAAGCGTTCGGTGCGCACGTTCTGTTCGAGAACATCTCGTTCTCTATAGCCGAAGGCCAGCACGTCGGTCTGATAGCCAAGAACGGCACGGGCAAGTCTACCCTGCTCTCGCTGCTCTCGGGCAAGGAGAGTGTCGACTCGGGCAGCATCATCTTCCGCCGCGACATCAAGGTTGGCTTTCTCGAACAGCAGCCAAAGTTCGACCCCGAAGAGTCGGTGCTCGACGCTTGCTTCAACCATCAGGGCGACCCCGACCGCATATTGAAGGCAAAGCAGATACTGACGCAGCTGCACATCAACGACCTCACGCAGCCTATGGGACAGCTCAGCGGCGGACAGCAGAAGCGCATCGCGCTCGCCAACGTGCTCATCACCGAGCCCGACCTGCTCATCCTCGACGAGCCTACAAACCACCTCGACCTCGAGATGATAGAATGGCTTGAGGGCTATCTGCAGCGCGGCAACAAGACGCTGCTCATGGTGACGCACGACCGCTACTTCCTCGACCGTGTCTGCAACATCATTCTCGAACTCGACAACCATACCGTCTATTCATACCGCGGCAACTTCCAGTACTACATGGAGAAGCGTCAGGAGCGCATAGACGCCACACGCGCCGAGATAGAGCGCGCCAACAACCTCTACCGCCGCGAACTCGAGTGGATGCGCCGCCAGCCGCAGGCACGCGGACACAAGGCACGCTACCGCGAGGAGGCGTTCTACGACCTCGAGAGCAAGGCAAAGCAGCGCATCGAGGAGCGACAGATGCGCCTGAAGTCGAAGAACGTGTACATCGGTTCGAAGATATTCGAGTGCCAGTACGTCTCGAAAGCGTTCGACGAGAAGGTGATACTGAAGGACTTCTACTACAACTTCCAGCGCTTCGAGAAGATGGGCATCGTGGGCAACAACGGCACGGGCAAGTCTACATTCATAAAGATGTTGCTCGGCGAAGTGGCGCCCGACAGCGGACGCTTCGACGTGGGCGACACCGTGCGCTTCGGCTACTTCTCGCAGGACGGAATGAAGTTCCGCGACGACCAGCGCGTCATTGACGTGATAGCCGACATCGCCGACTACATCGACTACGGCGGCGGCAAGCACATCACCGCAACGCAACTCCTGCAGCACTTCCTCTTCACGCCCGAGCAGCAGTACGACTACGTCTACAAGCTCTCCGGCGGCGAGCGTCGCAAGCTCTACCTGTGCACGGTGCTGATGCGCAACCCCAACTTCCTCGTGCTCGACGAGCCTACCAACGACCTCGACATCCAGACGCTCGAGGTGCTTGAGGAGTATCTGCAGGACTTCCCCGGCTGCGTGATAATCGTGTCGCACGACCGCTTCTTCATGGACAAGATTGTAGACCACCTGCTCGTGTTCCGCGGCGAAGGCGAGATAAAGGACTTCCCCGGCAACTACACACAGTTCCGAGAGTGGGAATCGTTGAAACCGAAGGAACAAGCCGACGCGAAGAACAACGCTGCCGATAACGAGAAGAAGGAGAAGCGCGAATTCGTAGGCGAACAACGCCGCAAGAAGACATACAAGGAGAAGTGCGAGTTCGAACGCCTTGAGAAGGAGATTGCTGCGCTCGAAAAGGAGCAGAAGACCATCGAAGAGGCACTATGCAGCGGCACGCTCTCCATCGACGAACTGACAGAAAAGAGCAAGCGTCTGCCGCTCGTGAAAGACGAGCTGGAGGAGAAAGAGATGCGCTGGCTCGAACTCTCGGAGATTGACGGATAAACAGGAGGCTACGGCATACCTGCCGTAACTCTTTCATTTTATTGGCATACTTTTTGCCAAGACGATATTTGCACGTTTTAACCGCTCTGGAGTGCCCGCAAAATCAAAAACAAAATACGTTGTCGGTTTTTCGCGAGTTTTGAGCGTGCAACCGTAAACACATGGTTTACAACGTCTTGCAGCGATAGACGCTAAAGTGTGCAATTTTTTCTTATGTAAAACCAAACTTATCGTGAGACTTTACCATGTAAAAGCTATGCTTTTACCGGGTAAAGTCTCACGTTTTATATTGTAAAGTCTCACGAAAAGTTTGCAAAACCTATCGTTTTAGGTTGAAAAGTCTCGGTTTTTGCAGATTTTTCGCTGCGGCGAACCACAAAAACGCTCGTTTTACGCTTCTGACTTTTCTATAATGAGTTTTTTCGCGGAAGTTTTCAAAACTATATTTGCATATAAAAGTAAAAAGATGAAAAGCTAAAAACATTTAAAAATGCAAATATCCGTAGCGTACTCAGATATGTAAAATTCTGAAAGCAATGACAACTTTTGGCACACTTCACACTAAAAACTGTCTGTATAGCCCTGGTTTGCCCATAATTTGAGCCTTTCTGTCGCAATGGCACACTATTTGTAATAAGAGTTTATGATTATAAATCAGAAAAACAAAACTTAAAAGTAAAAATACAAATTCATACTATGGCACAGAAAGGCAATATTGGAGTAACGACAGAGAACATCTTCCCTGTCATCAAGAAGTTTCTTTATTCAGACCATGAGATTTTCCTCCGCGAGATGGTGTCTAACGCCGTCGACGCTACACAGAAGCTGAAGACGCTTGCCGAACGCGGCGACTTCAAGGGCGAACTGGGCGACCTCACCGTGCGCGTTAGCCTCGACACCGAGAAAGGCACGCTGACCATCAGCGACCGAGGCATCGGCATGACCGAGGAGGAGATTAACAAATATATCAACCAGATCGCATTCTCTGGCGTTACCGACTTCCTCGACAAGTACAAGGACAACGCCAATGCTATCATCGGACACTTCGGCCTCGGCTTCTACTCGTCGTTCATGGTGAGCAAGAAGGTGGACATCATCACACGCAGCTACAAAGATGGCGCAAAGGCTGTGAAGTGGAGCTGCGACGGCAGCCCTGAGTTCGAGATTGAGGACGTAGAAAAGGCAGACCGCGGTTCGGATATCGTGTTGCACATCGACGACGACTGCAAGGAGTTCCTCGAGAAGCAGAAGATTGAGGAGCTGCTGAACAAGTACTGCAAGTTCATGGCTGTGCCCGTTGCATTCGGCAAGAAGACCGAGTGGAAGGACGGCAAGCAGCAGGAGACCGACGAGGACAACATCATCAACAACGTTGAGCCGCTTTGGACAAAGGCGCCGAGCACGCTGAAGGACGAAGACTACAAGTCGTTCTACCGCACACTCTACCCGATGCAGGACGAGCCGCTGTTCTGGATTCACCTCAACGTCGACTATCCGTTCAACCTCACCGGCATTCTCTACTTCCCGCGCATCAAGTCGAACATCGAGCTGCAGCGCAACAAGATTCAGCTCTACTGCAATCAGGTGTTCGTAACCGACCAGGTGGAAGGCATCGTGCCCGAGTTCCTCACCCTGCTCCACGGCGTCATCGACTCGCCGGATATTCCGCTGAACGTGAGCCGTTCTTATCTGCAGAGCGACGCCAACGTGAAGAAGATCTCTAAGTACATCACAAAGAAGGTGGCAGACCGTCTCGCAGCTATCTTCAAGGAGAACCGCAAGGACTATGAGGAGAAGTGGGACGACCTGAAGATTTTCATCAACTACGGTATGCTCTCGCAGGAAGACTTCTACGACCGCGCTAAGGACTTCGCGCTGCTGAAGGATGTAGACGGCAAATACTTCACATACGACGAGTACAAGACGCTCATCAAGGACAACCAGACCGACAAGGAAGGCAACCTCGTCTATCTCTACGCCAACGACAAGGAGGGCGAGTACAGCTACATCGAGGCTGCCAAGGCTAAGGGCTACAGCGTATTACTGCTCGACGGACAGCTCGACAACCCGATGGTTTCGTTGCTCGAGCAGAAGCTTGAGAAGACTCGTTTCTCGCGTGTGGACGCCGACATCATAGATCGCCTCATACAGAAGGAGGACAAGAAGGAGAGTGAACTCGCTAAGGACGAGCGTACCAACCTTGAGCAGGCGTTCCGCTCACAGCTGCCGAAGATGGAGAAGACAGAGTTCTACGTAGACGTGCAGGCTCTCGGCGAGCAGACGCTGCCAGTGATCATCACACAGAGCGAGTATATGCGCCGTATGAAGGAGGCAAGCAAGTTCCAGGCTGGCATGGCGTTCTACGCACAGATGCCTGATGCGTTCAACCTCGTGCTCAACAGCGATCACCCGCTCATCAAGCAGGTGCTCGAAGACGGCAAGACAGCATGCGCAGCAGAGTTGCAGCCGGTAGAGAGCGAACTGAAGGGTCTCGAAGCACGCCTCGCTGCTTTGCACCAGAGTCAGAACGGCAAGAAGCCTGAGGAAATCTCGCAGGAGGAGAAGGACGACCTTAAGAACACGGAGCAGTCTATTGAGGAGCAGAGCACAAAGAAGAACGGCATCATCGCCGCATACGCTGCCGGCAATAAGGTGGTTCATCAGCTCATCGACCTCGCATTGCTGCAGAACGGCATGCTGAAGGGTGCGGCACTCGACTCGTTCCTGAAGCGTTCGGTTGACCTTATCAAGTAAGATTGGCGACAATTCGGCAAATCTTATTTAGCAAATCATGTGGCAAGTCTGTAGCGGAGCCTTAAGGACTCCGCTACACAAACAATAAAAAGCCCGACAACACGGAGTGTCTGCTCCATGTTGTCGGGCTTTATCTTTATATAATAATATGTAGTGCTTATTCCTCTCCCCGCAGCACGGGCAGCGAGATGTGATACTTCACGGCGAGGATGCGTATGACTACGATGAGAAGGAAGGCGATGATGACGGAGATTGTCATGTCGCAACCAAGCTCTACGAGCGCCCAGTAAGCAAGTCCGCCGATGATACTCGCCATGGCGTATATCTCCTTTTGGAAGATTACGGGCACGTTGTTCAGCAGCACGTCACGTATCACGCCACCGGCAGAACCTGTGATTGTGCCCATGATGATTGCCACCCAGAAGGCATGACCGCAGTCGAGCGTCTTCTGCAAGCCTGCCACGGTGAATAGCGCAAGGCCGAGCGTGTCGAAGAAGAACCACGTGTTGTCGAGTCGCTTCAGCGATCGCGCGAAGACGATGACGAACATCTGCGCCATGAACGTACAGATGAGGTATATGGATGATGTCATCCAGAACGGCGTTACACCGAGCATTATGTCGCGCAGCGTACCGCCGCCGATAGCTACGGCAACGCCACAGACGAAGCCGCCGAACCAGTCGAAGCGCTTGGCTGCGGCATGGCGGATGCCGGAGATGGCGAATGCGAAGGTACCGAGGAACTCGATGACATTGAGCAAGGGCTGGTAGATATCTTCTGTAGGCATCATTCTTAGTTTACAACGTTAGTGGGTGATCCTGCGAGGAACGACTTGATGTTGCATACGGCGATGTCCATCAAGCGCAGACGAGCCTCGAGCGTAGCCCAAGCTACGTGCGGCGTGATGAATGCGTTAGGCATACCGATAAGCGGGTCAGACGCCGATGGCGGTTCGCTTGAGAGCACGTCGGCACAGTAGGCGCCGAGCTTGCCCGAAGCAAGTGCGTCGGCAACATCAGCCTCGTTCACAAGCGGTCCGCGACCGGTGTTGATAAGTATCGCGCCGTCGCGCATCTTTTCGATAGAAGCGCTGTTCATCAGCTCGCGCGTTGTGTCTGTAAGCGGACAATGCAGCGACACGACATCAGAAGCTCCAAGGAGTCCGTCGAGCGTAGTCTTGCGAATCCATTCGGGCAGCTGGTCAGGGCTCTTGCTTGTGTAGGCAAGCACATTCATTCCGAACGCCTGCGCTATCTGCGCCACCTTCATACCGATATGTCCGAGTCCGACAATGCCGAGAGTCTTGCCGGCAAGTTCGAAGAGCGGCGTGTTCCAGTAGCAGAAGTCTGGACAACGGCTCCATACGCCGTTGCGCGTCTCCTCAGCATAGTGTTCTACATGGTTAGAGACATTGAGCAAGTGGGCGAACACCATCTGTGCAACGCTGTCTGTGCTGTACGCCGGAATGTTCGTCACAACGATGCCACGCTCGCGTGCCGCCTTTGTGTCTACCACGTTGTAGCCAGTAGCAAGCACGCCTATATACTTCGTGTTCTTGAGCTGGGCTATGATGTTGGCGTCGAACACCGTCTTGTTAGTAAGCGCAATCTCTGCGTCGCCCACATGCTGCAGCACTTCTTCTGGCGCTGTGCGCGGATAAACGGTAAGTTCGCCGAGTTCTTCAATTCTATTCCAAGAGATATCGCCAGGGTTGACGCCCTGACCGTCTAATACTACAATCTTCATATTCCTGTAAAATTATTGGTTGGATTATATCTTTCCTTCGATTTCATCCTTAGTTCTTATACTTATCGCCCCAACACTGGAGCATGTGCTGGTATTGGCGCTCCTCGATGGGCGTGTGTTGCGGCTGCCAGATGCGTGTGTCCTTAAGCGCGTCGGGCATATACTGTTGCGGCGCGAAGTGGTTGGGATAGTCGTGCGAGTACTTGTAGCCATCGCTGTAGCCGAGGTCCTTCATCAACTTCGTCGGAGCATTGCGCAGATGGAGCGGAACGGGCTGGTTGCCAGTCTGACGCACAATCTCCAAGGCGTGATTGATGCCGAGATACGCCGAGTTGCTCTTCGGACTTGTAGCAAGATATACCACAGCCTCAGCCAGCGGTATGCGTCCTTCGGGCCAACCAATCTTCATCACCGCATCGAAGGCAGCGTTGGCAAGCAGAAGCGCATTGGGGTTGGCGAGTCCGATATCCTCCGCCGCACTAATGACGAGGCGACGGGCTATGAACTGCGGGTCTTCCCCACCCTCTATCATGCGCGCCATCCAGTAGAGTGCGCCGTCAGGGTCGCTTCCGCGTATACTCTTTATGAACGCCGATATAATGTCGTAGTGCATCTCGCCTTCCTTATCATATGCAAGCGGGTTCTGCTGCAGGCACGCCACAACCATCTCGTCGTCTATCACTATCTGATCGCCGGGACACGACTCAACGACGAGTTGCAGGATGTTGAGCAACTTGCGTGCGTCGCCACCGCTATAGCGCAGCAAGGCGTCGGTCTGCTTCAACTGGATATTGAGTTTCGAGAGTTCAACGTCGGTTGTTACTGCGCGGTTGAGCAGTTGCAGCAGGTCTTCCTTCTCCAAAGGTTTCAAGACATACAGCTGACAGCGCGACAGCAACGGGCGTATCACCTCGAACGACGGGTTCTCTGTGGTGGCACCTATGAGCGTGACGATGCCCCGCTCCACAGCGCCGAGCAGCGAATCCTGCTGCGACTTGCTGAAACGGTGAATCTCGTCGATGAAGAGAATGGGCGAAGCCGAATTGAAGAAGCGTCCGCTCTTGGCACGCTCTATCACATCGCGCACATCCTTAACGCCACTCGTCACGGCGCTGAGCGTGTAGAACGGTGTCTCAAGACGATGCGAAATAATCTGTGCGAGAGTAGTTTTGCCCACTCCGGGCGGTCCCCACAATATAAAGGAGGACACACGTCCGCTCTCAATCATCTTGCGCAGGACGGCATCCTTGCCCACTAAATGCTGTTGTCCGACATAATCGTCGAACGAGCGCGGGCGCATTCTTTCAGCTAATGGTTCACTCATAAGTACAAAATTAGTTATTATATGCGAAATAGCAAAGATTTGCCGCCCATTTATTCACTTCGTTTCAACGAATTAACAAAGAAACGCCCTCAACATATTAACAAAAAAATGCCCATTAGTCAGACATCGAAGTCTGATTAATGGGCATTGATAATTATAGAATATATGATTTTAATCCTCAGCAAGCTTCAGCTGCTCTGCAACCTCGTCGCAGATGCGCTTTGCAAACTCTTCCTTAGTCATGGTAGCCTGCTCGCCACCACCCTGCTTACGCATAGAAACGAGACCCTCTGCAGCCTCCTTCTCGCCAACTACAACCATGTACGGAACACGCTTGAGCTCGTTGTCACGAATCTTGCGGCCGATCTTCTCGTTGCGGTCGTCGATGAGTGCGCGTACGCCAGCCTTGTCAAAGAATGTCTTCACCTCGCGAGCGTAGTCGTTGTACTTCTCCGAAATCGGGAGGATAGCCACCTGATCAGGGATGAGCCACAACGGGAAGTGACCTGCGGTGTGCTCGATGAGTACAGCTGTGAAGCGTTCGAGCGAACCGAACGGAGCGCGGTGAATCATAACCGGTGTCTGCTTAGAGTTGTCCTCTGCAGTATACTCGAGCTTGAAGCGCTGCGGCAAGTTGTAGTCAACCTGGATTGTACCAAGCTGCCAACGTCTGCCGATAGCGTCCTTCACCATGAAGTCGAGCTTCGGACCGTAGAACGCAGCCTCGCCTACTTCCTCGCGAGTCTCAAGACCCTTCTCGCGGCAAGCCTCGCGGATAGCGTTCTCGCTCTCTGCCCAAATCTCCTCGCTACCGATGTACTTCTCTGTATCCTTCGGGTCGTGAAGTGAAATCTGTGCCTCGTAGTTCTCGAAACCAAAGATGCGGAACACCTTAAGGATGATGTCGATGATGTTCTCAAACTCCTGCTTTACCTGCTCTGGGCGCACGAAGATGTGAGCGTCGTCCTGAGTGAAGGTACGAACACGTGTCAAGCCGTGAAGCTCGCCACTCTTCTCGTAGCGGAACACAGTACCGAACTCTGCGATGCGCAACGGCAGATCCTTGTACGAACGCGGCTTGCGTGCGAACACCTCGCAGTGGTGCGGACAGTTCATCGGCTTGAGCATATACTCCTCGTCCTCCTCCGGTGTATGGATAGGCTGGAAAGCGTCCTTGCCGTAGTGAGCGTAGTGGCCCGATGTTACGTAAAGGCTCTTTCCGCCGATACCCGGAGTGATAACCTCCTCGTAGTTGTACGGCTTAAGCATCTTGCGGAGCATCTCCTGCAAGCGCAGACGCAACTGTGTACCCTTAGCAAGCCAGATAGGCAGACCCTTACCTACACGGTCAGAGAACATGAAGAGTTCCATCTCCTTACCAATCTTGCGATGGTCGCGCTTCTTAGCCTCCTCAAGCATGAGGAGATACTCGTCGAGCATCGACTTCTTCGGGAACGAGATACCGTAGATACGTGTCATCTGGTCGCGCTTTGCATCGCCACGCCAGAAAGCACCTGCTACGCTTGTAATCTTCACAGCCTTGATAGCACCTGTGTTCATCAAGTGCGGACCACGGCAAAGGTCGGTGAAGTTGCCCTGTGTGTATGTAGAAATTGTGCCATCCTCGAGGTCTTCCTCGATATGCTCGCACTTGTACTCCTGACCATCAGCCTTGAACTCTGCGAGAGCCTCAGCCTTTGACACTTCGCGACGAACGACAGCTTCGTTCTTCTTAGCGAGTTCCTTCATCTTAGCCTCAATCTTGGGGAAGTCGTTCTCACTGATAACATCGCCCTGCTTCGGCATAACGTCATAGAAGAAGCCATTCTCCACAGCCGGACCAAAGCCGAACTGAATGCCAGGATAGAGTTCCTTCAGCGCCTCAGCCAAGAGGTGAGCAGAAGTGTGCCAGAAAGTGTGTTTGCCTTCCTCGTCCTCAAACTTGTAAAGAGCGATAGTTGCATCCTCGTTGATAGGACGGTTGAGTTCTACGGTTTCGCCATTGACACCGCAAGATACAACGTTGCGAGCGAGAGCCGGCGAAATGCTCTCGGCGATTTGTAACCCCGTCACGCCCTGTTCATACTCACGAACAGAACCATCAGGAAAAGTGATTTTAACCATAACAAATTAGTTTTATTTAATCACTGTCTCTTATACACATCTCCGAGCCCACGAGACTAGGCAT
>ENA-OYWS01000806-OYWS01000806.1-human-gut-metagenome-genome-assembly--contig:-NODE-806-length-12977-cov-4.628850_pt1 | contig 12977 bp, 7 predicted proteins | sample MGYA00244813_ERZ653402 | MGnify/ENA primary metagenome ERZ653402 (study PRJEB26926, sample SAMN06165021) | human gut metagenome | biome: ENVO:00009003; feature: ENVO:2100002; material: ENVO:00002003...
CTGTGAGAACTCCCATGGCCATTACGGCGTAAACTGAAAACTTTTTCATAATCGTATTGTTTTTTTGTTATTGTTTTGTTGTTTCTGCCCTATTAAAGCGCAAAGCGCGTGCCAAAAAAGCAAACCAATGCGTAAGTAACTGAAAATCAATAGATAATAAAAAATTGGCACAGTAAGTCACGATGGGGAATGTGGGGAATGGGGTGTGGAAAGTGTGGAATTTCACCCCATACCCAGCGGGGAAGTGTGGGAAACGCGGTGAGGTTGCGGCACCTATATGTTGGCATGCAAACAACTTTAACAGCCTAAAGCAAGCGGATTGCCTGCCTTTTTTGTAATTTTGCATGCACTAAGTAGATGTCAACAGATGTTCCGGCAACCGAAAGCGTTCTGCTGCCTGAAACTGCTTGCCATTTCCGTGTACTGTGAAGCATCGCAAAGGTGCTGTACGACGGAAAGTGTAACCGACGCACAATGTGGTAAGCGGTTTTCGAACGAATGATTGAACATTCACTTTATAAATTATAGACCTATTTTGATATGTTAAGCAAAAAGATGGAAGAAGCGCTGAATGCGCAGATCAATGCCGAAATGTGGTCGGCTTATTTTTACCTGTCAATGTCTGCCTGGTGTGCAGCTGCCGGTAAGCCCGGTATGGCACACTGGTTCGAAGTGCAGTTCCGCGAAGAGCAGGACCATGCACGCATCTTTTTCAACTATGTGTTGCAGCGCGGAGGCCGTGTGGAACTGAAGTCTATCGATGCTGTGCCTACGGAATGGAAGTCGGAACTCGACGTGTTCGAAAGCACCCTGGCACACGAAGAAAAGGTGACCGCACTCATCAATAACCTTTTTGCACTGACCACGGCTGAAAACGATTACGCTACGCAAAGCATGCTCAAATGGTTTATCGACGAACAGGTTGAGGAAGAAGACAACGTGCGCAACATCCTCGACAATCTGCGTATGCTCAACGGCAACGGCTACGGCCTGTTCATGGTCGACAAAGAATTGGCTGCCCGCACCTACACGCCGGCATCGCCCCTCGGAGCTGAGGCATAAGGCCATGCGCCTGTATTGGCAGTTTCCTTGAAAGCAGGCGTTCCAAATCATGAGGTTCATCCATCGTGTTTGGAACACCTGCTTGTTTTCCCCCGTCATTTACCCGCAAGCCCCGGATGGGTGAGCTGGCATTTCCTTTTTTAAAAAAACAATAACCGCAGGCGGTGATAGCCCGAACCCCGGTTCTTCGCCTGCCTTAAGCCCCGATATGCAATGAATAAATTGGGACTCAGAATCGTTATCGGCTATTTACTGCTCACCGTGTCGCTGTGCGCTGCGGTGTGGTTTATTGTGCGTTCAGCCCGTGCAGCTTCAGGCGTGTCCGAAGTTGAGCGGGCTGTAGCTGTGCAACGCAACGCCATAGGTAAACTATCCGTACGCATGATTGAAGCCGGCATGCTGGCCGAAAATGCCACCCTGCAGTATAGCAGCAACCGCGACGTACACCGCTACATCAGGGGAGTTGACCGCGTCGACACCGCCCTCGTCGAACTCAAGGACATTACTGCCGACCTGCTGCAACGCGCCCGACTCGACTCGCTACGCAAACTCCTGATGCTGAAACGCGAAGGCGTAGTGGAACTTGTGGCTGCCATGCGGCGCGAAACTCACCAGGGAAGCAACCTGGAACAGGAAATTGCCAACTTGCGCTCCGGTAGAAAACCCATCAATGTGGGTACGCAAGTAAAAGTGTCGGTTCACGAAAATAGCGAGCAAGTGGTGATTGACCGCCACAAAAAACGCTTTTGGGACAGATTGGGCGATGCTTTCAGAAAGCCAAAGGACGATACACTCAGTGTAAACCACCTGGAATATGAACCCACGCACGACAGCACACAGGCCAACGTGAACATCAGCGACACGGTGGCCAACATTCTGCAAGGCGTTCACCGCGACCTCACACGCAGCAATACGGCACACAGCCGGAATTTGCAAAAAAAGTCGCGACAACTCAGGCTGAGCAGTGCTGCCCTGTCGGAACGCATCGTGGCTTTGATGGACGACATTAACCGCGAACAGCAGCACATGTTGCAGGACAAAACCCGCACCGAAGCTGAATACCGCCGGCAGGCTGCGTGGCAAATGGGCATTTTCACGCTGTTTACCACCTTGGCCGCACTCGGACTGTTCGTATGGGTGTGGCGCGACATGAGCCGCGTGAACCGTTACCGTATGGAGTTGGAGGAAGCCAACCAGTGTGCCGAGGACCTGATGAAACGTCGCGAACAGTTGCTGCTCACAATCTCGCACGACATCAAGGCTCCCGTCAATACCATATTAGGCTACCTTTCGCTCATGAAACCCCTGGCCACACGGCCTGAAGCAAGGCGCGATTTGGATGCCATCGATTCATCGGCCCATCACTTGCTGAACCTGGTGACGGCATTGCTCGATTATCACAAACTCGAAGCCGGCGGACTCAGTGTAAACCGGCAGCCAACCCGACTGAACGAACTCATCGACTATATCGGTGCAGCCTTTCAGCCCATTGCACAGCAAAAAGGCTTGACACTGCGCGTCAGTTCGCTAATTCCGGTGGGACTGCTCGTCAGCACCGATGCCTTCCGCTTGCGCCAAATCATTGAAAACCTGCTGGGCAACGCCATTAAATATACCCAGAAGGGTGAGGTGGAACTGACCGCCAACTGGAGCGAAACCAAAGGGTTGAACCTGACCATACGCGACACGGGCTGCGGACTGAGCCGCTACGACTGCGAACGCATTTTCCAACCCTTTACCCGCGTCAAAGGCAGCGAAGGACAGGAAGGTACCGGACTCGGATTGAGCATTACGCTGAAACTCGTGGCGCTGCTCGGTGGAAAGATTGACGTGAAAAGTCAGATGGGCTTTGGCAGCACCTTTACCCTGCTGCTGCCGGATATGCCCCGCTGCGAAGAGGATACGGCACAGCCTGCTGCCGAAGCGGTAATGGCCGAAACGCTGCACGAAGCCCCCACCCTGCTGCACACCGTGGCGCTGCTCGACGACGATTTGCTGCAGCTGCAACTCAGCGAGGCGATGCTCAAAAACGTGCTCGACCCCATGCAAACCATCTACGCATTCAACGATGCCGAACAGCTGTTTGCCTGGCTGGCCGAAGGTCACCGCCCCGATTTGCTGCTCACCGACATCGAAATGCCCGGACTCACCGGCTACGACGTATTGGAGCGCGTTCACCGCATTGAAGGTCTGTCGCGCCTGCCGGTGGTGGCCACAACCTCGCATTCGCTGATTTCGGCCGACGACTTCAAGCACCGTGGTTTTGCCGATGTGCTGTTTAAGCCCTTTACGCAAAACGACCTGCGTCTGCTCACCCAAAAGCTGACCACCGGCAATGAAGAGGCGTCTGCGCCCACTGCCGCTGTTCAGGAAGCAGAGCCGACTGAGGCAACTGATACTCCGCACGAAACTGTTGCCGACAAAAAGCCCCTGACCGCTACCTTTGCGCCTCTGCTGGCCTTTGCCGATGGCGACCCTCAGGCCGAACAGGCCATCCTCAGCCAGTTTGCACACGACTGCAACGAAAACCTGCAACTCTTTGCACAGGCTGCAGCCGCCAAACAAAAGGCAACTGTTTGCCGCATTGCGCACAAAATGCGTCCTACCTTTACACTGATAGGCTCGGCTGCGGCTCCTGATTTGCAAACCTTGGACGAACGGCGCAACGAGGCTGAATGGACCGAGGCCGACGAACAGCCCTGCCGCAACATTCTGTTTGCCTTGCAGTCCTTACTCTTTGAATTGGCTGATGCCAGCCCCAACTCAAACCATTAACCAGACTTATGACCAAACTTCTCATCGTTGAAGATGATTTGACTTTCAGCACCATGCTCAGCACATGGTTGCGAAAAAAAGGATACGACGTGGCCACGGCTTCGAGCGTAGGAGCTGCCGTGAAACTGCTGATCCACGAGGAAACACCTACCGAACTGGTGCTTTCCGACCTGCGACTGCCCGACCACGACGGACTGTACCTGCTGCAATGGCTCCATCAGCAAAACCGCACGCTCCCCTTCATCGTCATGACCGGCTATGCCGAGGTGCAAAATGCTGTTGAGGCCATGAAGCTCGGTGCCACCGATTACATTGCCAAACCCGTACAGCCCGATGTACTGCTTACCAAAATGAGCGAGGCTTTGGCCAAGGGGGCTACTCCCGTGCCTGCTGTCCATACCGAAAGTGCACCTACGGCTGCCGGGCGCACCAAGCAACCCGCAACAAAGGTGCATGCTGCCACCAAGGATGCTGTCAAAGATGCCTCGAAGGATGCTGCCGGACGCGCTCCAGGCATCGAAGGCCATTCGCCGGCTGCCACCGAACTTTACCGCATGGCGTCGCTCGTGGCACCCACTCCCATGTCGGTGCTGATTATCGGAGCCAGCGGAACGGGTAAGGAGTATGTGGCACACCGCATTCACGAACAGAGCAGCCGCGCCGACGGTCCCTTTGTGGCCATCGACTGCGGAGCGCTTACCAAAGAACTGGCTGCCTCTGAACTTTTTGGCCATGTGAAAGGTGCATTTACCGGAGCCGGAACCGACAAAACGGGTGCTTTCGAACAGGCATCGGGCGGTACGCTCTTCCTGGACGAAGTGGGAAACCTGTCGTACGACGTACAGGTGCAACTGCTCCGTGCCTTGCAGGAACGCCGGGTGCGTCCGGTGGGTAGTACCGACGAACGCCCCATCGACATCCGTCTGGTGTGTGCCACCAACGAAAACTTGCCCGAAGCCATCGCCCAAGGCCGCTATCGCGAGGACCTTTATCACCGCATCAACGAATTTACGCTGCACATTCCGCTGCTGCGCGAACGCGGTGCCGACATCTTGGAGTTTGCCACCTATTTCCTGCAAAAGGCCAATGCCGAACTGCACCGCGAGGTAGAGGGCTTTACCGCCGGTGCCGAACGCGCCCTGATGGCTTATCCCTGGCCCGGCAACTTGCGAGAAATGCGCAATGTCATTGTGCGTGCCACCCTCTTGGCCGGCGACCATCCTTATATTTCAGAAACGGAACTCGGCCTGACCACCGGTTATGCAGCCCCCTCAGCCCCTGCAGCTCCGGTTGCCGCTCAGCCTCAACCCTCGCCCATGCCGGCTTCGGTGCCGACGGCCGCCACAGCCTACGCTCCCCAGCCTTTCAGCCTAAAACGCACGGCCGAAACCGAGCGCGAACACATATTGGGCGCACTGCGGCAAACGAACGGCAACAAGAGCAAGGCCGCGCTGTTGCTGGGCATTGACCGCAAAACCCTTTACAACAAACTCAAGGCCTTGGGCATCGAGGCATAGCCCGCAAGGCTGTCTGTCGGCACGTTTCGGTAAAAATAGCTCTGTTTCTTTCTTTACCTTTAAAAATAAACGTATCTTTGTACGGCCGCTAAGCAGAAGGTTTCATCTTCCGCCCGGCTGTAGGGTGCAGAAAGCAGTAAGCTGACTGCCGACTAAAAAGACTATACAAAATCAGCACATCGAAATATAATTATGACAAAAGGAAAAGTTGATGCCCTGCTTGGTATCGTTTTCGGAGATGAGGGCAAAGGAAAAGTAGTAGATTACTTTACGCCGCGTTACGACGTGGTGGCACGTTTTGCCGGTGGACCGAATGCCGGACACACCATCATTTTCGACGGAAAGAAGTTCGTACTCCGTTCCATCCCCTCTGGCATTTTCGACGAGGGTAAAATCAATATCATTGGTAATGGTTGCGTCATTGCTCCCGACCTCTTTATGGCTGAGGCTCACGAACTGGAAGCTGCCGGTTACGAACTCACCGAACGTTTGCACATCAGCCGTCGTGCTCACCTGATTCTGCCCACGCACCGCGTGCTCGACCGTGCCTACGAGGCTGCCAAAGGCAAGAACAAGGTTGGTACCACGGGTAAAGGCATCGGTCCCACTTACAGCGACAAAGCTGCTCGCGTAGGTTTGCGTGTAGGCGATATTCTGCATAATTTCGATGAAAAATATGCTGCGCTCAAAAAGCGTCACGAACAAATTCTGAGCGACCTCCACTTTACGGATTACGACATTACCGAGGAAGAAGAAAAGTGGCTGGCCGGTGTGGAATACATGCGTAAGTTCCATCTCACCGATACAGAATACGAAATTAACCGTGCCCTGGCCGAAGGCAAGAACGTACTGGCCGAAGGCGCACAGGGTTCGTTGCTCGACATTGACCACGGTACTTATCCATTCGTCAGTTCTTCGTCAACCACGAGCGGCGGTGTATGCACCGGTTTGGGTGTAGCTCCCAACACCATTGGCCATATCTTTGGTATTTTCAAGGCCTACAGCACCCGTGTGGGTGGTGGTCCGTTCGTAGTGGAACTCTTCGACGAAACCGGCGACACCATTCGCCACATTGGCAACGAGTACGGTGCAGTAACGGGTCGTAACCGCCGCTGCGGCTGGCTCGACCTCGTAGCACTTAAATATGCCATCATGATTAACGGTGTAACCGACCTCGTAATGATGAAGGGCGACGTGCTCGATGGCTTCGAAACCATCAAGGTGTGCACGGCCTACACCAAGGACGGCGAAACCGTAACCGAAATGCCTTACGACACCGAAGGTTGGCAGCCCGTTTATGAAGAGTTGCCCGGATGGCATACGCCCCTTACCGAACTGCGCGCCGAAGCCGACTTCCCCCAGGCATTCAAGGACTACATTGCCTATATCGAAAAGGCTACCGCAACGCCCATCACGATTGTTTCGGTTGGTCCCGACCGCGAAGCAACCATCATTCGCTAATTATGCCCCAATGCTGAAAGCCTAAGCGGTTCAGCATGCTAAACATACGCTTTCTAAAGCATACAGTTTCCAAACAGCACATAGCCCGACTAACTCATACTCCGGTATGACAGAAAGGCCATGTGCTGTTTCTTTTTATTTGAAGTCGTCTAAACTTTTCTGACGAAGATTTGATTGGGAGATTTATCTCTTCTAAATTCAGACGACTTCATTGAAACAAGCGGAGAAAGCCAAGCAATTCCGAGTTCGGTCGCACAAACGGTTCAGTCGCAAGAACGTAGGGCAATAATCAACCACGCGCAGGTGTTTCAGACAGGCCTACCTGCCTTACTTTCTGTTGTAACATCATGTCAAAGAACGCTGAATAAATAAGGAATCTATTGTTTTTTCATCCGTCAAGGCTGAGGTGCAGCCTGACTTCGCGACAGCAAAGATACAACACATGCTCCCCGAAATCCATTTTTTTTGCCCCTAATATCGCACATCGCTTTTTTCGGACTGCAAAAAACGCTCTGAAAAGCCTTTATTTACGGGCTTTCCAGCGCACTTTCCACACACGAAAAAAAATGAAATCGGGATATACCATTTTATCTCAACCCGATTTTCAAAACGTACGAAGCACGCGCTTTTTTCCATACATTTTCAGCAGAACCATGCTTGAAACTTAATGGTTTTTTGATATTTCCACATCTTATACATAGCCGCAATTCCGTTCAACTTTAACGGAATAAGCACTTTAAACACATTAAATTTGCGTCTCAAAGAAAATATTCATACTTTTACGGTTGAATTCTAACACTTCGTATATGCTACTAAGATTTGCAACCGAAAATATATTATCCTTTAAGGAGGCGGTTGAGTTTAATACTTTTCCGTCAAGCAGGAGTCACAGCCACGAGTGGCATAAAGTGCAGTGCGATTACGTCAGAGCCTTGCGCTTGTCTGCCATCTATGGTGCCAATGGTGCAGGAAAGAGCAATCTTTTAAAATGCATCGCTCTATTAAAACAAATGGTTAATTCTGATAAGATAAGCGATTTAGCAATCCGCGAAGATCTTTTTTTTAAATTAGGCAACGATGGAAAGGATAGACCTTCGGAATTGGCTATAGAATTTTTTTCAAGTGGAAACATATTCTATTACCATATTGCATTTCAGAATCTGACAATTATAGAAGAGGAATTGTGCCTGAGTAGCAAAAATGCAGATAATGTCATATTTTCACGAAAGGGTGAGGACATGCATATTACGCATAGTTTTGTTAACGCTATGGGCAATGAAAGTTTTGCAGCTGGTTTTACCGAAACTGCCAAGCGAATGATACGTCCAGATATGCTTGCCCTTTCGTTTTTCGGCAAGTACTATCCCAACGAACTTCCTTTAACCAAAGAGGCTTTCGATTGGTTTGACGATATGCAGGTAGTTGTGCCATCAATGAGCACCGAATTACTCCCTCATACCTTGGATGTAGATACCGACTTTGCAGCACTGGTAAATCAAATGCTGCCAGACCTTACAGGCATTTCAAAACTTGAAGTAAGACGGGAAGTTCTCACCGAAGAAATCATTAAAAACGACCCTCGATTACTCAAAGCCTCAGCCTTCTTAAAAAGCAATCCTAATACAGTCTACACGCTTCGAGCCTCGAATGGCGATGTTTCAAACGTAACAATAGAGAATGGTGAATTCATACGCAAAACCCTCTTATCGGTCCATATCAATTCCTCAGGAAATGATGTTGAGTTTGATTTTATAGAAGAATCAGACGGAACGCGGCGTATTATAGAATATATGCCTTTACTCTATTCCGTGTTAAAACTTGACAAGGTCTTTATTGTCGATGAAATTGAACGCAGCATACATCCCATTATGATAAAAAGTATAATCAGCAAAATCTCCGAAAATAAAGAAGCAAAGGGACAGTTGATTTTTACGACGCACGAGAGTTGCCTGCTCGATCAAGCTATCTTTCGCCCTGATGAAATATGGTTTGCTCAAAAAGACGTTGAACAATCCACTCAACTATACCCACTGAGCGACTACAACATCCATAACACAGCCAATATCGAAAATGGATATCTAAATGGCCGCTATGGTGGTATTCCTTTTTTGTCAAATCTGTCTGATTTAAAATGGTGAGATATGATTACAAGAAGAAGGGATTATACCAAACGAGCACCATCAAAGAATGCCAGTAAGATTTATATCATCAGTGAGGGTACTGATACCGAAATTAAGTATCTTAAATTCTTCATTGGCCTATCGTCAAACCTTGAACTCATTGTTATCCCTGCAGAAAACGGAACTGACCCATTAAAACTGCTGGAATTAGCTAAGGAAAAATTCTTCGGAACAAATCGATCACACACCATAGACTACAGTCAAAAAGACAAAATTTGGTTTGTTATTGATACAGACACATGGGAAAAAGAAGGTAAAATTACTCCCCTAAGGGATTTTTGCTCCTTCAACAATTCCAACATTCCCAAGTTATATGATGAAATCAAATCATACGATGCTTGGAACGTTGCGCAAAGTAATCCTTGTTTTGAAGTTTGGCTTTACTACCATTTATACGATGAAATTCCTGACATCAACTCCGTACCGAAAACACCCAATATCAAGCGATACGTGAACAGCCTGATTTATGGTGGATTTGACTATGAATGTGACCCTGCCAGAATTCAAACGGCTATTGAACGCGCCGAACGATTATTTCGTACTAACGAGGACAACAAATTAGAATGGTTCGCCACCGAATTTTTCAATTTAGGTAAAGAAATCGAAAATTTCACCTCTAACGAAACTCGCAAACTGCTTGGTAAATTAACTAGCTCTCATACACCAAATTACTAAAAAAAGCCTGTTCACAGTTCTTTGTACAGAACCGGAACAGGCTTTACCTTTAGTCGGTACGCTGAAATTTTCGGTACCTACACTTAGAAACTGTTTAAAATCTATTCAGAAAATATTTTATGCAGTTTCGAATTCTGCAATGCTGATGTTTGGCAACGGCAGCCATTCATTGCCCTGCTGTTCGAGGAAAACCCTGTATGATGAAGATTTAACATTGACATTGCTCGGCAAAGTCCCTTAACATATTCTTTCTTCACCTTGCGCAGGAGTTCGTGATTAAGCGAATAAAATTCGCAGTAATAATCTGCATCGTTATATACCACGTAACTGCCGTCGGGATTCACCACGACCTTTTCCCAACGCGCATAGTCAAAATTGCTATCTGCATCGGAATCCATGCAGAACAACAGGGGTTCATCCTTTTCATTATGGGCAACATACTCCACGGTTCGCTTCCACAAACACGCCCAATGCTTCACACTCGCCGGGTGGCTCTCAATTTAACATATAGGTTTAACCTGTCATTTTAAAAGCAAATAAACGCTAACGTAAAATGATTCCGCGCTTCTTGGCATTCTGTTCGGGGCTGTCGTTGCACATATCCCTCACGTGCCGATTCTGAGAGTGCTGGTTATCAGTCATTCCAAGATTGTTGAAAAAATCTCAAAACGAATGCAAACAAGCTCGGAACTAATTTCAACAAGCTCGGAACTAATTCGAACAAGCTCGGAACTAATTCCGACAACCGGGGAACTTCGAAAAACTGCTTCTGAATTAAAATATTTTAAGTATTTAAGGTGTCCTTTTAGCATTACCTTACTTAATATGATGAATAGATATGGAAGACAGAAGACAATTATGCAATCAATTTCTGGAGGCTTTCCCTTTAAGTAAGCTCAAAGATTTAACGCTTGATGCCTACACCAACTTAAACAAGGATAATTCGTTTTGCTACTGGTTGGAATCCAGAACCACCGGACTGGGTTCATTTAGGGGAGGTTATTCCTTTAAGTTCGGCATCTACGCATATCGTAATAAGCCGGCTTCAGACGGCAGCGTGAAAAGCGATGACAAATATGCCTGGTATGCAAAATACAATCAGGATACTGCTGAAGGCGCGTTTGAAATAGTGAAAAATGCCATCGTACGGGTAGCAAATTATGCCAATGAAGGAAAATTTGAAGAGATAGAGTCCATCAGCGAATTGGGCGAGGGGTATAAATGGAAAATAGCCTTTCTTTATTCGCACGAGCGTTTGATTCCCATTTATAGCAAAAAAATGCTACAGACATTGGCCAAACATTTCAATATGGGAATCAATGTTTCAAGGGTCGAAATTCAAAAGCGCTTGATGGAGATGAAGGGCGAAAAAGATTTGTATGACTTTTACGATGAACTGCTGAAAATTTTAGAAGCATACTCCCCAACAAACACAGATATGATTCAGCATTCTGAAAATTTACTGGGTGAAACAGACCACGATAATTCATCTCAACGTCAGTATTGGTGGCTGATAGCCGATCCCAAAGTATGGAAGTTCACCGATATTGCTGTTGGCGGTGTTGTGAATTATACGCTCTACAGCGACAACGGCAGCAAACGGAGAATTTTTCAGAATTTTCTGGACGCAAAGGAAGGTGATGGTGTGATAGGCTATGCAAGTACTCCCACTTTGCAGGTGGTGGCTTTGGGCGAAATTGCGAAAGATACGGATAAAGAATACTTGTACTTTCGAAAAAACGAGCAACTCCTTACCCCTATAGATTATTCAGTGTTCAAACAACACGAAGAGTTGCAGGGAATGGAATGTCTGAAAGGAAACGGCCGCGGTACGCTGTTCAAACTGACGGCTGATGAATACGAAACCATCATTGAGATAGTTCGTCATGAAAACCCTGAAAAAAGAGTAGCCGTACAATCATATACCGACGAGGACTTTTTGTCCGAAGTGTACATGGACGCAGACGACTTGCAGCACTTGAAGTCCTTGCTCCGTCAAAAAAAGAATGTTATTTTGCAAGGGGCACCCGGTGTCGGTAAAACGTTTACTGCCGAACGATTGGCCTATGTGCTGATGGGAGTAAAAGAGCCCGAACGGATAGAGAAAGTACAATTCCACCAAAGCTTTTCCTACGAGGATTTCATCATGGGCTATAAGCCCACCGAACAAGGAGGATTTGAATTGCGCACGGGCATTTTTTACCAGTTCTGTCAAAAGGCCAAGAACTCGCCCGACAAGGACTTCTTCTTCATCATCGACGAAATTAACCGAGGCAATTTAAGCAAAATCTTTGGCGAACTACTGATGCTCATCGAAAACGGCTACCGCAACACCGAAATCAATTTGGCCTATACCGGAAAGCCTTTCTTTGTGCCCGATAATTTGTATATCATAGGCATGATGAATACAGCAGACCGGAGTTTGGCCATGATTGACTATGCGCTACGCCGTCGTTTCAGTTTCTTTGAAATGAAACCGGGATTTGATTCCGCAGGATTCATGCGTTACCAACAGAAAGAAGTAAATAATGCCCGATTCAATCAGCTTATACGAGCTATTAAAAGTTTGAACAAGGAAATCGAAAAGGACCACTCCTTGGGTAGTGGCTTCTGCATAGGCCACAGTTACTTTTGTGCCTACGACAAGGACCATACCGACTGGTTAGATAATGTGGTGAACTATGACATTATCCCGATGTTGAAAGAGTATTGGTTTGATAACGAAGATAAATATCAATCGGAAGTTCAAAAACTCAAATACATATTGAATGAGCAGCAGCCATAACATACCCATCAAAAACGTCTTCTACATGCTTACCTATGCGTTCAAGGAATTGACCCAAAACAATTACGAACGAATAGCAGGAGAAGAATTCGAGGATATTCATAATTTGTTTGCAGAAATCCTCTACCTGGGTATTTCGTGTCAGCTGAAACAGGGGCTGCACAAAGCGTATGTACTGCATGAGGAAGTACTGCCTACACTGAAGGGGAAACTGAATATGCCTGCTACCTTCAAAGAACGGATAGCACACAGGGCAAAACTCTGCTGTGAATATGACGATTTCTCAGAAAACAACATTTTCAATCAGATACTGAAAACCGCTGTTCAATATCTATTGACGAATAAGGAGGTGAAGAAAGAAAAGCGGAATAAGCTGCGCAATCTGATGCTTTTCTTTCAAGGCATAGATACGGTGCCGGTTCAGCAAATTCGATGGAGTGCAATACGTTATGACCAAAGCACCCGAACTTACCACATGCTGCATAGCTTGTGCATGTTTTTATTCGACAACCAGTTGTTGAG
>ENA-OYWS01000816-OYWS01000816.1-human-gut-metagenome-genome-assembly--contig:-NODE-816-length-12851-cov-6.120663_pt1 | contig 12851 bp, 7 predicted proteins | sample MGYA00244813_ERZ653402 | MGnify/ENA primary metagenome ERZ653402 (study PRJEB26926, sample SAMN06165021) | human gut metagenome | biome: ENVO:00009003; feature: ENVO:2100002; material: ENVO:00002003...
GGATGAGATGACAGCAGATTACGTTTTCCTTCATACCTTCGAGGTAGTCGACCTTACCGCTGATTGCAGCTTCGTTGAGCACCTTGGTGGTTTCCTGGAAGGATGCGGCCGACATGAAGCTCTTGGTTTGCAGAGCGGCACGGGTGATACCCTGAAGAATCTGGGTAGAGGTGGCGGCCACGGCATCGCGTACCTTGACGAGCTTGAGGTCACGGCGCTTGAGCTGTGAGTTTTCGTCGCGGAGCTTGCGGGCGGTTACAATCATACCCTTCTTCATGGTTTCGCTGTCGCCAGCGTCAACCACAACTTTCTTACCCCAGATGCGGTCGTTCTCTTCGGCAAAGTCGAGCTTGTCGACAATTTGCTGTTCGAGGAAGCGGGTATCGCCGGGTTCGTTGATCTGTACCTTGCGCATCATCTGACGTACAATCACTTCGAAGTGCTTGTCGTTGATCTTTACACCCTGCAAACGGTAAACGTCCTGTACTTCGTTAACAATGTATTCCTGTACGGCGGTGGGACCCTTGATGGCGAGGATGTCGCCGGGGGTGATTGAACCGTCGGACAGAGGAGTACCGGCACGAACGTAGTCGTTTTCCTGAACCAGAATCTGCTTTGACAGGGGTACGAGGTACTTCTTAATTTCGCCCAATTTTGAGGTGACAATGATTTCGCGGTGGCCACGTTTTACGTTACCCATTGAAATTTCACCGTCGATTTCGCTAACCACAGCGGGGTTGCTCGGGTTGCGGGCTTCGAACAGCTCGGTTACACGGGGGAGACCACCGGTGATGTCACCGGCTTTACCTACGACACGAGGAATCTTGATGAGGACTTCACCGGCTGCCAACTTCTGTCCGTCTTCGACCACGATGTGACCGTTGATGGGGAAGCTGTAGGTGCGGAGCACTTCGCCGTCGTCGCCAATGATGTGTGCGGTGGGCACGTGGCTCTTGTCTTTCGACTCGATTACGATGCGTTCGCGCAAACCGGTGGCTTCGTCTTCTTCAACACGGTAGCTGATACCTTCGGTTACGTTTTCGAACTGGATGGTACCTGCATTTTCGGTTACGATTACGGCGTTGAAGGGGTCCCACTTGGCAATTACGGTGCCCTTTTCTACCTTCTGACGGTCGTCAACATAGATGACTGAACCGTAGGGTACGTTCTGGGTCGAAAGGATGATGCCGGTGTTTTCGTCGATAAAGCGTACTTCGGCCAGACGACCTACAACCACCTTACCGGGGTTCTCGGGATTGTCTGAGGCGTTGTCGGCTCCGGGAAGGAGGTCAACGGTACGGAGTTCTTCGAATTCAACGCGGCAGTCGCTCTTGGCAACGATGGTGGCGTTGGCTGCGGCATTCGATGCAATACCACCGGCGTGGAAGGTACGGAGTGTAAGCTGCGTACCAGGCTCACCAATTGACTGGGCGGCAATCACACCGACGGCTTCGCCCTTCTGTACCATGCGGCTGGTGGCGAGGTTGCGGCCGTAGCACTTCATGCAGACACCGTGCTTGCTTTCGCAGGTGAGCACTGAACGAATTTCAACGCTTTCGATGGGCGATGCTTCGATTTCGGCTGCAATGGCTTCGGTAATTTCCTCACCGGCTGCAATGATGAGCTTGCCAGTGGTGGGGTGTATGATGTCGTGAACAGACACACGGCCCAAAATACGCTCGCTGAGTGAAGAGATGATTTCGTCACCATCCTTCAATGCGGTGCAAACGAGGCCGCGGAGGGTTCCACAGTCTTCTTCAGTAATGATTACGTCGTGCGAAACGTCGACCAAACGACGGGTAAGGTAACCGGCGTCGGCCGTCTTCAGTGCGGTATCGGCCAAACCCTTACGTGCACCGTGGGTTGAGATAAAGTACTCAAGCACGGACATACCTTCCTTAAAGTTAGAAAGAATCGGGTTTTCGATAATCTGGGCACCTTCGGCACCTGCTTTCTGAGGCTTGGCCATCAAACCACGCATACCGGCAAGCTGGGCAATCTGATCGGCCGAACCACGGGCTCCTGAGTCGAGCATCATGAACACGGCGTTGAAACCTTGGTCGGCTTCGGTCATCTGCTTCATGAGGGTCTTCTTCAGGTCGGTGTTGACGTGGGTCCAGGTATCAATTACTTGGTTGTAACGTTCGTTGTCGGTGATGAAACCCATGTTATAGTTCATGGTAATCTGATCGATTTCATCATTACCGCGCTTCACGATGTCTTTCTTCTCGGTGGGGATGATAATATCGTCGAGGTTGAACGACAAACCACCTTCGTAGGCCTTACGATAACCGAGGTTCTTGATACCGTCGAGGAATTCGCAGGCACGGGCCATACCCACGGTCTTGATAACGAGGGTGATGACGTCGCGGAGTGACTTCTTCGAAATTACCTTGTTAACGTAACCGCATTCGTAAGGAATGATTTCGTTGACAATAACACGACCTACTGAGGTTTCAACCAGGTGCTTGCACATTTGTCCGGCTTCGTTGACGTCGTCAACCATTACCTTGACGGGAGCGTGTACGTCGACGCGCTTTTCGTTGAAGGCGATGAGGGCTTCTTCGGGTCCGTAGAAGGTGAGGCCGGTTCCCTTTGCTCCGGGACGGAGCTTGGTGATATAGTACAAACCGAGCACCATATCCTGTGAGGGCACGGTGATAGGTGCACCGTTGGCGGGGTTCAGAATGTTGTGGCTCTGGAGCATGAGCATCTGGGCTTCGAGCACGGCTTCATTACCCAAAGGAAGGTGAACGGCCATCTGGTCACCGTCGAAGTCGGCGTTGAACGCGGTACATGCCAACGGGTGGAGCTGAATGGCTTTACCTTCAATCATCTTGGGCTGGAAGGCCTGAATACCCAAACGGTGAAGGGTCGGTGCACGGTTGAGCAACACGGGGTGACCCATCATGACGTGCTCAAGGATGTCCCAGATAACGGGCTCGCGACGGTCGACAATCTTCTTGGCGCTCTTTACCGTCTTCACAATGCCGCGCTCAATGAGCTTGCGGATGATGAACGGCTTGTAAAGCTCGGCGGCCATGAGCTTAGGCAGACCGCACTCGCCCATCTTAAGTTCGGGACCTACAACGATTACCGAACGGGCTGAGTAGTCGACACGCTTACCGAGAAGGTTCTGACGGAAACGGCCTTGCTTACCCTTGAGTGAGTCTGAAAGTGACTTGAGCGGACGGTTGCTGTCGCTCTTTACGGCTGAACTCTTGCGTGAGTTGTCGAAAAGGCTGTCAACTGACTCCTGAAGCATACGTTTTTCGTTACGCAGAATCACTTCGGGGGCCTTGATTTCGAGCAGTCGCTTCAAACGGTTGTTGCGGATGAGAACGCGACGGTAAAGGTCGTTCAAGTCGGAGGTGGCGAAACGTCCACCATCCAGGGGTACGAGCGGACGCAAATCGGGCGGAGTGACGGGGATTACCTTCATAATCATCCACTCGGGCTTGTTGCGTTCGCGGCTTGAACGGAACGATTCTACTACCTGCAAACGCTTGAGGGCTTCGTTCTTGCGCTGTACAGACGAGTCGCTGTTGGCGCGGTCGCGAAGTTCGTACGACAGGGCATCGAGGTCGATGCGGGTGAGCAGGTCGTAAATGGCCTCGGCACCCATTTTGGCGATGAACTTATTGGGGTCAGAGTCCTCGAGGTACTGGTTTTCCTTCGGCAAACGCTTGAGGCAATCCAGGTATTCGTCCTCGGTGAGGAGGTCGTTCTGCGCAAAGTCTTCGGCCAAAGGTCCGGGCTGAATAACTACGTAACGCTCGTAATATATAATGCTGTCGAGTTTCTTGGTCGGAATACCGAGCAGGTAACCCATTTTGTTGGGCAACGAACGGAAATACCAGATGTGTGCAACGGGCACTACAAGCTGAATATGTCCGGCACGCTCGCGGCGTACTTTCTTTTCGGTTACTTCAACACCGCAACGGTTGCAGACGATGCCTTTGTAACGGATGCGCTTGTACTTTCCGCAGTGGCATTCGTAGTCCTTGGTCGGACCGAAAATGCGTTCGCAGAACAAGCCGTCACGCTCGGGTTTATAGGTTCGGTAGTTGATTGTTTCGGGCTTCAACACCTCGCCATACGAATTAGCCATGATTTCCTCAGGTGAGGCCAAACCGATGGTTATTTTCGTAAAGTTACTCTTTATCTTATTATCTCTTTTAAATGCCATGTTCTAAGGAATGAAAAGATGATGGGAGTGATTATTAGAATCTGAATGATTTTTCCCAGACTCTGAAGTCGGGACATGCTCTGCGGCTCTGGTTTGAAATTTCCTCCCTTTGTTTCCCGCCCCGGTTCGGCTACATGACCTAACCGCAGTACGGAAAACAAATGGGAAGATAACCTTTATATGCCGGAAAAGCATTCATACAGTTTCTTAGTCGAGCGTGATGCTCAAGCCCAGACCGCGCAATTCGTGCAGGAGCACGTTGAGCGATTCGGGGATACCCGGAGTAGGCATAGTGTCGCCCTTGACAATAGCCTCGTAAGCTTTGGCACGGCCGGTAACGTCGTCGGACTTGATGGTGAGGATTTCCTGGAGTACGTGCGAAGCACCGAATGCCTCGATTGCCCAGACCTCCATTTCTCCGAAACGCTGACCACCAAACTGTGCCTTACCACCGAGAGGCTGCTGCGTAATGAGCGAGTACGGACCAATAGAACGTGCGTGCATCTTGTCTTCAACCATGTGGCCGAGTTTCAACATGTAAGTCACACCCACCGTTGCCTTCTGGTCGAACGGTTCACCCGTTCCACCATCATAAAGCTGCGTTGAACAGTAGCGGGGCAAGCCTGCCTTGTCGGTCCATTCGCAAAGGTCTTCAAGTTTGGCACCATCGAAAATAGGTGTGGCAAACTTAACGCCCAACTTGCGACCGGCAGCACCGAGTACGGCCTCGAAAATCTGACCGAGGTTCATACGCGAAGGCACACCCAGCGGGTTCAGTACGATGTCGACCGGCGTACCATCCTCGAGGAACGGCATGTCTTCCTGACGCACAATCTTCGACACGATACCCTTGTTACCGTGGCGACCTGCCATCTTATCGCCGACACCAATCTTACGCTTCTTGGCAATGTAAACCTTGGCCTGCTGAATGATACCAGAAGGAAGGTCGTCACCAATGGTCAACGCAAACTTCTTACGCTTCAGAATGGCATCGAGTTGGTTGAACTTCTTCAAGTAGTTGATAACGAGCTGACGGATGAGCTTGTTGGTGTGCTCGTCTTCCGTCCAACCGCGGAGTTCAACAGCCGTGTAATCAAGTGCTGCCAACATCGGACGGGTAAACGTAGCGCCCTTGGCAATGAGCTCTGAGCCTACATTGTCCTTCACGCCGAGCGACGTTTTCTCGTCGCAAAGCGTAAGCAGTTTGTCGAGCAGAATGGTCTTCAATTCACCCGTTTCGCGGTCGAACTCTTCGTCGAGCTTCTGCAAGGTAATCTTGTCAGCAGCCTTCGAGCTACGCGATTTCTGTACGCGGGCAAACAAGCGCTTGTTGATAACCACACCGGCCAGCGAGGGATTTGCCTTGAGCGAAGCATCCTTCACGTCACCAGCCTTGTCACCAAAGATGGCACGCAGAAGTTTTTCTTCGGGCGTCGGATCGCTTTCGCCCTTCGGCGTAATTTTACCAATCATGATATCGCCCGGTGCGATACGCGCACCAATACGCACAATACCATTTTCATCCAAATCCTTCGTAGCATCTTCGCTTACGTTGGGGATGTCGTTGGTAAATTCTTCCATACCACGCTTCGTTTCACGCACTTCAAGCGAGAACTCATCCACGTGAACAGAAGTAAGGATATCATCACGTACAATACGCTCATTCAATACGATAGCATCCTCATAGTTGTAACCCTTCCAAGGCATGTAAGCCACGAGGAGGTTACGGCCAAGAGCCAACTCACCGTTTTCGGTAGCATAACCCTCAGTAAGGATGTCACCCTTCTTCACAATCTGACCTGCATCGCAAATCGGACGGAGGTCAATGGTCATATTCTGGTTCGTACGGCGGAACTTGGGAATCTGGTATTCCTTTACGTTCGAATCGAAGCTAACAAACTCTTCATCTTCAGAACGGTCGTAAGCAATACGGATGGTAGTAGCATCTACATATTCAATCACACCATCACCTTCTGCCGTAATCATCGTACGTGAATCTTCGCAAACCTGCTTTTCGATACCCGTACCTACGATAGGTGCTTCACTGCGGATAAGGGGAACTGCCTGACGCATCATGTTCGATCCCATCAACGCACGGTGAGCATCGTCGTGCTCAAGGAAGGGAATCAGTGAAGCTGCGATTGAAGCAATCTGCTGCGGAGCCACGTCCATGAGTTCAACCTCTGAAGGGGGAACCACAGGATAATCGGCATCCTGACGGCACTTCACTTTATCGCGGATAAACGTACCATCGTCATTCAGCGGAGCATTACCCTGACCGATAATCTTACCCTCTTCTTCTTCAGCAGAAAGGTAAACAACATTTTCGTTGTTCAGGTTTACAACCGAATTCTCAACCTTACGGTACGGAGTTTCGATGAAACCGAGGTCATCAATCTTCGCATACACACAAAGCGAAGAAATCAAACCAATGTTCGGACCTTCAGGCGACTCGATAGGACACAAACGACCATAGTGCGTGTAGTGTACGTCTCGCACCTCGAAACCGGCACGTTCACGCGACAGACCGCCAGGACCTAAGGCTGACAAACGACGCTTGTGCGTAACCTCAGCCAAGGGGTTCGTCTGGTCCATGAACTGCGACAGGGCATTCGTACCGAAGAACGAGTTGATCACGCTCGAGATAGTCTTAGCATTGATCAAATCCGTCGGCGTAAACACTTCGTTGTCACGCACGTTCATACGTTCACGAATCGTACGGCTCATACGTGCCAAACCGATTGAGAACTGGTTCGAGAGCTGTTCGCCCACCGTACGTACGCGACGGTTACTCAAGTGGTCAATATCATCGACAGTAGCCTTAGAGTTGATCAACTCAACCAAGTACTGGATAATCTCGATGATATCTTCGCGAGTCAACACGCGCACATCCATATCCGTTGAAAGATTCAACTTCTTATTGATACGGTAACGACCAACCTCGCCCAAGTCATAACGCTTTTCAGAGAAGAAAAGGTTGTTGATAACTTCGCGAGCCGAAGCATCATCAGCAGGGTCAGAGTTACGCAGCTGACGGTAGATAAACGTTACAGCTTCCTTTTCCGACTTCGAGGGGTCCTTTTGCAACGTATTGAAGATGATAGAGTAATCAGAAGAAGAAGCCTCCTCTTTGTGAATCAGAATGCTCTGTTCACCCGAGTTAATGATTTGTTCAATGTGCTCTTCCTCAATCACCGTTTCGCGCTCAAGCACAATTTCAATACGTTCAATAGAAACTACTTCACCGGTATCCTCATCAACGAAGTCTTCGAGCGTACTCTTCAGCACACGGGCAGCCAACTTGCGGCCGATAACATTCTTCAGATTCGTTTTGTTCACCTTGATTTCCTCGGCGAGCTTGAAAATCTGCAAAATGTCCTTATCCGTGTCATAACCGATGGCACGCAACAAAGTAGTTACGGGCAACTTTTTCTTACGGTCGATGTAAGCATACATCACATTGTTGATGTCCGTAGCAAATTCGATCCACGAACCCTTGAACGGGATGATACGTGCAGAATAAAGCTGCGTACCGTTAGCGTGGATACTTGAACCGAAGAATACACCGGGCGAACGGTGAAGCTGCGAAACAACTACACGCTCAGCACCGTTGATAATAAACGTACCGTTGCTTGTCATGTAAGGAATCGTACCCAGGAACACATCCTGTACGACGGTATCGAAATCCTCATGATCAGGGTCCGTACAATAAAGTTTGAGTTTTGCCTTGAGGGGCACACAGTAAGTCAATCCGCGCTCCAGACATTCCTGAATGCTGTAACGAGGTTCATCGATATAGTAGTCGATAAACTCTAATACAAAGTTGTTGCGAGTATCAGCGATAGGGAAGTTCTCAGCAAAAACTTTGTACAGACCGTCGTTCTTACGCAATTCACTGGGCGTGTCGAGCTGCAGAAAATCTTGGAAAGACTTTAACTGAACGTCCAAGAAATCGGGATAAGGCATCGGATTCTTTACGGACGCGAAGTTTACACGTTGGTTTATTACTCTGGAAGACATTCGTTCGTATTGTTGGGGATAAACAATGGTTTAAAAGATTGTAAGTCTAAAGTCAACAAGTAAAATGAAACTTAAACTTATCAACCTATAAACTAAATGTTCTAAAATCTTAGCCACATTACGCGCAAATAGCCCGGCCGAGTATGAGTCGGCGGGCAAAATAACAATCGCAATAACACGCAAACACCGGCAAGTCGCATAAACAAGGCGCATCAGCCCTAAAAAGAGGCGATAAAATGCTGAAATTCAGCATAAAACCGGCATTTTCAATGTATCGGGAATGAGCTAAGACATATAGACGCAAAAAGGTTATGAACCCTCTACCAGAGGATCCATAACCGACTCCTTATATAAGGATTTTATTAGGCGAGTTCTACTTCAGCACCAGCTTCTTCGAGAGCCTTTTTGAGTGCTTCAGCTTCTTCCTTGGCAACGCCTTCCTTAACCTTGCTAGGAGCACCGTCTACGATGTCCTTAGCTTCCTTCAGGCCAAGACCGCAGTGTTCCTTAACAGCCTTAACAACCTGGAGCTTAGCGGCACCAGCGCTCTTAAGAACTACGTCGAAAGAGGTCTTCTCCTCAGCAGCAGCAGCGGCACCGGGAGCAGCAGCAGCAACAGCAACAGCTGCAGCAGCGGGTTCAATTCCGTACTCTTCCTTGAGGACATTTGCCAACTCGTTAACTTCCTTCACTGTCAAATTTACCAATTCTTCAGCGATAGCTTTGATATCTGCCATTTGTGTAATGTATTTTTTTGTTTTGTTTCTAAGTTAATTGTAGGGTTCGGTGTCTGGACCAATTTAAATTATTCGGGACGTTCGCCCAAAGTCTTAAGCACACCGTGAATAGTCTGTCCTGCGCCTTGGAGGGCAGAGATAACATTCTTTGCAGGAGACTGGAGAAGAGCAACGATTTCGGCGATAACCTCGTTCTTGCTCTTGATAGCGCAAAGGGTCTCGAGCTGGTCGGCACCTACATAGAAGCCTTCCTCAGCATAAGCAGCCTTTAAGCCGGGGATACCATCTTTGCTAACTTCCTTGATCAATTTAGCGGGAGCGTTAGCAGTCTGGCAGAAGAATACTGCAGTTGTACCTTTCAAGCAGCCATAGAGAGGAGAGTAATCAATCTCTGAAGCTTCGAAAGCCTTGTGCAGCAGGGTGTTCTTAACAACTACCATCTTGATTTCAGCGCCGAAGCACTTGCGACGGAGAGCAGAAGTAGCTTCTGCGTTCATGCCCGTTACGTCAACGAGGTAGAAGTGTGCATATTCCTTGAGTTTCTCACCGAGTTGCTCGATGATGATAGCTTTATCTTCCTTCTTCATATTCGCAAATTAGTTTAGATTTCTTCTACTGATTTAGGATCAATCTTGATACCCTTGCTCATGGTAGAGGAAAGATAAATACTCTTGATATATGTACCCTTAGCAGCCGTCGGTTTCAGCTTGATGATGGTAGCGATGAATTCCTTAGCATTACCGAAGATTTGTTCGGGAGTGAAAGAAACCTTACCAATTGAAGTATGAACGATACCGGTCTTGTCAACCTTGAAATCGATCTTACCCTGCTTAACCTCACGGACAGCCTTAGCAACGTCCATAGTAACAGTACCACTCTTAGGGTTAGGCATCAATCCGCGGGGACCGAGCACACGACCCAGGGCACCAATCTTACCCATGATGGCAGGCATCGTAATGATTACATCGATGTCAGTCCAGCCACCCTTAATTTTCTCGATATATTCATCGAGACCTACATAGTCAGCGCCTGCTTCTTTAGCAGCAGCTTCAGCATCGGGCGTACAGAGGCAGAGAACGCGAACTTGCTTACCAGTACCATTAGGAAGTGACACAACGCCACGAACCATCTGGTTAGCCTTACGCGGGTCAACGCCCAGACGTACGTCAATATCGACAGAAGCATCGAACTTGGTAGTGGTAATTTCCTTTACCAAAGATGCAGCTTCTTTCAACGTGTATGCCTTCCCCGCTTCAATCTTGTCAGCGACCGACTTTTGATTCTTTGTCAGTTTACTCATGTTAGTTGAAGTTTAAATTATTCACAGGGAAAGTCACCCTTTACTGAGATACCCATGCTGCGGGCAGTACCTGCAACCAAACGCATTGCACTTTCAACAGTGAAGCAGTTCAAGTCGGGCATCTTATCTTCTGCAATAGCCTTAACCTGATCCCAAGTAATCTCAGCGATCTTATTACGGTTAGGTGCGGCAGATCCGCTCTTCTTTTTGGCTGCTTCCAGTAGTTGAATTGCCACAGGAGGAGTCTTGACTACGAAAGAGAAAGACTTGTCATTATAGTAAGTAATGACAACCGGTAATACCTTACCAGCCTTGTCCTGAGTTCTGGCGTTGAACTGCTTGCAGAAATCCATGATGTTGATACCCTTAGAACCCAGAGCAGGACCTACGGGAGGTGATGGATTTGCAGCGCCGCCCTTAATCTGTAATTTGATTAATCCAGCAACTTCTTTAGCCATTGTTATTATTTATATTGAATTTAATTTGACGTAGGAATCAAGCACGTAACAAATACCTTATTCCTTTTCTATCTGCATAAAACCGAGGTCCAAGCCAGTATTTCTACCGAAGACCTTAACGACTACAGTGACCTTGCGTTTTTCCTCGTCCACCTTTTCGATGACACCGCTGAATCCGCTAAAAGGACCATCTGTAACCTTAACACTGTCGCCTACCACGTAAGGTATTTCAAGAACTTGAGGTTCATCCTCCAGCTCATCTACCTTACCAAGAATACGGTTAACCTCACTCTCGCGGAGAGGAGTAGGGTTATCCATGCCGCCCAAAAAGCCCAACACGTTAGGCGTGCTGCGCAACTCATGAACGGTTTCACCAACTAATCGTGCCTCTACAAGAACATAGCCGGGAAGATATAGACGTTCCTTAACAACTTGTTTGTTGCCTTGTACTTGCTTTACCTTCTCGGTAGGAATGAGTACCTGCGAAACATGACCGCCGAGGCGGCCATTCTTAATTTCAGCATCAATATACTCTTTAACCTTTCCTTCTTTACCACTGACGGCGCGAAGCACGTACCATGCCATTTCTGCTGCCATATCAGATTAAATTTGAGGATAGATTAATTGCATGATTGACTCGAATACCGTATCCATAAGGAACACCACGAGTGCTATGACGATGGAAGCTGTGAGCACAACAATCGCGCTGTGAGTCAACTCCTGTCGAGTAGGCCATGTGGTTCTATGAGATAATTCGTCGTATGAATCTTTGCAATATGCAGTGAATTTCTTGAACATACGTTTATCGATTAGCACGGGAAGAGAGGCTCGAACTCCCGACACCTGGTTTTGGAGACCAGTGCTCTACCAACTGAGCTATTCCCGTAAAAATAGGTCTTACCCTGTAGAGTAAGAACCTATTTAGTATTGTATAGGCTTAGCCTAAAGAGATTCGTATTAGTCGAGGATCTCAGTGATCTGACCAGAACCTACCGTACGACCACCTTCACGGATAGCGAAACGGAGACCTACGTTGATAGCAACAGCGTAGATAAGTTCTACAGTAATCTCTACGTTATCACCAGGCATTACCATTTCAGTGCCTTCGGGGAGGTGAATCTCACCGGTGCAGTCCATGGTACGGAGGTAGAACTGAGGACGATACTTGTTGCCGAACGGAGTGTGACGACCACCTTCCTCTTTCTTCAATACGTAGATAGAAGCCTTGAATTTCTTGTGCGGAGTGATTACACCCGGGTGAGTGATAACCATACCACGCTTGATTTCCTGCTTGTCGATACCGCGGAGGAGGAGACCTACATTGTCACCAGCTTCACCCTGATCGAGGAGCTTACGGAACATTTCAACGCCAGTTACAACTGACTTCTTATCTTCACCAAGGCCGAGGATCTGAACTTCATCACCTACCTTAACAACACCGGTTTCAACACGGCCTGTAGCAACAGTACCACGACCAGTGATTGAGAACACGTCTTCAACAGGCATCAAGAAGGGCTTATCCTTATCGCGCCGGGGTTCCTGAATCCAGTTATCAACTGCATTCATGAGTTCCATTACAGAATCTTCCCACTTAGCAACGCCATTGAGAGCACCAAGAGCAGAACCGCGAATGATAGGAGTATCCTCTTCGAAGTTATAAGCTGCAAGGAGTTCTCTCATTTCCATTTCTACGAGCTCGAGCATTTCTTCATCCTCAACCATGTCGCACTTGTTCAAGAACACAACAAGACGAGGAACGTTTACCTGACGAGCGAGAAGGATGTGCTCACGAGTCTGAGGCATAGGACCATCGGTAGCAGCAACTACGATGATAGCACCGTCCATCTGAGCAGCACCAGTAACCATGTTCTTAACGTAGTCGGCGTGACCCGGGCAGTCTACGTGAGCATAGTGACGTTTCTCGGTTTCGTATTCAATGTGAGAGGTATTGATAGTGATACCACGTTCCTTTTCCTCGGGTGCGTTGTCGATCTGATCGAACGACTTAACATCTTCACCGGTGCCGAGCTTTTCGTGGAGCACCTTAGAGATAGCAGCAGTCAAGGTAGTCTTACCGTGGTCAACGTGACCAATAGTACCTGTCTCTTATACACATCTCCGAGCCCACGAGACTAGGCATGATCTCG
>ENA-OYWS01000821-OYWS01000821.1-human-gut-metagenome-genome-assembly--contig:-NODE-821-length-12765-cov-4.490401_pt1 | contig 12765 bp, 10 predicted proteins | sample MGYA00244813_ERZ653402 | MGnify/ENA primary metagenome ERZ653402 (study PRJEB26926, sample SAMN06165021) | human gut metagenome | biome: ENVO:00009003; feature: ENVO:2100002; material: ENVO:00002003...
AGTCTCGTGGGCTCGGAGATGTGTATAAGAGACAGGTGCCAACACCAACCCATCAGCCCTGGCTTACGTAAGAGACCAGACATCGGCAGATGCGCCTACCGTGGGCTATGCGAACGTATATCCATTCGCCATGTTCCTGCGCATCGTCACCATCCAGATTATCATCTTCGTGTTCGGGTAATCCACTCCCGAACACCCTCTTCAATATAAAAACATTCAAAAACATCAGATAAAAACAAGGATAAACAGACATTCATGGAAAAGGAGAATGAATTAGGGGCTATCTTAGCCAACAGTGAAAAGCAAGGAACCTGTAAGTGTGGCAACGACCATGACAACTGCAAGTGCCAGGAGATTTCCGAGGCAGAGCTTCGCCGCAAGCTCGACCTTCTGCTCCGCACCGGCAAAATCTTGGTGGAGAGTGCCGCCGACACATCTCGCATCATGCGAACCATGAAACGTACCGCCGCCTTCCTCGGACTAGACGAGAGATACATGCACCTCTACGTAAACTGGAATGTGCTGATGGTGAACTACAGTGACGAGGAGCACTCCTTCACCAAGTTCCAGCGCTGCGTGAAGCACGGCATCAACCTCACCTCCATCTCCCTGATCAGCAAGCTCTCATGGCGTGCCATCAAGGAAGACTATTCGCTCGATCAATATGAGCAGTCGCTCAACGATGTGGAGGCGACACCAAGAAGTTTCACCCCATGGCAGGTAGCCATCGGTGGTGGTTTCGCTTGTGGCGGCTTCTGCATCCAGTTCGGTTGCGACTGGCCAGCCTTCTTCTTCTGTTCATTGGCAGCCATCCTGGGCTTCCGTCTTCGCATGTACTTGCCTACCAAGGGCTGCAACAACTATGTGGCAATCGGCATCTCGGCTTTCGTAGCCACCCTGATCGCTTGGCTGACCTCCTTCTTGTCGCTCGACCCTGCCATCGCATCCAGTCTGCCTGGCTTCATGCACTCCGATACCCCATGGCATCCATTGATGGCTTGTGCCCTCTTCATCGTGCCGGGAGTGCCACTCATCAACTTCGTCAACGATATGCTTGATGGATACATAGAGGTGGGAATGGTACGAGCGCTGAATACTCTGTTGATGGTCTTGGCGATGGCATTCGGTATCGCATTCGCCATCCAAGTATGTCACATCGACAACTTCGTCAAGGACCTCACCATGACACCTCACCACGAGTACTGGGAGTTTGCCATCGCAGCCGCAGTATCAGCCATGGGCTTCTCCACCATCTTCAGCATTCCAAGAAGACTCTTGCCTGTAGTGGCAGTGGGCGGTATCATCGCCGTTTGCTTCCGCAACTTCGTCAATCTAGGTCCTAGCAATGGCAACATCGGCTTGGACATGGGCTTGAGCATCGGTTCCTTGGCAGGCTCAGCCTTGATCAGCGTCATCGTCATCAAGGCTCGCCACTGGTTCCATACCCCACATCAGTGCATCACCATTCCGAGTGTCATCCCAATGGTGCCTGGAGTATTGATGTATCGTGCTTTGTTTGCCTTCATCGACATGCACGGCGTGGTGGGTGAGGTCACCGTGGGCATGAACAATGCCATCAAGGCATCGCTCGCCATCATCTGCATCGCCCTGGGTGTAGCGATTCCTAACGTGTTCTTCCGCCGCTTCATCGAGGGCAGCCGCAAGCGCAAGCTCTTCAACATGCTGGTGGAGAGAAAGAGAAAGAACGGCGAGTTTGTGGATTTGCACGAGGTGGAAATCAAGTATAACGAACAATAACATCAGCTATCATATCATAAAAAGAGACAATCCCTTAAAAAGATTGTCTCTTTTTTTTGGTTGTTTCCCGAATATTATCTATCTTTGCACCACATAGGCGTATCTGCCGAAGAAAAACAAAGAAAGGAAATAACTATGAACATCGAACATTTAATCGAAAGAATAGAGAAATCCGATGGCCTCTCCAAGACCCTCGGAATGCACTTTATATCAACTCCAGAACCTGACACCCTACAAGCATCCATGAAAGTGGATGGGCGCAACAAGCAGCCCTTCGGTTTTCTCAGTGGCGGTGCCTCACTCGCATTGGCTGAGAACTTGGCTGGCATAGGCTCTCTTGCCGCTTGTCCTGGAAAGATAGCCGTGGGCATCAACGTGAGCGGTACCCACGTGCTCGCCGTTTTGGAAGGCAACACCGTGACAGCGTATGGCAAACTCATCCACAAAGGAAGAACCCTGCACACTTGGCAAGTGGATATCAAGAACTCCAATGGCGACTTGATTTGCACCGTGCAAGTCACCAATTACGTCTTCACGCCCAAGAAGGACAACACCGACAAGAAGGTGAACCTGGAAGAGGCCGAGGACAAACCATTAGGCAAGGAGGGCTAGACGGCAATGGCAGCATTTGCATTTTATCGTCTGCCCTACAAGGACAGCTATACGCTCGTGATGCAAAACGACGATGACCCCGAAAAGCTCTCATCCGTGGATGAGCTGAACGGGAAGTCGGGCTTTGTCATCGCTCCCTTCATGCCTTCAGAAGAGTGTCCGATTCTCCTGATGCGCCCCGACGTAGTGAAGCATATCAAGTTGAAAGCCGAAATGACAATCCAAGAGGCTGAGGTATCTCTTTCCAGCAAAAAGGAGAAACAAGCATACGCCCAAGACTTCGAGACTTTCCATGAGCAACTCGAAAAAGGCAAGTTCGACAAGATTGTCTTGGCGAGATGCTCGAAGATGAGAAGTCAAGCCTGCGCCCACATCCAGGCGAAGGAGCTCTTCCTGAAAGCCTGCCAGATGTATCCTCGTCTCTTCATCGCCCTCGTCTCCACCACCCAGTCGGGCACTTGGCTGATGGCAACCCCGGAGATTCTCTTGAGTGGCAACGGATGCGAGTTTAAGACCATGGCTTTGGCTGGCACCCAACCAGCTCCCGCCTCCACAATCGTCTCAGATAAACCTATCGAGGGAGTGGAATGGCAAGAGAAGGACCAAATGGAGCAACAATACGTCACCGATTACATCGAGGATGTCATCTCAGAGTTCTCGCAACACTATACCAAAAAGGGACCTTTCACGACGATGGCCGCCCAGCTCTATCATCTGCGCACCGACTTCCTCTTCCGTCTTGACGACATCGACTGTCTAGGCGATGTGCTCGACGAGCTATTCCCTACCCCAGCCATCTGCGGTATTCCGAAGGAAGAGACACGCCAGTTTATCCTCGACAACGAGAGCATCGACCGCAAGTACTACAGTGGCTTTGTCGGTCCGCTGATGCCGAATGGCGAAACCCATCTCTACGTATCCCTTCGCTGCATGAACATCCACCAAGGTGGCAAGTTCGACCTCTATGCCGGTGGCGGTCTCCTCGCCGAGAGCGAGATGGAGAAGGAATGGCTAGAGACCGAGGCGAAGATGCAAACGATGAGGAAAGTTGTGGGGAAGTGAAGAATTCAATAGCTTAGAAGGGCGCAAGCCTATTTATACATTATTAATTATACATTATCATTTATTCCCGTGTTTAGCAATATTGAGAATGTGAATATCCTGACCAGTGTCTTGAAGAGTCACTGTTGCAGAAGAGTGGTGGTTTGTCCGGGCAGCAGAAATGCGCCTATCGTACACAACCTCAATAAGCTGAAGGGCATCCGGTGCTATCCCGTGACGGATGAGCGAAGCGCAGGATTCTTCGCCATCGGCTTGGCTTTGGGCAATCCTTCATCACAGTGCCCCGAACCAGTCGCCGTCTGCGTCACATCGGGTTCGGCACTGCTCAACCTCCACCCTGCCGTGGCAGAGGCATACTACCAGAAGTTGCCTATCATCTTCATCTCTGCCGACCGCCCTGAAGCATGGATTGGACAGCAGGATGGACAGACCTTGCCACAAGCCAACGTGTTCGGGTCGTTGGTCAACCGAAGCGTCAACCTACCTGTCATCGTGAACGAAGAACAACATTGGATGTGCGAGCGAGAAGCCAACGAAGCCATCATCGACTGCGTGCATCGCAAGATGGGACCCGTTCATATCAATATTCAGATACAAGAACCTCTCTACGAGTTTACGGAGAAGCAATTGCCAGAAGCAAGATGCACAAGATATGTAACCCCTCGCCGTTACGAGAGCCTTGATGCTTACGACATCAGAGACTTCCTGCAAGCCAAGCGTCCGATGATTGTCGTGGGACAAGATTATCCTACCACTCAAGTATATGGCATCAAGGACATGGCTTCGTGGGCAGTGGTGCTCTGCGAACCTACCGCTCTCGGTCATCACGGTTGTGGAGGACTAGCTCAAGGTGTTCATCACTTTGACGATGTGCTAGCAGCACTGGAACGAAAGGAGAAGGCTGCAAGAGAAAGCGGTGACGAGAAAGCATTGCAAGAAATCGAAGCCTACAAGCCCGACTTCATCCTCTATGTGGGCGGTTGCCTTGTGAGCAAGCGACTCAAGCAGTTCTTGCGCAGTTGCAAGGATGCCAAGGTATGGCGAGTGAGCAAGGACGGCGATGGTGTCGATACCTTCATGCACCTCGACCGCATCTTTGCGGCAGATTCCAACACACTGGCAGAAAGCATGAGGGACAACGAGCAAGCCTATGAGGACGAGGTCAAGGAATACATAAAGAAGTGGAATGACGCCTTGAAATCGGCTGATCACCACGCAAGAGACTACGACCCAGCGTTCAGCAGCATGGCAGCCGTGAAATACTTCCAAGAGGAATTTCTCGCCAACTGGAATGGTGATACCGATGAGTGCCGCCTCTTCTATGGCAACAGCATGGCTATCCGACTGGCTTGCATCTATGCCAAGATGTATGTTCACTGTCTGCGAGGCGTGAATGGCATCGAGGGTACGCTCTCAGCGGCAGCCGGTCTGTCGAAATATCTGTCAGAGAGCGTGCGACTGAGAAGTCAATCCAACAACAAGGTGTTCTGCGTGCTTGGCGACCTGAGCTTCTTCTATGACCAGAACGCCCTCTGGAACCAAAATCTGGATGGCAGCCTTCGCATCATCGTACTCAACAATGGCGGCGGTGCCATCTTCGGCAAGTTTGAAGGACTGAAACAGAGCGATGCCCGTGAACGGCTCGTGATGGCTGAGCACCACACCTCAGCCGTGAACGCATGTCAGGCAAACAACATCGTCTATATGGGAGCCGATGACATGAAATCGCTGAAGTACGGCATCGACCAACTTATCCATGCAGATTCCGACCGTCCGATGCTCCTTGAAGTCTTCACCGACATCGAGACAGACAACCGGGTCTTGAAGGAATACTACGACACCTTGGAACTGTTGAGCAGTCGAGAGATGTTTGAACGAGCACAAGCTAGAATAAGGGGGATTTTAAAAGAAGGGAAGTAGAAACAAACAAAAATATACAATGAGAGAATGGAAGAAAATAGAAGGATTTGATTTCAAGGAAATCATCTTCGAAGAGTATAACCACATCGCAAAGATTACGATCAATCGAGAGCGTTATCGCAACGCCTTCACCCCACTCACCACCTGGGAGATGTCGCAGGCTTTCAGCTACTGCCGAGAGTGCCAAGACATCCGTGTGGTCATCTTGACGGGAGCTGGCGACAAGGCGTTCTGCTCAGGTGGAGATATGCACGTGAAAGGTCGTGGCGGCTACGTGGGCACTGATGGTGTGCCTCGTCTCAACGTGCTCGACGTGCAGATGCAGATTCGTCGCTTGCCCAAGCCAGTCATCGCCATGGTCAACGGCTATGCCATCGGTGGCGGTCACGTGCTTCACGTGATGTGCGACCTCACCATTGCCTCCGAGAATGCCATCTTCGGACAGACCGGTCCTAAGGTAGGTAGCTTCGACGCAGGCTTCGGTGCCTCCTATCTCGCCAGAATGGTGGGACAGAAGAAGGCAAGAGAGATTTGGTTCCTCTGCAAGCAATACACGGCAAAAGAAGCCGAGGAGATGGGCATGGTAAACAAGGTGGTTCCTTTCGACAAGCTCGAAGACACTTGCGTGGAATGGGCTGAGATCATGATGGAGCGCTCCCCTCTCGCCCTCCGCATGATCAAGGCTGGACTCAATGCCGAACTGGATGGTCAGGCAGGTATCCAGGAGTTGGCAGGCGATGCCACCATGCTCTACTATACCATGGATGAGGCGCAGGAAGGTGGCAAGGCATTCCTGGAGAAGCGCAAGCCAAACTTCGACGATTATCCAAAATTCCCTTAATACCATTGTTTCCGAAAAACATCACCACGTGTCCAGAAAAACATAGGGACGTGTTATAAAAAACATCGGGACGTTTTTCAGATTTCCTCGGGACGTTTTTCCAAAAACCTCGGGACTTTTTTGGAAAAGCCTAGGCACATACTAAGAATACAATAGAGCAGACGGATTTCCTCCTGGGAGTCCGTCTTTTTTGTTTCATTCTTCCTAAAAATCAACAGAATAGCTAATATCTTCTTGCTTTTTTGCATTTTTCTCTCTAAAAAACTAACAATACCAAAATATTTTCCTAACTTTGCACCCGAAATTAAAAAGAAATAGAAAAGAAACAGAAAAGAAATAAAAGTTACAGTAATGAAATTAAAAGTATTAGTTTCGGTTTTGACACTCAGCTCAACCATGTCAATGGCAGCACAGAGTGGCAAGTTTGTTCCATTCAAGTATGGTAACATGGACCATTGGGTAATTAGAAATGTAAAGGAATCAGGAATTATCGGTGGTAACCAAAAGACGCTCTACGAGGTAGGTCCTTCGATGACACTCAGCGGTACCACTCCTTATACCAACAAGGGCGGTTCTCCATGGGGAACTTCCAATGTGATGGCTCACGTTTCTGGCATCTACAAGACCAACTGCTCCGTTTATCGTGACACTCACGCTGGACACGGACATTGCGCCAAGCTCGTGACCCATATCGAGAAAGTAAAGGTATTGGGACTCATCAACATCAAGGTGTTGGCAGCAGGCTCCCTCTTCCTCGGTGATGTTCGCGAACCAATCACAGGTACCAAGGATGGTCCAAAGGCTATCAACTGGGGTATTCCTTTCACCGCCCGTCCTAAGGCTTTGAGATACGACTACAAGACTCAGCTCAGCACGAGTCCTACCCGTATCAAGCAGACCGGATTCAGTAGCGCCTCTACCGTGCAAGGTCACGACTACGCCGTCACCCTCCTCTTCCTCCAGAAGCGTCATGAGGATGCCAAGGGCAACATCACGGCTAAGCGTGTGGGCACTGTGGTAGTGAAATATGGCAAGAGTACCAGCGGATGGGTAGAGGGTGCCACCTATGAAATCCACTATGGCGACATCCGTCACATGGCAGGTTACAATGCCTCCCTCATGGGATTGCGTTCTACCGACTATGCCCGCAACAGCAAGGGCAAGAGCGTACCTGTCAAGGAAATCGGTTGGGCTTCAGCCAATGAGACTCCGTCTCACCTCGTGCTCCAGTTCTCTTCATCACACGGCGGTGCGTTTATCGGAACACCTGGCAACACATTCTGGATTGACAACGTGGGATTGGTTTACTAACCATCCCACCTCTATTATATATAAAACGCCTCCCAAGGCACTTATTGATCAACTGGTATCATTATGAAGTACTTACTTGCCATGTTCCTATGCTTCATGGTCTATCTAGCCGTAGAAGCAAGCGAGCCCAAACTCTGTTATGTCCCCGTTCCGTCTAGCGATATGGAGGCAGACTCTTCGTGGGTGAACGAATCCGCCACAAAGCAAGATACTTTGACCAAGAAAAAGTCGCTTCTGACGAGATTCTTGGACTACTTCAATGATGCCAACAAGAATAAAGAGCACAAGAAATTCGACTTCAGTATCATTGGCGGTCCACACTACAGCACCGACACCAAGTTGGGCATTGGACTCGTGGCAGCCGGTCTTTACCGTGCCAACGCCAATGACACGCTTCTTCCTCCATCCAATGTATCCCTCTTTGGCGATGTCAGCACCGTAGGTTTCTATATGCTGGGCATCCGAGGCACGCACATTTTTCCACAAGACAAGTATCGTGCCGACTACACCATCTATTTCTATTCCTTCCCCTGCAAGTTTTGGGGAATGGGATACGACATGGGCGACAACGACGACAACGAGAGCGACATGAAGCGATGGCAGGTGCACGTGAAGGGAAGCTTCCTGTGGAACCTTGGCAGCAACCTCTTCCTCGGTCCTTCCGTGGCCTACGACTACATCATCGGCAAGGACATCGAGCGCCCCGAGCTCTTGGCGGGAATGGACCGACATACCGACAACTATGGCGTGGGATTCACCTTCATGTTCGACAACCGTGACAACCTCACCTATCCCCACCGGGGTTATTACGTGAACCTCACCCAGATGTTCCGTCCGCGCTTCATGGGCAACGACTATGCCTTCAGCACCACCGAACTACAGGTGGATGCCTACCAGCGAGTATGGAAAGGAGCCATCTTGGCAGAAGACTTCCGCACGATGCTCAACTTCGGCAATCCCTCTTGGGGCATGATGGCACTGCTCGGCAATAGCAACTCCATGCGAGGCTACTATGAGGGACGCTATCGAGACAAGCACAAGATGGAGGCGCAAGTGGAACTTCGCCAGCACATATGGAAGCGAAACAGCCTCACCACTTGGGTAGGAGCTGGCACCGTCTTCCACAAATTCAGCGAAATGAGAAGCCGACACATCCTACCTAATTTCGGTATCGGCTATCGCTGGGAATTCAAGAAGAATGTCAACGTCAGACTCGACTATGGATTTGGCAAGGCGGGACAGACAGGATTCCTCTTCAGTATCAACGAAGCGTTTTAATTAATTAAGAATTAATAATTTGCCTAGCGCTTTTAAGCTAGAATAAGGCTGATGCCGAAACTATATGGAATCGGGCTAATGCTATTATCATAAATCATAAAGAATGAACTTCAATAATATCAAAAAGAATTTCAACAACATTCTCTACGTCTATGCGGTGATAGCCTTGATGCTACCCAACATAGCCCTTTGCTTCACGGAGCATCTTTCTCTTTGGGCATCAGCTGCCAACATCCTCTTGCCACTCGGCATCTATGCACTCTTGATGTCGCTCTGCAAGAAGACAGGCAAGATGGTGTGGTGGTGTTTCATCCTCATCTTCTTTGCAGCCTTCCAGCTCGTCTTGCTGTATCTTTTTGGCAAGGGAGTAATCGCTGTAGATATGTTTCTCAATCTCGTCACCACCAACCCTGGTGAGGCGATGGAATTGCTCGACAATCTCGTGCCAGCTGTAGCAGGCGTGTTCATCGTCTATCTTCCTCTGCTCATCTTGGGCATCGTGTCCATCCGCAGCAAGAAATACCCATTACTCTCCGATGCTTGGAAAAAGACTTCACGCAAGTGGGGCGTGGGCTTCGCCATCTTGGGCTTGTTCAGCCTCATCCTCTCCTATATTCAGGTGGAGAACTACAAGATGAGAGACCAACTCTACCCTGTCAATGTATGTTACAACCTCTGCTTAGCTGTGCAGCGCAACAATGCCAGCATCAACTACCAGGAGGCGAGCAAGAACTTCAAGTTTGATGCCAAGCCAAGCTATCAGGATGCTACTTCTGATAGCCATTTAGCCGACTCCACCGAAATCTATGTGATGGTGATCGGCGAGACGGCGAGAGCACACAACTTCAGCCTCTACGGCTATAAGCGAGACACCAATCCGTTGCTTAGCAAGACCGAAGGACTGATGGTCTTTGACAAGGCAACTACCCAGTCGAACACCACTCACAAGAGTGTGCCGATGCTTCTATCGCAAGTATCAGCCGACAATTTCGAGAATCTCTTCCATGAGAAAGGTATCCTCGCCGCCTTCCGAGAGGCAGGATTCCATACCGTCTTCGTCAGCAACCAATTGCCCAACCACTCGTTCATCGACTTCCTAGGCGAGCAAGCCAACGAGTGGGCATTCATCAAGACTGGAGATTGCAACGAGGCTTTCACCAAGGCTTACGGAAGTAAGACCCTCCAAGTGAAGGCAGACAAGAATGGAAACATTTATGATGCCGAATTGCTCCCTATCCTCGACAAGGTATTGAGCAAGAAATACAAGAAACTCTTCATCGTGCTCCACACCTATGGTTCCCACTTCAACTATATGGAGCGTTACCCTAGGGAGATGGCTTACTTCAAGCCTGACACCCACAGCGATGCCAAGGTGGAGAATCGCCGAGACCTCGTCAATGCCTATGACAATACCATCCGCTATACCGACTACGTATTGCACAGTGTGATAGAGAGACTCCAAAAGCAAGGTGGACTGAGTGCGATGCTCTATACGAGCGACCACGGCGAGAACATCTTTGATGACAGTCGCAAACTCTTCCTCCATGCCTCGCCACGAGCATCGAGATACGAGCTAGAAGTACCATTCTTGATTTGGACTTCCAAGAGATACGACCAGACGTTCCCTACAAGGAAGAACGCACTGAGCGTCAATCAGCACAAGAATGTACAAAGCAGCCGCTCTGCCTTCCACACCATGCTCGGCATCGGTGGCATCAATACTCGCTATCGCAACGACCATCAATCGTTGGCTAGCGATAGATACAAGGAAGAGCCTCTGCTCTATCTCAACGACCACGACGAGGCGATACCACAAGCCGACTGCGGATTTGAAAAATAATCAACTTTTTTCGCCGTATTTAAGAAAAAAGTAGTACCTTTGCCCTTGATAATGTCAAAATGACATTTTCAAGGGCTTTATTATAACTTAAAACAAAAGACAAAAACAATGGAACTAATCAAAAACGACCAGCTCACCTTGGAGATTTCTTCACTGGGAGCAGAACTTCAGAGCATCAAGGATGCCAATGGTAATGAATATCTTTGGGATGGTGACGAGCAATACTGGAACCGCCACTCTCCTATCCTCTTCCCTATCGTTTGCGGTGTGTGGAACGACACCTATCGCATCGACGGAACCGAATATCACCTCTCTCGCCATGGCTTCGCCCGTGACACAGAGTTCCAGTTGGTAGGCAAGACTGCCGACCGTCTCACCTTTGCCCTCATCGACAACGAGGAGACCTTGAAGAACTATCCATATCACTTCAATCTTGCCGTTTCTTATCGTTTGGAAGGCAATGAGATTCACGTCATCTGGCACGTGGAGAACACCGATGACAAGGAAATCTTCTTCCAGGTAGGTGGTCACCCAGCATTCATCGTACCAGGTTGCAAGAAGGGCGAGGAGATGAAGGCAACACTGAAGCTCGACAACGAGGCTCCTGTTCGCCTCTTCGGCAACGTGGGTGGTTGCATCGACCGCCAGGCCAAGGAGACCGTGGAGACAGACAAGGGCATCTGGGAAGTTGACGAGCAGACCTTCGCCGACGATGCTGTCATCTTCGACAAGAGTCAGGTAAAGCAAGTGACACTCCTCAACGAAAAGGGTGAGCCACACGTCACATTGGAATTCAAGACCCCTTGTGTCGGCATCTGGAACCCAACAGGCAAGCACGCCCCATTCATCTGCATCGAACCTTGGTATGGCATCAGCGATTGGGCTGAGTTTGACGGCGAGTTCAAGGACAAGTACTTGATGAATCGCTTGCAACCTGGGGCTAGCTTCATGAGTGAGTACATCATTCGCATCGAGAAATAAGTCATAACATCAAACATACAAAAGACTAAAGAATGGAAAATAACGAAAAAGAAAACTTGCAACTCCCAGAGAACGCCTTCCGTGAACTAAAGGACGGCGAGGAGTACAAGCCTCTGATGTCACCCGACAAGGTGTATCCGGAGGTTAACTTCTGGTCAGTGACCTGGGGTATCGTGATGGCAGTCATCTTCTCTGCCGCAGCCGCCTATCTCGGCTTGAAAGTAGGACAGGTATTCGAGGCAGCCATCCCTATCGCCATCATCGCCGTAGGAGTGAGCACTGCCACCAAGCGCAACAAGGCGTTGGGCGAGAATGTCATTATTCAGAGCATCGGTGCTTGTTCAGGTGCCGTGGTAGCAGGAGCCATCTTCACCTTGCCAGCCATCTACATCCTTCAGGCAAAGTATCCAGAGATGACGACCTCTTTCATCAAGATATTCATGGCATCGGCTCTCGGTGGTGTGCTTGGCATTCTCTTTCTGATTCCATTCCGCAAATATTTCGTGAGCGACATGCACGGCAAGTATCCGTTCCCTGAGGCTACTGCCACCACACAAGTGCTCGTGAGCGGTGCCAAGGGTGGCGACCAAGCCAAACCTTTGCTCATCGCCGGACTGGTGGGTGGTCTCTACGACTTCATCGTGGCGAGCCTCGGTTGGTGGAACGAGAACTTCACGAGCCGTGTTGTCGGTTGGGGATGTGACTTGGCTGACAAGGCAAAGCTCGTCTTCAAGGTGAACACGGGTGCCGCCGTACTTGGTCTGGGCTATATCATCGGCTTGAAATATGCCTTCTACACCTGCTTGGGTTCTCTCGTCGTATGGTGGTTGATTGTACCGGGTATGAGCATCATCTTCCACGACTCCGTACTCAATGCTTGGGATCCTAGCATCACAGCTACCGTGGGAGCGATGGCTCCAGAGGAAATCTTCAAGGCTTACGCTCGCAGCATCGGTATCGGTGGTATCGCCATGGCTGGTATCATCGGTATCATCAAGAGCTGGGGCATCATCAAGAGTGCCGTAGGCTTGGCTGCCAAGGAGTTGAAGGGCAAGAGTGCCGTCGATGAGAACGTAAAGCGCACGCAGCGTGACATCTCTTTCAAGATTATCGCCATCGGTTCATTGGTTTGCATCCTCGTCACCTTCCTCTTCTTCTGGTT
>ENA-OYWS01000824-OYWS01000824.1-human-gut-metagenome-genome-assembly--contig:-NODE-824-length-12757-cov-9.883404_pt1 | contig 12757 bp, 10 predicted proteins | sample MGYA00244813_ERZ653402 | MGnify/ENA primary metagenome ERZ653402 (study PRJEB26926, sample SAMN06165021) | human gut metagenome | biome: ENVO:00009003; feature: ENVO:2100002; material: ENVO:00002003...
GACAAATTCGGCGGCTTCGATCGCCTTGATACCGTGCTTTCCGGCAAGGACAGCATTAAAAATCTTCGCTGGCTTCTGACCGTGCTTTTGAATGAGGGCGCGGCGGACGACGAAGAACCGCTTACCGAAAAACAGGTGGGCAAGCTCATTCATACGGGCAATTTTGCCGACGTGAAAGCGGCGATCTTCAAATCCTTTTCTATGGGCAACAACGGAACGCCCGAACCGCCCGAACGGGACGAAGAGGAAGAGGACGACGAAGAGGACATCGAAAAAAACGCAACAGCGGGCAAGGAATAATCGACCTTGCCCGCCTTCTTTATATCGGCGTAACGCTTCTTCGCTGGAGCGAAGCCGAAGTATGGCGCATGACACCGTATAAAATTTTGACGCTTTTCAAAATTCATCGTGAATTCAATCCGGATCGTTTCAAGCCCGTTCCGAAAGAAGTTGATATTGACGACGTGCTGGGAGGGATATAAATGGCGAAAGAAGAGCAGATCAAAACATCAATCGACCTTACAGGCGAAAAAGAGTATCGCGCCGCTTGCACTAACATAAATTCTTCCCTTCGCGAAATCGGATCGGAAATGAAGCTGACGACGGCGGAATTCGCCGACAACGCAGACAGCGTGGAAGCGCTGACCGCGAAACAGAAGCTATTACAAAAGCAGTTCGACGAACAGGCGAAGAAGGCAGAAGCGGCGGAAAAGGCATTGAAGAAAATGCGCGATAACGGTATCGAACCGACAAATCCCGCATATCAGAAAATGCAAACAAATCTGAACAACACCAAAGCCGACATGGTGAAAATTCAAAAGGAAATCGACGACACTTCTAAAAAGCTGAAAAGCTCAAAAGTGGATTGGGAGAGCGTCGGCGAAACCGTTGGCAAAGCAGGAAAGGCGATCGGCGCAGCTTGCGCGGCTATGGGTGCGGCGATTGCGGCGGCGGGTGCGGCATTCTTCGGGCTTGCCGAAGAAACACGCGAAGCCCGCGAAAACATGGGTAAACTTGAAACCAGCTTCACGACGGCGGGACATTCGGCAGAGGACGCGAAAAACACCTATACGGAGTTGTACGGCGTTCTTGGCGACGACGGACAGGCAACAGAAGCCGCCGCCCACCTTGCGAAGCTGACTACGAATGAAAAAGAGCTTTCGGACTGGACAAACATTTGCACGGGCGTTTACGCGACATTCGGCGACAGCTTGCCGATTGAAGGCTTGACCGAAGCCGCGAACGAAACGGCAAAGACGGGATCAATCACGGGCAATCTTGCCGACGCGCTGAATTGGGCGGGCGTTTCCGAAGATGATTTTCAAGCCAGCCTTGACGCTTGCACATCGGAGCAGGAGCGGCAAGCCCTTATAACGTCCACGTTGAACGGGCTTTATTCAGAAGCGGCGGACAAGTACAGAGAGGTAAACGGCGACATTATCGACGCGCAGAAGGCAACAGCAAATCTGAACAGCGCTATGGCGGCGCTGGGCGCGATTGCTGAACCGATCATTACAAAGCTGAAACAGCTTGCGGCGGAGCTTTTGCAGGAAATAACGCCGTTCGTCGAGCTTATCGGAAAAGGCTTGACGGGTGCGCTTTCCGGTGCAGAGAGCGCGGCGGAGGACTTCACAGACGGCTTGCTGGGTATGGTTACGTTCGTGATCGAAAAGCTAACGGAAATGTTACCGACCTTCCTTGAATTCGCGGCGAAGATGATCGCGAATATCGCTACGGGCATAGCTCAATCGTTGCCGACGCTTGTTCCTTCGCTGGTTCAGCTTGTAACGGACATCGTGCAAGTTCTGATCGACAATATCCCGTTGCTGATCGACGCGGCTTTACAGCTTGTAACAGGGCTGGCGGAAGGCATTATAAACGCGATCCCCGTTCTTGTTGCGGCGCTTCCGCAGTTGATAACCAGCTTGATCGACGGTTTGCTTTCCGCAATCCCGCAGATCATTCAAGCGGGTATCGACCTTCTGACGGCGTTAATTACCGCCCTTCCGGAGATCATCACAACGATTGTTGAAGCGATCCCGCAGATCATTGAAGGCATTATAACGGCGCTTACGGAGAACATACCGCTTATCATTCAAGCGGGCATTGATCTTCTTGTCGCGCTCATACAGGCATTGCCGCAGATTATAACGACGATCGTTCAAACGATCCCGCAAATCATAAGCGGAATTGTAAACGCGCTGATCGGCAACATCGACCAAATCATTATGGCGGGCGTTCAGCTTTTCGTGGCGCTCATTCAGAATTTGCCGACGATCATAGTTGAAATCGTGAAGGCAGTTCCGCAGATTGTTTCCGGCATTGTGCAAGCGTTCGCGTCGCTGGGCGGCGAAATGATAAACGCGGGCGCAAACCTTCTTCACGGCTTGTGGGAAGGTATCAGCGGGGCGGCTTCGTGGTTGTGGGAAAAGGTATCCGGCTGGGCTTCGTCCCTTGTTTCGGGTATTAAGGACTTCTTAGGCATTCATTCCCCGTCAACGGTATTCGCTGAAATCGGCGGCAACATGGCGGACGGCGTGGGCGTAGGCTTCACCGACAACATGGGCGGCGTTGAAGGCGATATGACCGCCGCAATGGGCGGAGCGGGCGCGCTGACGGCGGCGGAAGCAGTAAACGCCGTGAACAACGGCATTATTGCGAACATTGAAGGCTTGTCCGGAGCGGTGAACGCGATCGTCGAGCGGGTTATTACCGGACTGACGGCGCAAGCTCAACGTTTCAATCAAGCCGGACAGGACTTCGACAAGAACATAGCTTCCGGCATGGTGGCGGGTATCGTGCAGATCACGCAGAAAGTACCGCAGATCGCGCAAAGCATTATTACCGCATTCACGGCACAACATCAAAAGTTCGTAACCGAAGGAACGAACATCGACAAGAGCATAGCGCAAGGAATGATCGCGGGTATCCCGCAGATCACGGGCAAGGTTGCACAAATCATTCAGCCCGTTATTACCGCGCTTCGCTCTTACGTATCGGAGTTCACGGCGGCGGGCGAAGAGATGGTGCGCGGCATTTGGCAGGGCTTTCAAAATATGTCCGGCTGGCTTGAAAGCCGCGTCCGCTCTATGATGAGGGATATTGTGGCGGCGGTTGAAGAGGAAATGGACATCAATTCCCCGTCGAAGGTTTTTGCCCGTATCGGTTCGTACATGGCGCAGGGCTTGGGCGAAGGCTTCGCCCGCGAAATGCGCGACGTTGAAAGTTCGATCCGGCGCGAAACGTCGAACGCCGTTCCGGAATTCCGTTCCGGAGAGGGACGCGACACGCGCGGCGGCGGTACGCCTTCCGTTGAAGTCGTGCAAAACATCTATGCGAACGAAACGAGCTACGCCGAACAGCAAAGACAGGCGGCGCGGCAGTTCCGGCAGATTGCGCGGGAGGTTATGGCATGAGGACACAAGAAAAATTGATCTACACGAACGAGCGCGGGGAAAGCATAGAGTTTTCCCCCGCTTCTTCGTATCACGTAAACTTCAAGGACGTTACCGGACTTTCCGACGTGCGGAACGCTATTTACAGCACCAACAGCATGGGGCAGGACGGCGACACATACTTGGGCTATCGGATCGAAAGCCGCGATATTGACATCGTGGGATACATCAAGGAGCGGGACAAGCAAGCGGCGCAGAACCTACGCCGGAAGCTGAACCGCATATTAAATCCGCAGTACGAAGCAACGTTGACGTATGTTTTCGGCGACTTCCGGCGGGTGATCGGGTGCAAGATCGACGACGCGCCGATCTTCAAGCGAAAGCCGATCTTCGAGCAATTCACGGTTAGCTTGTCTTGCCTTAATCCCTTTTGGAGAGAGGAAACGGAAACGCGCGAGGACATAGCAACGTGGATCGGCGGCTTTGAATTCCCCGTTCCGGACGGGCTGGAGCTTTACGACGGCTGGGAAATCGGCTATCGCCAGCCGTCGCTGATTGTGAACGTCTACAATTCCGGCGACGTGAAAAGCGGTATCCGGATCGAGTTCCGCGCGATCGGCGCGGTTACAAATCCCGTATTGCTGAACGTCGATACACGGGAGTTTATCAAGCTGAATATTTCGCTTGTAGCGGGCGACGTTTTAACCGTTTCCACGGGCTACGGTGAAAAAGCCGTGAAGCTGAACCGTGGCGGCGTAATTACTGACGCGTTCCGCTATCTCGACGTTGATAGTTCATACTTGCAGATCGCCGTGGGCGACAATCTCTTCCGCTATTCGGCGGACGCAAACGCGGAAAATCTCGAAGTTTCAATCTATCACAATAACTTGTATTTGGGGGTGTAACGCGGTGGAATTATACGTTTATAGCCGCGATATGACACTTCAAGGGATCGTCGAAAAGATTTCGTCCTTGATATGGACGCGGCGTTATTGGAGTTGCGGCGAATTCAAGTTGCTTGTTCCCTTCACGGAGGATCACGCCCGCTTGCTGGTGAAGGAAAATATCATCATCAAGCGCGGCGGCAACGAAGCGGCGGAAATCCGCTATATTCACATCACGAAGAATTCACAGGGCATGGAGGAAATAGAGGTTCAAGGCAAGTTCCTTCTTTCGTGGATCGGCAAGCGCATTTTGACAACGCAGATCATCACGAAGGACACGACACAGAACATTCTATACGCCATTGTGAAGCAGACTTGCACGAACGCAGGAGCGGCGCGCAATATCCCGAATTTCAGCATATCCACGACCGACGCAGACACCGGAAGCGGGCAGATCGACTATACTTCGGAGCAGTACGCAAACGCCCAGCTTGCGGCAGAAACGGCGGCGAAGGCGGCGAAGCTGGGTATTCGGGTTCTGACAAATGCCCGCACGGGCAAGCATACATTTTCCGTTTACGAAGGGCGCGATCTTACGGCGGGCAATACCGCAGGGAACGCGCCTTGTATATTTTCACAGGAGTTCGACAACATCGTTGAACAGGAATACACGAACAGCGTTGAAAACCTTAAAACAACGGCTTACGTCGGCGGAGAGGAAAAGGAAGGAGCAACGCGGAAGGTTGCCGAAGTCGGCGGAAGTTCGACGGGGCTTTCCCGCGACGAAGTTTTCATCAATGCAACGGACATCGTGCAGGAATACGAAAACGAGAGCGGGCAGACCGTAACGCTTACAACGGCGCAGTATTTAGCGCTTCTTTCCGCGCGCGGCGTTGAAGAGCTGGAGCAATACGCGGAAACGCTTGCTTTCGGATCGAAGATCAACACGAACGCGAATTTGAAGTACGGCACGGACTACGATTTAGGCGATCGGGTAACGTGTATCAATAAGCGCTGGAACGTCCGCATTGACGTTCGCATAACGGAGATCGCGGAAACCTACGAAACCAGCGGCGAAGAAATAGATATTACCTTCGGCGAGAGCTTGCCCGCGCTTCTGACACAAATTCGGCAGATTACGAAATAAAGGAGGGCTTCACAGCATGGAAAAATCAAGTTTCTTCAACAGCGTTTCGCACGATCGCACGTACAAAGCGGAGGATTGGGCGGAATACTTCGCTTCGTTCATCGGGAACGGCGTTTTCCCCGTCCCTTCGACGGGACTTCAAGTCGTCGCAAATGACGGAATGAAGCTGAACGTAAAAACGGGCAAAGCGTGGATCAACGGTTACTTCTACTTCAACACGGGCGATCTTGCCGTCGAGCTTGACACGGCAGACGGACAGTTGAACCGCATTGATCGCGTTGTCGTGCGCTGGGATTTGACAAACCGCGTTATGTCGGTGAAGGTCAAATCTTCTTCGTTCAGCGCGTCCCCTACCGCGCCCGCATTGCAGAGGGACGCGGACGTTTACGAGCTTGCGCTGGCGGACATCTACGTGGGCGCGGGCGTAACAGCTATCACACAAAGCAAGATCACGGATCAACGCTTGAACACGTCACTTTGCGGCGTTGTTGCCGCCGTCGTTCAGCAGATCGACACGGCGGCTTTTAACGCACAGCTTCAAGCGTGGTTCGCTGAATATCAATCCCTTTCGGCGGCGGAGTACAACACACTTGTTTCGTATATGAATTCGCTGAAATTGCAGGGCGACGCGCAATACAACGCGTTCGAGCAACACATGGCGGACTTTGAAACACAGGCGGCGGCGGACTTCAACGCATGGTTTAACGGCTTGCAAACCGTCCTTGACGATAACGCGGCAACAAACCTTCTGAACATCACGAACGCGCTTGACGCGCGCGTGGATATGCTGGAAGCGGTGCTTTTCAATGACATTACGACAAATCCGTTCTTGATCCTCTTCGATGATCTCGACGGCGTAACGTCTACGGGCATTTGGAACGAGAGTTTGCAGAGGATCGAATGCTGACGCGGTACGCTTGCACGGCGGCGGAATTGTCGTGCGTGATCGGAAATATCTTCGCGGAGCTTTCGCCGCCATGCGCGGCTTGCGGCGCGGAGGTATTGCAGATCACAGGAACAACGGTTACAGGGAACGCGGCAACGCTGACCGTTACCGAAGCGGGCTTCGATTTCGACGGGTGCGCCGACGATACCGCGATAATCGAGAGAATGCGGAAAGGACGGTGCATATATGCAAAGACCGGAGCGGGAGCGGAAAGAACCGACGGAATTCAACGTGATTGTGAAAGCGAAAGACCTTGTAAAGCACACCTTCACGATCACGAATTCGACGGAGCGCTACCCGAAGAAATACCGCTTCACGCTTGTAAACAGGATACAGGATAAAGCGGTGGACATTTACGAATGCGTCCTTGAAGCGAACGAATTAGACCTTCGGGACGCGCAGGAATACAGACAACGGCAGAAGCTACAAGCAAAGGCGCTGACCTATTGCAAGGAGCTTCTATTTTTCATAGAGCTTTCGCAGGAAATGGGCTTTATTTCTATGAGCAGTTGCGAATATTGGTCAAAACTTGCGCTTGAAGTGAAGTACATGACGACCGCGTGGAAGAAGCGGGACAAAACGAGAGCTTGAAAAACGTTCGGGGTACATCTTGATACGCCTAATTCGTCGAACGCCAACAACGTCCGCAACGTCAATTCGGACGGCTCTTTGAACAACAACAACGCGTACAACGGCAACAATGGCGTTCGCCCGCTTCGGTGGACTATGTGAACGAGTAGGCACAGCCGAAAGCAGAATACCACCATCAAAGGAAGGTGTATCCCGTCGCCGCTATCCACGGCGGGGACGAATACAGGATCGCCGATACCGGAGCATACCGCCTTCCGGCGGCTGGCAAAGGTTATAAACAGCGAGGATTTTTTATTATGACAGACTTTGAAAAGATATACAGCTTTGAAAGCCTATACAATGCCTACCGAAAGGCGCGGCAAGGCAAGAGGTGGAAAGGAGCGGCGGCAAAGTTTGAAGTTAATCTTCTTGAAGCGCTGAACCTATTAAGCGCGCAGATCAGAACGAAGCGCTATACCATGTCCCCGTATAACACGTTCGAGGTATACGAACCGAAGCGCCGCGTGGTTATGTCGAACAGCTACAAAGACAAGGTTGTTCAACATTCGCTTTGCGATAACGTGCTTGAACCGATTTTGACACGATCGTTCATTCGCGATAACTACGCGTCGCAGGTGGGGAAAGGTACGCATTACGGGTTAGACAGGCTTCAAGAGTTCATGCGGAGGTTTTACAGAAAGAACGGAATTGACGGCTGGATACTGAAAGGCGATATTTCAAAGTATTTCTATTCGATCCGGCACGACGTTTTGAAAACCTTAATCCGCGAGAAGATAACCGATCCGGACGTTTTGTGGCTTGTCGATCTTATCATCGACAGCACCGAAGGCAACGTCGGAATACCGATCGGCAATCAAACTTCACAGCTTTTCGCCCTTCTCTACCTTGACGGGCTGGATCACTTCGTAAAGGAAAAGCTGGGTATCAAATATTACGGGCGCTATATGGACGACTTCTTTTTGATCCATCACGACAAAGCATATTTGCAGGAGTGCCGGAAGCAGATTGAAGCGTTCGTACAGGCGCGCGGGCTTTCGCTGAATGCGAAAACAAATATCTTTCCCTTGAAACACGGCGTTGATTTCTTGGGCTTTCATACATACTTGACCGAAAGCGGCGCGGTGATCCGCAAGGTGCGCCGCAGGAGCAAGAACAATATGAAGCGGAAGTTGAAGAAATTAGCCGCCCTTCACGCGGCGGGACGGATCGACGCAAAGACCGTTGAACAATCCTATCAAAGCTGGAGAGGACACGCCGAAAAGGGAAACAGCTATCACTTGATCCGGCGGACGGATCAGTATTACAACAGCTTAATGAAATCAAAGGAGGCGGCACAATGTCAAAAACATTAGGCAGTTTGTCGGTGGGCGCGAAGATTGAAGTTCCGGTTCTTTCGGCGTATCAATCGCGCTTCGGATCGAAGATCGTTTTCAAGATCGCCGACAAGAACCACAGCGGCTACCCGTCGAATTCCGTAACGCTGATTACGGAAAAAATCATTCAGTTAATGTGCTTCGACGCAAAGGAAGCAAGCAACAGCAACAGCGATCGGAAACAATACGGCAATAACCGCTATCAATATTCAAACATTCTGCAATGGCTGAACAGTAACGCGGCGGCGGGCGCATGGTACAGCGCAAAGCACAGCGCGGATCAAGCACCGACGACGAAGAACACACACGTAACGTACAATCCGTACACTTCGTGGGCGGGCTTCCTTGCTATGCTTGATCCGAAGTTCGTTGCGGAGCTTCTGACAACAACGCAGACCGTCGCAAGAAATACCGTTACCGACGGCGGAAGCTATGAAACGGTAACGTCAAAAATGTTCCTTCCGTCCACCACCGAAGTGGGGCTTGCGAATGAAAACAATATCGCAGAAGGAACGCTTCTTGCGCTATTCAGCAACGACGCTTCCCGCGTCGCTTATCCTACGGCGCAATGCGTGAGCAATTCGGAGTACACGAACGCCAATTTCAGCACGTCAAAGGGCTGGTATTGGTGGCTACGAACGCCTGATTCGTCGTACGTCTACTACGTCCGCTACGTCTATTCGGGCGGCTCTTTGGACAGCTACAACGCGTACAGCGGCAACTTTGGCGTTCGCCCGCTTTGTAATCTTAAATCTTCTATCTTGGTATCTGACAGCCCGAACAGCGACGGAAATTATACGGTAATCTACAATTCCGCGCCTTCCGCGCCGCCCAGCATTACCGCGCCAGCGACGTGTTACAGCGGGCAGAACATCAACATTTCTTGCGCGGCGGCGACCGATCCGGACGGCGACGCGCTGACCTATTGTTTCGAGCGCTCATACAACAGCGGCGCGTGGACACAGGTTCAAGCGTCCGCAAGCAGGACGTTCACGGAAGCGGTATCGACCGCGTGGAACACGTTAAAATATCGCGTCCGCGCAAAGGACAGCTACGGCAATTATTCCGCGTACACCACAAGCGGAGATATTGCCGTAATCCATAACCAGCCGCCCGTGATTTCCGGCAGTAATGCCGATCTTGGGATCAAGCGCGCCGATTTCACCTATCAATACAGCGTAACCGATCCGGACGGCGACACGGTGAACGTTGTTGAAAAGATCGACGGAAAGACAATCGCGACGAAGAACGCGATCACGCTGGGCGCGACGCAGACGCTTTCCGTTTCCGGAAATACCTTCACGGCGCTTACGAACGCCCAGCACACGATCACAATTACGGCGACCGACAGCGCAGGAAATAGCGCCGTCCGGACGCTGACGTTCACGAAGTCGATCGCGGGCTTCGTTATCACGCTTTCCACGCCGCTGGAAGCCAACAGCCAGCCGACGCGCGCGAATATCAAGGTAACGCGAGATATTCCGGCGGGCGGCACGTTCAAGGTTGAAGCGACGAACAATCCGTTTGACGCTTCCCCCGTTTGGGAGGATTGCACGAACGCGGTTGTTCAAGGCGTTGCACACGTTTTCACAAATAAGATCAACACGGCGGCGCAGTACGGAATGAATATCCGCGTAACCGTCCAGCGCGGCGACGCGCTGACCGCTTGCTGGGTATCGGGGATCGGGGGGAATTTTGAATGAGCGTAATTCACAAGAAGAGCAACGGCGGAGCTTCCACCGAAATTGAAAAAGAGGTTCGGGAAGTCAAAGCGGCGGGAGAGCAAACCGCCGCTTTGCTTGCCCTATCCTTCAAAGCGCAGATCGTGCAGGATCGCGCCGCAGGAACGAACGTCATTTCCGACGCGGCGATCCTGCAATCGGCGGAAGTGATCGAATACGACGAATACGCCGACAATCACGCTTACAACACCGTCGGCGAAATCATCAAGCACAACGGGCGGTATTACGAGATCAAAGCGGCGCACACGTCGAACGCGGCGGCTTATCCCGTTGAAACCACCTTCGCGTACTATCGCTTGATCGAGCTTTCCGCGACCGGAACGCTTGACGATCCGATCCCGTATCCGGAAACGGCGGGGATCGTCGTTAATGTCGTTTCCGGCTTGTATTACAGCTACAAAGGCGCGGTATACCTTGCAAAAGCAGATATGCCAAATTGCGTTTATCCGCCGGACACGGCGGGCTTGTGGCAATGGGAAAAAGTAACCTAACGGGAAGGAGGATCAACGATGGACACTTTCACAACGGTTCTTTCCGTCTTTTCTACCGTATGCGCTATCGTGTTCGGCTATATCGCTTTTGTTCGTAACAGGGACAAGGACAAGGAAAGCAATGTGAAGCACGACGCGACCGTTTTAACCGAGATCGGATACATCAAGGCGAACACGGACGAAATCAAGGCGGAGCAGAAGGAACAGCGAAAGACGAATACGGAGTTCGTAACGCGCTTGACCGACGTTGAAGCGTCGGCGAAACAGGCACACAGGCGGCTTGACCACATCGAAAAACGAATGGATCAAGCAGAGTAACACCAGCGGCGGCGGGGGCTTCCCCGCCGCTTCTTCATTGCAAAGGAGGGTTCAGCAATGAGCAATAGCAAACTTATTTCGTGTACGCTGATTTCGCCGAACAAGAACAGCCCACGAAATCACAAGATCGACACGATCACAATTCATTGCGTCGTCGGGCAATGTTCCGCCGAGAGGATCGGCGAAATCTTCAAGCCGACTTCGCGACAGGCAAGTTCAAACTACGGGATCGGCTACGACGGGCGGATCGGGCTTTACGTCGATGAAGCCGATCGTTCGTGGTGCAGTTCTTCGGCGGCGAACGATAACCGCGCAATCACGATCGAGGTTGCAAGCGACACGAAGCACCCATACGCCGTGAATGATAAAGCATACGCGGCGCTTCTTGATCTTGTCGAAGATATTTGCCGCCGGAACGGGATCAAAAAGCTGGTATGGAGTACAAGCAAGGACGACCGCGTAAACCACAAGAACGGGTGCAATATGACCGTTCACAGGGATTACGCGAACAAGTCTTGCCCCGGCGATTATCTGTATAACCGACACGGCAAGATCGCGGTGGAGGTAAACAGGCGGCTGGGCGTTCCGGCAGAGGAACAGAAGCCGGAGCAGAAGCCGCAGGGCGACGCGAAGAACCTTTACCGCGTCCAGCTTGGAGCGTTTGAGAAGAAGGACAACGCAACAGCGTTCGCGGCGAAGCTGAAAAAGGAAGGCTTCGATACGTACATCGTGCAGATCGGCAAGTATTACAAGGTTCAAGTGGGCGCGTTCAGCGTCAAGAAGAACGCGGAAGCTATGCTGGAGAAGTTGAAGAAGGCGGGACACGACGACGCTTTCATTACCTATTCCGGCACGTCCGGCGGGACATCGGCGCGGAAGATCACAACGGGAAGCAAAGTGCGCGTGAAAGCGGGCGCGAAAACCTATTCCGGCGGAAGCCTTGCTTCCTTCGTCTATTCCCGCGATCACATCGTCAAAGAGCTTTCCGGAAAGCGCGCCGTGATTACCTACGGCGGAACGGTTGTCGCGGCGGTGAACGTCGATGATCTAACGCTTGTTTAACACACGCACAACGCACGGTATGCGTTACACAACGCGCGCCGTGCGTTAATTGCGCTATGAAAGGGGACGCAATGAAAAACAAACCTTCGAGCGGGAAGCGGGTGGCGAAGCGCCGCTTCTTCAAGGCTGACGAACGCTTCGCAACGAAAGCCGTTATTGTGATCGCAATTACAACGGCGGCTTTCATCGTCGCGCAGTACGTTTCATTCCTTATCATGCGGCAGGAACAAACCGTTCTGATCGAATGGTATTTCCGCGCCGTCGTGATCGAATGCGGCGCAATGATGATGAAGCGTCTTGCCGAAGTAATCGTCGGCAGGATCAAGAAAAAAGAAAAAATCGACATAACAGAAAGCGAGGATACAAACAATGACTATTGATCTTACCAGCATTGCAAACGCCGTGATCGCTCTTATCGCGGCAATTATTACCGCCTTCGTGATCCCGTGGATCAGAAGCAAGACGACCGCCGCACAGTTTGAGAAAATCAAAATGTGGGTAACGGTTGCCGTCGAAGCCGCCGAACAGCTTTACACCGGAAGCGGCAGGGGCGCAGAGAAGAAAGCATACGTTGTTGAATTTCTGAATAGCAAGGGCTTCAAGATCGACGCGGAAACGCTGGATAAACTGATCGAAGCCGCCGTCTTTAATCTTCCGGACTACTTCACTATTTCCGGCATTCCGGCGGATACCGACAGCAACAAAGAGTAATTGACCGCGCGGCGGATCGCGCTTCCCCTTTCAGCCTTCCGCCGCATAAAGAACAATCCCCCGTGCGGGCTTTCGAGCCTTGCACGGGGGATTTTTT
>ENA-OYWS01000828-OYWS01000828.1-human-gut-metagenome-genome-assembly--contig:-NODE-828-length-12685-cov-10.803405_pt1 | contig 12685 bp, 10 predicted proteins | sample MGYA00244813_ERZ653402 | MGnify/ENA primary metagenome ERZ653402 (study PRJEB26926, sample SAMN06165021) | human gut metagenome | biome: ENVO:00009003; feature: ENVO:2100002; material: ENVO:00002003...
CCTAGTCTCGTGGGCTCGGAGATGTGTATAAGAGACAGATTATATGTTGTTTCACATATTCATAGAAAGAGTCACTGTTCATATTTCTGAATGAGTATGACTCAAAGTTCATTTCAAGAATCTGATCATCAGAAATGCCCATTTCTTTCAGGTGGAGAGTCATTAGTTTTAGCAGGCTGGATTTGCCACATCTTCGTATTCCAGTAATAACCTTGACAGGTTCGGTATCCTGGAAAGCAATAATTTTGTTCAAATATAAATCTCTTTTTTTAAGTTCGTGGGTATCGATCATTTGACATTCCTCCTTGCTATATATTCTGGGAAAAGTATAGCATAAATTATAAAAAAAATAAAGTTTATGCACTCAAGTGCAAAAACTTTTAAAAATTTACATTTTTTGCACTTGAAATACAGAATGCTGGCTGAGCTAATGCGAAGGAGACTACATATAAAATGCTTGACAAATAAACGACAGTTTACTAACATGAAGTAAACGGTCGTTTATTATACAGAGTTGAATATGCTGATACGGAGGGACGTGTACTATATGGAAGAAACTAAAGTCACAAGAGATACTAAGGAAGAGATATTGATAACGGCACTTCACAGATTTGCCAGAGATGGCTATGAGGCGGTGTCGGTGAGCCAGATAGCGGGTGATCTTGGGATTACAAAAGGTGCACTGTACCGACATTATAAGAATAAGCGGGATATATTTGATCATATTGTCGCGAGGATGGAACAGGGTGACAGTGATCAGGCGGAAAGTCATGACATGCCGGAGGGCGATAAAGAGAGCATGCCGGAAAAGTATGAAGAGGTATCACTGGATGACTTTGTGCAGTACAGCAGGTCTATGTTCGAGTACTGGACAGAGGATGATTTTGCCTCTTCTTTCAGAAAACTGCTTGTGGTAGAACAGTTCCGCAGTGCAGAGATGCAGGCTCTGTATCAGCAGTATCTTGTGGCGGGACCTGTCGGTTATGTAAAGGACCTGTTCAAGAGCATGGGAATCAAAGGCGCAAGGAGGAAGGCTGCACAGTTTTATGCGATCATGTTCCTGTACTATAGCCTTTATGATGGAGCATCCGACAGGAAAAAGATAAAGAAACAATTTGGCCAGGCAATAAGTGAATTTGCCAAAAACTTACAGGTTTGATTTTAAATTTTCGTTGTTTGGTGATCGGCAGAAGGAGGTAGATGGAATGAATGATCATGGGGATATCAGCCAGGTCAGACATAGTGAAGATCTGGTTATACGATTGGAAAAAGAGGATGAATACCGGAAAGTCGAGAATCTGGTGCGGAATAGTTTTTGGAATGTGTATCGTCCCGGCTGTCTGGAACACTATGTGCTTGATCAGCTGAGAAATGACAGTGCATTTGTCCCAGAACTGGATTTTGTAATGCTGTTAAATGGAGAAATCATCGGGCAGAACATGTTTATGAGGGCGGAAATAACAGCGGATGATGGAAGAAGTATTCGGGTTATGACGATGGGCCCTATATGCATAAAGAATGAACTTAAGCGTAAGGGATACGGGAAGATCCTACTTGACTATTCACTGCAGAAAGTTGCAGAACTTGGCTGCGGAAGAATTCGACAGGCAGTTTCCATATAAAGAGAAAAAGACACTGCCCGGACAGATATTTTCATAAGGGGGACCCGCCGTAAAATAAAAGAAAATTGTTACTAAAGATCGCAAAGTTGCAAAAACCGTCGAAAAAAGGTTGGAAAAGTTGCAAAAATCACCGCGAAAAGGTTGGAAAAGTTGCAAAAAATTGCTATCATAGGGATAGAAAAGTTGCAAAAGCAGTATGTGGGGTGATTTTATGCTGGAAAGATCGGCAAAAAAATATATAGATTCATGGATTCAGAGCGGCAGGGATGCTTTGCTCATAACTGGAGTAAGACAGATCGGTAAGACATATCTTATAAAAGAATGCCTCAGAGAAAGTGGAGTTCCATATGTGGAATTGAATTTTATTGACCAACCAGAGCTTGTCACATTATTTGACGGTGCCAGAGATGCAAAGGATCTGCTTATGAGACTTAGCCTGGTGACTAAACAGCCTCTTGAGAAAGGTCGTACGATCATATTTTTGGATGAGGTGCAGGAGTTTAAAGATATAGTGACAAGAGTGAAGTTTCTGGTGGAAGATGGGAGCTACAGGTATATCATGAGCGGTTCGCTTTTGGGCGTAGAGCTGAATGACCTCAGATCTGCACCGGTTGGATATCTGCGTGTATGCGATATGTATCCGATGGATCTGTGCGAATTTATGGTTTCTGTTGGTGTGAATCAGAATGTGATCGACACACTGAAGGAATGCTTTATGCAGAGGCTGCCAGTTGACTCGTTTGTACATGAAAAAATGATTGATGTATTTAATCTGTATCTTATCGTGGGCGGAATGCCGGAGGCGGTCAATACCTATGTGGAGACAAATGATCTTGCGAAGGTAGCGGAGGTACATGAAAAGATAGTTAGATTATATAAGAGTGATTTTACAAAGTATGAGACAAGATACAAGCTGAAACTGCAGGAGATATATGATGCTATGCCGGGACAGCTTGATCAGAAAAATAAACGGTTCCAGATCAATAGTATAGGTAAAGGTCTCAGTTATGACAGGGTTGCAAATGATTTCCTGTGGCTTAAGGATGCTGGGGTTGCGATACCGGTCTATAATATAAGTGAGCCGAAACTTCCACTTGTGATCAGTGAGAATAGGAATCTATTTAAACTATTTTTCTCCGATGTAGGGCTGCTGACAAGTAGGTATTCGGATCAGGTAAAAATGGCGATACTGAATAAAGAAAAGTCTATAAACAATGGTGCGCTATTTGAAAATGTGGTTTCTCAGGAACTACTCAGCAAAGGTCATAAAGAATATTATTTTAACAGCAAAAAGCAGGGGGAGCTTGATTTTGTAATAGAACTGAATGGAAAAGTAGTCCCACTGGAGATAAAATCGGGCAAGGATTACAAAAGGCACTCTGCATTGTGCAATGTTTTAGCTGATGAAAATTACGGAATAGAATATGCATATGTTTTTTCGGAGGGAAACGTAGAGGTCAGCGGCAAAAAAGTATATTTGCCAATATATATGATGATGTTTCTGGAAAACGAAAAGATGGTTGATACGATATATAAACTTGATCTATCTGGGTTGACGTTCGATAAGGATATGTAGCATCAGTTTTCGCCTGTTGACGAGCCGATGTTAAAAAAATAGGAGAGACAGCATGAAGATAAAGATGTGCGGAATCACGACCCCGGCCGATGTGGCCGCGGTGAATGAAGTGAGACCTGATTATATAGGAATGGTGATGTATTTCCCGAAATCAAAGAGAAATGTCAGTGCGGAGGCTGCGCGCATGTTACTCGAAGAACTGAAGGAAGAAGTTAAGAAGGTTGCAGTGGTGGTATCCCCGGATGCGGATCAGATAGCGGAGATAGCAGCGCTGGGATTTGATGTTATCCAGATTCATGGACAGGCCAGCGATGAGCTTATAGAGAGTGCGCATTTGCCTGTATGGAAGGCGTTCAATGTGAAGGATATGGATATGTACCCACATTATCAAAGCCTTTCGAATGTTGCAGGTTATGTGTTCGATGCCGGTGAACCTGGAAGTGGCAAGACATTTGACTGGAACAGTTTGACGGATATCGACAGAGATGGAAGGCTGTTTGTGCTTGCCGGAGGTCTCACGCCGGACAATGTGCGGCGAGCGATAGAGCAGGTACATCCTGACGTAGTCGATGTGTCATCTGGCATAGAGTACGATGTGGTAGAAGGCGTTCAAAAACCGGGCAAGGATCCGGAGAAGATGCGCCTGATGAAGAGGAATATCGCTGCTTGGCAGATTTCTGGTAAATCTGATAATTGATTCTCACTAATCACAGTCAAAATGGTGGAAAAGATACAAAATTGTATCTAAATACTCATATAAGCGGAAAAAAGGACAAAGTTTGGAGACTTTGTCCTTTTTCATGAGATAAACTTAATTTAGCGATAATTTTGTATCTATTTCACGTGCATGGTAAATCCAAATTCCCACTCATCCTCGTCAAATCTGTATTTCTCATCAAGCTCGGGGCCGCAGCTGTTGGAGCCGATTCCGTTCTGGCGATAGTCTATGCACAGGACGGATTTGCCGCTCTCCGGCAGCTCGTAGTTGTGGGCTGCTTTGGTCAGTTCCTCTGCGGTGTAAGGCGAGGCGTTCATTGAAAATGGCACAGCGGATGTCACGGTTATGCTGTGGGCTGTTGTAGCTGCGATCGTTTCGGCTGTCTGCGCATTGCAAATGCTCTGATATGATGAACCGTTGACAAAGTTATTTTTGTCGGAGCTATTCCTGTCAGACTCGTCGCTTGCTCCAGGGGCACTGACCTGAACAAGGCTACAGTCAAAGTGGCTTCCATTTTCCTGCGGCATGATATAGTCCTCGTGCATCTCGTCAATGGATGCAGAAAATGAGCCATGCCAGCTTGCATGGTGCTTGTCGATATAACTCTCGTATGGCCCCATACCGATATAATTTACATTTCGCATATCTTCTCTCAAAATCATCCTCACGCCGAATCTTGGGAGCGTAGGGAATTCAGCATTTTTCTTTACATGCATTTTTGATTTTATAGTTCCTTCAGGTGTTATTATCCATTCAGCGTTTATCCTCAGAACAGGCTGTACCGTTGGTGCTGAGAGGCTTGACGTGCACGATATCACGGCACATCCATCTTTTATAATGCAGCCAGTCTCATATGTCCTTTCGGATATCATGTCATAGTGGGCTCTTAACCACTCGTTCTTGATATTTCTGTCGTTGTCCGTAGGGGCACGCCAGATTGTCTTATCGCATGGAGCGGCGAGAAGTTCCTGACCATCTACTGCAACACCTGCAAAGTTTCCTGTATTTCTGTCAAACGTATATTTAAAATTACTTCCGTTAATAACAAATTCTGTGTCGCTTTCCGATATATGAAGATGGGCAGAAGCTGTATTCTGCGCCTTGTCCATAGTCTGTGCCTTGCCCAAAGCTGATGTTTTATCCAGAATCTCGTCTGTATTCTGCTTTGGTGAGTCAAGTTCAACTTCATCGAATCCAAGCACATCACCTTCCTTGATAAATGCACTGCCTACAGCTGCCTTATATATCACACGGAGGAATGCTCTATGTGGAATCATATCCTTTATGCAGGCTTTATCACTGAAACGCTCAGCGATACTAGAGCAATCGGCAGCAGTTGAGCTGCCTGAATTATCAGAACCATTGATTGTGGATAGGTTATGCATAAAGTTCTGCATTTCCGTAATAAGTCCCAGGCTGACAGTCCCATCGCCGTGAGGTGCCACGGAAGGAACATCAATATTCCCGGATATAACCACCTGTCCATCACAAGTGACTTCATAGCTCATAGTGAGGTAATCCCTGATGTCAGTGAAATCCAGATAATTGTGCAGCGTCAGAATTCCATTTGCCCCATCATAGTTAGCAAGCCTGGCCGGACGGTGGATATTCTTGAATTCAAGCAGTCCAGTGTGTGGTCTGCGGTCAGGATAGACAAGGCCATCCATACAGAAATTACCATCGTGGATAGTCTCGCCGTTGTCGCCTCCGTAGGCGTACATAGCCTTGCCGTTTGCCGCTTTGCCCCTGTATATGGCGTGGTCGCACCACTCCCACACAAAACCGCCACAGGTGGTCTCGTGGCTGTCGAAGAACTGGAAGTAGTCCTCCAGATCTCCAGGGCCGTTGCCCATGGCATGGCAGTATTCGCACAGGATGTAAGGTTTGTCGCCATCACCATCTATATACTCAGCCATCTCGGATATGGATGGATACATTCTGCTGTAGAGGTCTAGATTGCTGTAGTCATATTTTCTCTTGCCGTCTGTATATTGGGCACTTTCGTAGTGGGTGAGACGGGAGCTGTCATAGGACTTGACCCATGCCAGAGCCTCCTCAAATGTCACGCCGTATGCGCTCTCATTTCCCATGGACCAGATAACAACGCTGGCACGGTTCCTGTCCCTGATGACACAGCGCCTGATGCGGTCAAGAATGGATTCACAGAATTCAGGGTTGTTGGCTATCGGTTCATTCCACCTTGCTGCCTTGTTGTCCCAATTGTTATCCGAATAGAACAATTCACTTGGACCATGTGCCTCTATGTCAGCCTCGTCTATCACATAGAATCCGTATTCGTCGCAGAGTTCATAGAAATAAGGCACATTTGGATAGTGGCTGGTTCTGATGGCATTGACATTGTGCTGCTTCATGAGAGACATATCCCTGATGATCTGTTCTCTGCTGATGGTAAATCCTGTCACAGGGTCGGAGTCGTGCCTGTTCACTCCGTGGAACTTGATCGGCATACCATTGATATACACGATCTTATTCTCTATGGTTATCTCCCTGATTCCTATCTTGTCAGTGATGACCTCTCCGGCGCATCTGATGATGACAGTGTAGAGGAATGGTCTTTCTGCATTCCACAGAACAGGAGAGTCAATCGATAAAGTAATACTGCTGGAGCTGGCTGTGGTTTTAATCTCGGCTGCATTGGTATTGGTACCGCCCTGGGCGCAAATATCACGTTTTACACAGCCTGATGAACATATGTTGCCATCGGCGTCCAGAATAGTAACTTCAATATCAACATTTGAATCAGCGCCTTTATCAACCATTGTTTCTGGTTTTGATGAAAAACGGTCTTCAACGCAGGAATATTCTGTAAATGCTGTGAAGTCTATGGTTACATCTGCCATAGTTGGATCCTTTATATCGTCACAGCTGGTCTTTATGAAATAGTCATATACAGCACCCTCAGAGCGTTTCAGGATATATACATCCCTGAAAATACCGCTCATGCGGAACTTGTCCTGATCCTCTAGATAGCTTCCGTCGCACCATTTGAGGACGAGTAGGCAGAGCCTGTTGGAGCCATTCCTTATGAATTCGGTTATGTCAAATTCACTGGTTGAGTGGGACACCTGGCTGTAGCCCACGTATCTGCCGTTGAGCCATACATAAAAACAGGAATCTACGCCCTCAAAGTTCAAGTGCGCGAGTGGTGCGTCCCTGTTTTGATCGTAGTCGAAGTCGGTCACATATGCTCCGCATGGGTTGTCCTTTGGAACATAAGGTGGGTCAAATGCAAATGGATACCTGACATTGGTGTACTGGTGATAGTCGTATCCGTGCATCTGCCATACTGATGGAACCGGAATATCATCGAAACCGGATATATCATATCCCTCACTGTAGAATTCGTCCTGAAGCTTGTAAATGCTGTCGTAGTAGCGGAACTTCCAGGTTCCGTTAAGAAACTGTATTCTGTCCGAGTGATCCCTTGCATCGAGGGATGCGCTGTATGCCTTCTCGGCAGGAATATAGTAATTCCTCAGTGGCATGGTGTTCTCATGAAGAATATGCAGATTTTCGTAGTGATGTGGAATGATCATAACAATACCTCCTGTGGTTAATTTAATATATAAAACGTTGTATATTCGTCATTTGTTAGATATATTATAAGACAACGGCACATGAACAGTCCATGCATATAATTAGACAAAATATGCACATTCTAGTTTTGTAAGGCGGATACGCCGCACCCTGCAAGTTTCCTTGCAGGGTGAAAGTCTCTGGACGAACAAAAGAAAAAGTATAAAGCATACAGGATGTGCCTGCACACACTTCAAAATAGTGTAAAAATAGTGAAATAATAGTGCAATTTGCCATATAGAAAGGAGCCACACATGTACACAAACTCAGCATATCTTCACAACTCACTGCTCGACATAGTGGACAAGAGCAGACCGCTCATAGTCACAAGCTGCGGAACTTACAAGCTGTATACGCAGAAGGAGTTTACAACCTACAGACCAAAAGGGCGAAAAGATTATCAGCTAATATACGTGGCGGCGGGTAAAGCACATTTTGAGATAGACGGAAAGGATATGATTGTCTGCCCCGGAAATATGGTTATCTACAGACCAAGACAGATGCAGAGGTATGTGTATTACGGGGACGAACACACGGAAGTATTCTGGGTGCATTTCACCGGGGGAGAGGTGAAGCAGATACTCAGACGATATGGGATAGATGATGATGTGAATATATTTTATGGTGGAGACCATGCGGAGTATAGAATCCTGTTCAAACAGATGATACAGGAACTGCAGCTCTGCCGGGATGACTATGAGGAGATGCTGGAATATATATTCAGACAGATACTCATCTCAGTGCACAGGCAGCAGGGGCATGATGATTCCAAGACTGTGTCAGCCATGGCGGAGGAGATGGACCGTGCGGCGGCATATTTTAGTGAGCATTATAACGAGGGAATACTTGTGGAGGACTATGCAAGCATGCACAACATGAGCGTGAGCTGGTTCATACGGAACTTTAGACAGCGCATCGGCACCACGCCCACACAGTATATCATGTCAAAGCGTATAGCCAATGCTCAGATGCTTCTCGAGAGCTCTGATTATAACATGACAGAGATCGCCAAGATTGTTGGATACGACAACCCTCTCTACTTCAGCAGGGTGTTCAAGAAAGAAAAGGGGATGTCACCGATGGAGTACAGGAAATCGATCAGGCGGTGATGGCAGTTTGGACTATGCGCAGACAAACAACTGGAAATTCTTATAGTAAAGTGTATATAATATAGAAGAAACTGCCATGTGTGTTGTGGCTAAGTTAGTAATGAAAAATGATTGAATGATAGGAGGAACTGGATATGAAGGTTTTAATGTTGAATGGAAGTGCAAAGTCACAGGGCAATACATACCGCGCGCTTTACGAGGTAGGCGAACAGCTTAAGAAGGAAGGCATAGATTACGAGATATTCCAGATCGGAGCAGATCCGATAAGAGATTGTATAGGCTGTGGCCAGTGCGGTGCAAAGGGCTGCTGTATATTTGATGATGACAAGGTGAATGAATTTGTGGAGAAGGCAAAAGAGGCTGATGGATTCGTATTTGGATCACCTGTATACTATGCTCATCCAAGTGGAAGAATATTATCATTCCTTGACAGGGCTTTTTATAGTGGTAAGAAGGCGTTTGAGTATAAGCCGGGCGCATCAGTGGCAGTTGCAAGACGTGGCGGTACATCGGCAACTTTTGATGTACTGAACAAATACTTTGGCATATCGCAGATGCCTGTTGCAGGCTCTACATACTGGAATCTTGTACACGGACGCGTACCTGGAGAGGCCGAGCATGATGCAGAGGGTATGCAGACCATGAGGAATCTTGCAAGGAACCTTGCATGGATGCTCAAATGCTTTGAAGCCGGCAAGGCAGCCGGCGTGGCACTCCCTGACACAGAGAGAGGAAACCAGACTAATTTTATAAGATAAATGGTTGAAGATGACAAAAGAAAAGGGGAAGCAAATGGGGAAGAATACAGTTAAAAAAATTATTGCATGTATGGTATTGGTGTTTGTGATGTGCGGGTATGGAATGCTGGACGGATATGCAGCTGATACGAGCGAGTGCACTACATATGGGGGAAGCAATATTGGTGATCAGGATTATTACACCTGGTCAGATACCGTGAAATCATATCTTGTTTATCAGAATGGCAGATATATGAGATTCCAGGCGAATGCAGTCAGATCAGGTTATCTTGTAGAGTATTATGATAAGAATTTCAAGCTGCTGTCCAGAAGGACAGTGAATAAAGAACTTGACATGTTCGGAGGATTTTGCCAGTCAGGTGATTATTATTATGTACTCTCCGGACAGACCAACTATGACGAATCTGATAATGTTGAGGTATATCGTATTACCAAGTATGACAAGAATTGGAATAGAATCAGTTCCTGTGGACTGAAAGGTGCAAATACATATATTCCATTTGATGCAGGTTCTGCAAGAATGACTTCATCTGGTAGATATCTGATGATCAGGACATGCCATGAGATGTATAAGAAGAGTGATGGATATCATCATCAGGCAAATGTTACGATTCAGGTAGATATGCAGACTATGAAAGTGATTGATTCATTTACGGATGTTATGAACACGGAATATGGATATGTGAGTCATTCTTTCAATCAGTTTATACATATGGAAAACGGACGGATAGTTGCGGTAGATCATGGAGATGCATACCCAAGATCAATTGTGCTGATAAAATATCCCTCAGCAATAGGTTCGGATGGATTCCATGAGTGGAACTGCGAAGCAACGGATGTCATATCTTTTGATGGGGAAACTGGAGACAATTATACAGGGGCTACAGTTGGTGGGTTCGAGATGTCATCAAGCTCATATCTTATAGCCGGAAGCCGGGATATAGGTGATGGGGCTACATATGGAAGAGATATCTATGTGGCATCGGTATCACGTTCATCTTGTTCGGTGAAGGTTAATAATATTACAAATTACTCCGACGGTTACTCGGAGACTCCGCACCTGGTGAAGACAGGATCCGACAGCTTTGTGCTCATCTGGGGCAGAGATTCTAAAGTATATTATACGAAGATAGCTGGCAGTGGCAGACGTGTAGGTGATGTATATAGCATGGAAGGTGATTTGTCAGACTGTGAACCTGTCATGGCAAATGATAGGATTACCTGGTATACATGGAAAAATAATGAAATAGCATTTTATCAGATCAATTCAGGCAGGCTGTCATCACATAGCGTCAAAAAAGTTACAAGTGATCATTCATTTGTAATAAAGGGATGTGATACCAAAAGTGGAAAAGTAGACCTCAGATGCAGCAAATGTGGAGAATCGAAATCAATATATACAATGACAGACTTTACCACGTACTGGAGAAAGTCGGATGACAGCGGTGCTTATAGCACAGAATATGATGCTGCTTTCAGAAAAGGACAGGTATTACCATTTACTGTTTCTTATGATCTGTCAGATGATGCTTACAATAATACGCTTGATATAAGTATGATCTACAAATCATCAGATCCGGGCATTATAGAAATTGCAGAATCGGAAACAGGACAGCCTGAACTGAAGTTCCTGAGGAATGGAATAGCTACGGTAACCATGTATCCAACATACAATCCGGCGTTGAAAAAATCGTACACGTTACAGGTGGGACCGACGGGATCGGTTACTATGTCGGCTGTAAATAATACGTCTGCGGGTATATCTGTTAAGTGGAAAAAAACTGCCGGCGTAAAAGGGTACATCGTATACAGACAGTCAGTTGGAACGAAAAAATGGACCAGAGTAAAGAGAATATCAAATGCGAGGACAGTGTCTTATGTTGATACAGCAGTCAAGAACAATCAGGGCAGAAAATATACATATAAAGTAGCTGCATATATAACGCTGAATGGTTCAGACAAGGAGGCTGCAGTCAGCAGAGGTGTCAGTATTGCCAGGTTGTGTACTCCGTCTGTGAAAGCAGCAAATGTGAAAGGAAGAAAACTTAAGGCATCCTGGAAGAAAATGACAGGTGTAACCAGATGGCAGATGCAATATGCATCAAACAAAACATTTGCCAAAGGTAAAATTGTAACATGCAGCAGCAAAACAGTTGCAAAAACTGTGGGAAGTCTGAAAAAAGGGCGGACGTATTACGTGCGTCTTAGGAGCTGCAGTAATTATGGAGGAAAGACAAGATACTCTGGATGGAGCAAAATAGTGAAAGTAAAAATAAACAAATAATACTATAGTTCATCATCCGTAACGATATAATCCGGCCTGTTGTTATTTACGGTCTCCTGGCTTGAGAGCGTTCTCTGGCGTTTCTCCTGCCGGTAGGCATTAGGCGACATGCCGGTGGTCTTGCGGAAAATCTTGTGAAAGGCTTCGGCGGACTGGTAGCCGCATGAAAATGCAATACTCTCAACAGAAAGCTCAGATATGGTAAGCATATGCTGGGCTTTTGTTATGCGGAAGTTCTGCAGGTACTTCACAGGGCTCATCCCGGTGTACTGCTTGAATAGGTCGGAGAAATAGCTTCTGTTGATGCCCACGTAGTCCGACAACTCTTCAACCTTCATCGGCATACTGTAGTGGTTCTGTATGTATGATATGGCGTGATTCACATAGGCGTTTCCGGATGGTGTCTCAAGCTTGTCCTTCTGTGCATTTGCGATGACGGACAGGGCAAGGTAGAGCATGCCCATGAGTCTGTAGTGATCAGCATGGTCGGATGTGTTGTGAGCCAGCATGTCGAACACGTATTTCTTCAGCTTGTCGCCGTCCTCACAGGTGAAGATTGGCTGGTTCTGAGTGAGGCCGATGCTGCTCAGCGTGTCGTGGGCGCATCTGCCCGAGAAACCAAACCATACATAACGCCATGGATGGTGCTCGTCCGATATATATGTGGCCGGGGTGTCAGGTTCGATGAGAAACCCCTGCCCTTTTTTTAAATGATAGTGGGCGCCCTTCACATAGAAGTCGCCCTCCCCCTCAAGAACAAAATGTATAAGGTAGAATGTCTTGACCGCCGGGCCTGCCTTGTGCAGCGGTTCGGTTATCGAGTGCCCGAACACATTCAGGTAGAGGTCTGTGTCATTCTCCTGGGGGAATTCCATTACGATCTTATTTTCCATTTTACAAACTCCGCAGATTAATTTCTGAATGTATTGACTTCAGAAATTAATCTGATAATCTTGATGAGATTTCGGAAAAATCTATATACCTGTCTCTTATACACATCTGACGCCTGCCGACGATCTTA
>ENA-OYWS01000848-OYWS01000848.1-human-gut-metagenome-genome-assembly--contig:-NODE-848-length-12420-cov-9.759725_pt1 | contig 12420 bp, 10 predicted proteins | sample MGYA00244813_ERZ653402 | MGnify/ENA primary metagenome ERZ653402 (study PRJEB26926, sample SAMN06165021) | human gut metagenome | biome: ENVO:00009003; feature: ENVO:2100002; material: ENVO:00002003...
AAATCACAAAACAAGTCTCATATGAACTCCTTGCCCTTCGGGCAATTAAAATCTTCATTGTAATCATTTAATAGATTTCTAATTATCTCTTTAGATGTTCTTATATGCCGGTATAGCCCGTCATTCCGGGCTTTTCCGGCACTTTTCATATCGGAAGAACCTCACAAATCTTTTTATTACCCCTCATGTTTTCGCTCTCAAAAGTAGTAAAAGCAGTAGTAAATTCTGCGTACTACTTATGCCGCCTTGGTTTCCTCGGCGCTTTCCGCCGTAGCCTCCGGCTTGGCCTCTGCGGTGGTTTTTGCCTTGGCTTGCAGCCGTTCCATTTCCTCCTGTGCGGAATGGAAAGTAGCGTGGGCGTAATAGTTCAGCGTCATTACAATGTTGGCGTGTCCCATGATGTACTGCAACGCCTTGGGGTTCATGCCCGCGTTTGCCATTCTGGTACAGAATGTATGTCGCATGGTGTGCGGCGTCATCACATCGGGCAGCGGCTCCTTGTGGCACTTGTTGTACTTCTTGGCAAGGCACTTGAACATGGCGTCATAGTTGACGGCGGTTTTGGGCAGGCCGTCCCGGTTCAGGAACAGGAAATCCTTATAACCGTCAACCTCAATGCCCTTGCCGTCCCTGCGCTTCTTCAACACGCGCTCAAACGCTTCATAGGCGGCTGCGCTCATGGGCACTTGACGGAATCCGCTTTCTGTTTTTGGCGCTTCGATATAGTAGCCATCCTCGGTGCTTCTCAAAAGCTGGTGGTCTACATTTACAAAGCGTTTTTCAAAATTCAGGTCAGCGGGCGTCAGGCCGCAGAGTTCGGAAATACGAAGCCCGGTTTCCAGCAGGATCACCACCTCGTCATAATACTTGGCATAGACGGAATCGTTCTGCATGAAGTCCAAAAGCTCGTTTTCCTGTGTAGGGGTAAGCGGCACCTTTGGTACGGTATCGTCGTTGATAACCTCATTGATCTGGAAGTCAAAGGGATTCTTGCGGAGGCAGTCGTCCTGTACTGCCATATAAAAGATGGCCTTTAAGGAACGCTTGCTGTTGCAGATAGTGTTGTAGGCAACGCCCTTTTCCTGCATACGCAAGGCCCATTCTTTCGCGTCGGACAGCTTCACGCTGTCAATGCTGGCCGCGCCCAGCTTATCTTCGGACAGAAGTTTCATCAACTGCTGGCGGCTCTTTTGGGTTCCTTTCCGCACATTCCCGCGCTGCCGGGTGTACTTTTCATAAAGCTGGCACACGGTCATTTTCTTGCCGATGGTGTCTATCCCGTCGTCAAGGTCTTTCTGTATCTGCTTGATCTTCTCGCGCAGGGAAAGACAGGGCCGCTTTCCGGCAGGTACTTTGTCGGTAGGTACTAACTTCCATGAGTAAACAAACTGGGTTTCTCCAAAGGTGTCAATGTATTTGTAAGCGTATCTTCCATCTGATCGCTGGCTCTCTCCAGACTTCAAAAGGCGGCCTTTGTTGTCCCGTCTTTTTTCATCTCGTTCTTTTCTTGGCATTTCGTCATGCTCCTTTCCATGACGGAAAGAGCCTTGACACGCTTATAACCTATTATAACACGCGCAAGGCCCTTTTTCACTATATTGTGTCAAGGGAATCAATGATTTTTTCAAACTGCTTCCGCTTGATCTGGATGCGGTTGCCGTTTAAGATCACCCAGCCAGCGGTGGGGTTTTCCTCGGCAAGCCGACGCAGTTTGTTTTCCCCGATCCGAAAATATTTGGACGCTTCCTCAATGGTAAGCGTGTATTTTTCCCAAATAGGCACATCGTTATTACTCATAACATGGCCCCCTTTCTTTTCAAAACAAAGGTTGTTTGTTGTGAAAGTGGGCAGAAAATAACGGACGGCTGCTGGCACAGCTCCACGGGAATCTCACCCCCGCGTGGTTCTCACGCGGCCCTGCTCGTTGCCTGCGACGCTTCAAACGCTCGGACTACGACGGCAAGGGCGTATCATTGTCCTGTCTGCGCGTCGTCGCCCGCAGGCTGCCACACCTGCTTTACGGCCCGGTAAAATCGCTCCGCTTACCCCAATGAGGGAAAGCCTCTTGGCGCACCTGCCGCCCGGCTCGGCACAGACAGAATGTATCCGTCTGCCCTATGACGCGCCGCCATTATCCTGCGGGCGTATTTGTCAAGGAGCAAAGGGGCCGCCGGGAAACAGGCAGGCGGGGAAAGGGAAAGCCGCCTGTCTATGGCCGGGGCCTTAACCGTCAGTCGCCAATGGGACTAACGATGGAATGGATCAGCTTGATTTGCAATCGGCGCTTCATATACTCGTCAATGCAGATATGAGGCTGGCCGCTGCCGTCATAGAGCGTCCGGGTACACAGCTTATTGATGTAGCCGTCATAATGCTGCAAGACACGCTCCACGGCTTCGGCGTTACCGGCGCAGGCCGCGTCGATCACAAAATCAGGTAGAGGGCTTTTGCCCTTGTAACTGGATTGCTTCATCCGCGTTTAACCTCCCTCCGGCATGAACGCCATCAATTTTATACGCAAGTCTTTCAGGGTGCTTGTCCTGTGGCGCTGTACTGCGCTGCGGGACATTCCCATCAGGCGGCCAATTTCTTCGTCAGTCAAATCCAGAACAAAGCGGAGAATCAAAATACTCTGCTCGTCTTTTGGCAGGCTGGCAAACGCTTCGGCCACAAGCTCGTTGTCGATATGTAGGTCATAGCCATGCGAACTGAATATAAAGCTGTCGCAGGAATACCGATCTACGGTCGAGAGCTTGTCCCAATCAGCCGGGGAAAGAGCGTCCAGCGACACTTCACGGTCGCGGCGGCACTTCATTTCCCGCAGATAATCTATCGCCTCATGGTACAGAACCAGCTTGCAGTAGCGGTCAAACTGGCCCCATTCACCGTATTTGCGGGGGATCGCTTCCATCTTCTCACCCCCTTTCTATGGGGGATGTGGTGGTTCTCTCCCTTTCCGCCAATAGAGCGAATGGAATCTCTCTGGCTGCCCGCTAAACGCCTCCTTTTTTCACTTTTTTGAAATTTCTTTTTGCACCGGATAGCAGACCGCAGGAAATAACAAAATTCGCCCGGCAGGTCAAAGACCCACAGGGCGAAACAAAAAGCAATATGTTCTTTTCTTACATGGTATAGTACATACTCGCAGCCGCTTGTCCCCGCTGCCGGGGGACGGCTTTTTTTGACAGGCTAACCCCTGTCAGAATTTGTCGAAGCGGTTTTCGTTGCATAGCGGCTCCCTCCTAAAGCCGCCATGCCAGAACACGGTGCAGGGGTCGTCGAAGCAAAAAGAAACGGCGGCATTGATCTACTCAAAACCGCCGTATCGTCAGTGATACAGGAAAGCGCACGAAATCCTCTGCCCGTCAGCGGTTTTTTTCTTTTCCCCGCTGTGGAGGCAGATGTTTGAATATGTAGGCTCGTTTCATTCCACAAAGAACAAAACCCGCCGGATCAGCTCCGGGATATTGACCGGGGCGGTGATATAGTCATTCACGCCCTCATGCCGGTATTCATATTCCGTGGCAAGGTCGTTGTTCTCGGTGAGGATAAAGAACGGCAGAAGCCGGACAGGGGGATTCTTCATTTGGAACATCCCCGCCACCCGCCGCAGTGTATGAAACAGCTCCATTGCTGTGCCGTCCGTCAGTTCCACATCACACAAGATCAGGTCTATTTCCTTATCCTCAAAAATCCGGCGCTTGGCTTCCCCAATCGAGGGAACCAGAATCAGGTCAAAGCCCTTTTGCAGCATAGCAGCCCGCAGCACTCCGGCGTTGGTATCTTCCGCATGGACAAAGAGCAGCTTGTGAAAAGTCGGGGCCTTTTCGCCGGATAACTGCCGGTAAGCGTATTCCACCAGCTTATCTTGCAGCAGCAGCCCTTTCATTTTGTCCATGCACAGCGTTGCGCCCCGGCGCATAGCCTCCTGTTCGTAGTCGTCCTTGTCATGGCAGGACGCCAGAATAAAAGGCAGCTCCTTGTCTGCGGCCCGTACCTCGTCCAGAAAGTCCATGCCGGAACCGTCCGGCAGGTCGAGATCACAGCAGACTACCAGCGGCATTTCCTCTTGGATGGCCGCCCGCGCTTCTTTCAGCGTGCAAGCCGTTTTCACCGAGTATCCCCGGTGCTGTAAGTATTTTTGCAGACACCATGTATAGGTGTCGCTGTCGTCGATCAGCAGTATCTTTTTCATGTGTCCTCACCCCCAATATTGATTTACCATAAGCATAAACTACAAATGTTACACAAATGTCCGAGGTGCCTTCGATTTCGACAGAAAAACAGGCTGAATTGTTACAACGCTCGGACATTTCAAAAATTTTTTTGAGAAATGGCGAAAAAGGCGGGGCAGCATACGCCGCCCCGCCGATCCCATACGGTTATTCCATTACCCGCATTTGTTCGATCAGGGATTGTTTTTTCTGTCTACGGATTGTCCATACAGACAAGATCAGCTCCATTCCGAACAACACCAGAATGAACAGCCCCATTTCCAAAACCGGGAATTTGTAAGGCACTACATTTCCGGCAAAAGCACCTACACTCATTTTTCTGCAAGCAAAGATGGAAGCCGGAAGCCCAACGATCAGCGTCGCCAATGTTGCAAAGAGCGCATAGCACAGCCCCTCACAGATGTTCATTTTACATAGCTGTTTTTGTGTTAGGCCGATAGAACGCAGAATACTGTTTTCCTGCTTTCGGGCTATCTGGTTAGAGAGTGTCGTATTGATAAGGTTGATAACGCCAAAGAGAAATACCAACCATGAAAGTATCTCCATACTGCCAAACGCAAAAGAATTTGTCATTTCTTCATATTCAATCACTGTATTGATTTCATCTAAGGCAATATTACTATGGCTGGCAACAATATTTTTCAATTCAGCTCCCACATAGTCCGTTTTTTTAGGGTCATTTACAATGCTCCATGAATAGTCAAAAGAGGTGATTTCCGGGTGCAGTTCGTGGAACAACGCTTCTGGTGCAAAAAGAGTTGCCCCATCTAAGTGCATCCTGCCATGTCCTGAATATACCTTTGCAGGAGCGTATAACCCCGATATGGTAACAGAAACGGATGGCTGTTCTTCTCCCAAAGAAATCTCAACCGTTGAACCAACACCCATATCCTCATTCTGCTTTAGCACATTATAGTCAATTACAATACTACGGGAATCTTTTGGCATCGTTCCTGCTGTCAGAGCCGCTTCAACTGTTGCATAATTCTGGTCGGTCAGCATATCACACATACCACCGCTTTGGTAAATGTCCGTCTTAAGGGTTGCATAGAGAGATTGTCTGCTTGGAATTATATCTGTAACACCATCAATAGATAAGATTTCCTGTTTTAATTCTTCATTCAACGGATTTCCCGCTGCCATAACCTTTTCTTCTGTCATTTCAGAATCCAAATAAATTTTATAGTCGCCGTCCGGGAAAAACTGTCTTGCAAGTGCCTCTGGTGAGCGCAGCAAAACAATGGAGGATACCACAAGCAGGATAATTCCGCCCAAACTCAATGAGGCTACAATAGCAACGGTCTTTTTTCGGTCACGCTTAAAATTTGCAATTCCCATTGAAACAGGATTGAGCTTGATATTCTTTTTCCGGCTGCGGATGTCCTTTTGCGCCGGGGTAAAACGGACGGCTTCAATCGGGGAAATCCCTGCCGCAATTTTTACCGGCTTACGGATGGAAACAGATACCATGATCCAACTGCTTATAAGCGTTAAAATAACCGTTGCCACATAGGAAACAGCGTTAAAACCCTTGGAAAACAGGAGGAAACCGCCGCATACGCCCAGCACTGTGCCAATCAGAATCCCGATACTGCCGAGTTTGCGTCCCTCGTTCTTTACAATCCGCTTGATTTGCTTTGGTGTCGCACCAATCGTCCGAAGCTGCCCGTAGCTTTGGATTTTGTCATTGATGGAGATACGGAAGATACTCTGGATCACAATATAGCCGCCAATCAGAACAAGGGCAATCACACCTGCCATCAGTGCAAAATCAAAGGATTTAGAAGCATAGGCAAAATACTTACTGTTCATTTTGGGCATAGGAAGCTGATATTCCTCCGCAATCTCCCTACAATAAGAGGTCATCAGTTCTTCGTCCAACTGGTCGCTGTTTTTGAAATGGGCATAGGCACGATACCCAGCCGGGTCAAACCCAGCCCATTCTGTCAGGGCGGCTTTGGAAAGAATGATAGCGCAGGTATTCGCTTCTTTTTCATTTACGCTGTCCATAATGCCGGTAACGACATAATCACCATGAAAACTCTCTGTATCTAAGGTCACAGTGTCCCCGATCTTGGCATTGTTTCCATAGGTGGAAAGAAAGTATTCGCTTACAACAACTTCATTTGCTTTTTCAGGAACCCGGCCCTCTAACAACTCCATCTGCGCCTTGGTAATCTCCATCATTTGCGCGTCGCAATACACATAAGACGCATGATAGCCCTGTTCTGAAAGCTCCTCACCCAGCATATAGTAGCCGCCTACGCGCTCAAACTCCGGCAGTCCTTTCAGGGTTTCAATGTCGTTTTCCTCTACGCCCAGCCAGACCGCCTCATAAGTATCGACAACCTGATTGCGCTGCATTTGTGTCAGGGAGGTAGACACAATTCCCGTAAAGCAGATCAGAAATGCCGCCAGCGCAACGGCAATCACCACCATCAGATTCCGGCGCTTCTCGCTTTGCAAACTTTTCTTTGCCAGCTTCTTTGTAATGGCGCTGGTATCATTCTCAAAAGGCCATGTCATAGCCTGCCACCTCCTTACTCCACAATCTTGCCGTCCTCAATGCGGACAATCCGATCTGCAAGGCGGGCAATGTCGTTGTTGTGGGTAATCATCACAACAGTTTGCCGGAACTCTGCACTGGTGCGCTTGATAAGCCCCAGCACCTCGGCGCTGGTCTTGCTGTCAAGGTTGCCGGTCGGCTCGTCGGCCAGCACAATAGCCGGTTTGGTAATCAAGGCGCGTGCGATAGCCACACGCTGCTGCTGTCCGCCGGAAAGATTGTTCGGCATGTTTTTCAGTTTATCTTCCAGCCCCAGCAGATGAACGATCTCGTCCAAAAACTTCTGATCCACCGTGTCCCCGTCCAGCTCCACCGGCAGGACGATGTTCTCATACACATTCAGGATCGGAACAAGGTTATAGTTCTGGAAGATAAAGCCGATGTTGCGGCGGCGGAAGATGGTAAGCTGTTCGTCGTTCATTTTCGACAGCTCTTTGTCCCGGACAATCACATTGCCGGAAGTAGGGGTGTCCAGCCCGCCCATCATGTGAAGCAGGGTAGACTTGCCGCTGCCGGAGGTTCCCACAACGGCCACAAACTCGCCGTCATTTACGGAGAAGTTCACGCCGTCAAGGGCGCGGGTGATGTTCGGCTCTGTGCCGTAATACTTTTTCAGGTCGATAGTCTGTAAAATGCTCATAAAATTCAATCCTTTCTTTGTTTGTTGTAAATGCGGAACGCTGCTGCGCCGGTGGCCGCCAACTGTACCAGAATCAGCACAGCGAACAGTCCGAAGCTCTCATAGTAGAACAGTTCATCCCAAAACAGGAGAACATCACAGAGGGCAGTCAAGGCAACCGTCCAGCGGATGTGCTGGGCCAGCCTTTGCCAGAACGCCAGCACAAGGGCAACGGGCGGGACGATCAGCAGCGCCAGATTCAAAATCATGGTCGGGGTCAGTTCCATTGCAACGCCTCCTCACTTTTGTTGATAAGGTCATTGTAAAACCCAAATGTCCGCGAAATGTTACAGCGGCCAAAAAATTTCATCGAAAATCGGGGTGAAATGTTACAACGCTCGGACATTTCAAAATTATTATTCAACTACCCTTAATCGAGCTACAATACTTGTTTTTCTAAAATAGCGAAACGAAACATGAGGAACTATAATCGCCACAACGCAAATAACAATTCCCTCTAATATCAACGGGAAAATCGTAGGCTGTATTGTAAACAGCCATAAGTCAGGTTGATTAAAGAAAGTAGGAAGAATTGTATTTGCAACAATAAGAGAGAGAGGTAAACCCATTACACAAATCAGAAATGCGTAAAACAATCCCTCCAATACGGTCAATTTGTTAATTTGTTTTTTCGTCATTCCGATGCTCTCTAATGTAGCAAATTCCCGTTGCCGGTTTATAATGCCCGTTATAATGATGTTGGAAAAATTCACAAGCCCGATACTTCCTAACAGAAACCCAATAAGGCCACCTATGATAAAAATAGTTTGTTTTAATCCATTCATAGTTTGTGCCAATGTTTCAGACGATGCGTATTCAACGGTAGGCAAAGAATTGATGTACTCGGTCGCTGGCAAAAAGTGTTCTTTTTCCACATCAAACACATAACTCATTATGGCTGGATTGTTATACAATTCCACAAACATCTCATTACTCATATAGAAAATAGGACAATCGCCGCCAACATCAGTGTAGCCAACATTCTTACCCGGAGATTCTACCAATGAAAAATCAACCACTGCACGCGCAATTACCGAAACCGTTTTATAAGGCAATCCATCTTTGTAAATGGTAACTTCCTGATTGAGCGGACAAAGAAATTCAGGAGATTCATTTGGGTTGATCGCTGAAATTTCTATAACATAGTTTCCACTTTCCAAATATGAGGTTAGTTGCTGTATATCTGTTTCTCCCTCAATGAAATTCAATTTAGGAAGTATTGATTTTTCTACCCCGTAAATATTGCAAAGAGGTCGATAATCAACACCGAGTTTTACTGGATAAGTTCTGCCATCAACCATACCACTTCGTATAAGGTGATTATCTTCTGTGTATTCGTCTAATACTTCCGTGACCAAACTACCATAATCATAAGTAACACTGACATCATCCAAAGTGTTTTTATAAATTCGACTTCCGTTCAGCACAGGAATATTATTTTCAATATCAGATATGATTTCATTACTAACAGAATCATCTTTAAATCGAAAACCTTGCACATTAGAAAATGTGTTTGGGCTTGCCACAACAAAATCAAATGAGGTAACAGAAGATACATATTTTTTAACATCAACACTATTTCCGATTGCGATTGCACTGTTTAGGAGAATAATGCAGAGTATCATGGATAAGACGATAAATATGGTACGCTTTGAATTTCTTCTTAAATTTCTCCATGCCATTTCTGTTATTCTATTCTTAAACGAAAGACGATTCTTGTTGGCACTATGATAATTGTCTTTTTCATAGTATCTAGTTGCCTCAATGGGCGAAATCGTAGCTGCAATTTTGAATGGTTTCTTTATGCTCACCCAAACAGTAATCGCACTAAATATCCCGGCAACGACAAAAATAATAGGATTAAAACTCAAGTTCACAGAAAGATTGTGATACTCGCCTTTCATAAAATTAAGAATCCACGGAAGCATAAGTATTCCTACTATATATCCCAAAATCAACCCAATAGATATACCAATTATAGACAGCCAAAATGCTTGCTTATAAACAATTCGCTTGATTTGCTTCTCCGTTGTTCCGATTGTTCTTAATAAGCCATATTTCTTTATTTCTTGAACAACAGAAATCTCAAAAATATTGCGAATGAGCAAATAGCCCGTTATTACAAAAATCATAATAAAAAACAGGGCTGCTATTATGGCAATCCAATTTACAGATGTACCAGTGGACGGGCTGGTTCCCCTAATTTGCAAAATAGTTGTCTGTATAGACTGGATCGCTCCAACACATAAAGTCGTTACAGAAGTAAAAAGCATTGATGTTAAAACGATTGCTATTACAGCAACAATATTTCGTAATTTGTTGGCTTTGAAGCTTCTTTGCGCCAGCTTCTTTGTAATGGCGCTGGTGTCATTTTCAAAAGGCCATGTCATAGTTGTATCACCTCCATATTTGATAAGGGTATTGTAAAACCCAAATGTCCGCGAAATGTTACAGCGGCCAAAAATTTTCATTGAAAATCGGGGTGAAATGTTACAAAGCTCGGACATTTCAAAATCAGTTTGCCATTTTGATCCGTTCCACCAACGAATTTCTGCATTGAATTTTTAGACAGATAGCAGAAATTATAATAGGTGTTATTATTAAGCAGACACCGTAAATCAGTAATGGAATAAAAGGAAAAGCATATTGAAAATAAGTTAATCCATTCGCAGACAATATCCGTACTAACAAATAACCCATCAAGGTTCCTGCCACAACCGTAATAATCAAGCATGGAATAATCAGTAAGACACTTTCATGCAGCAGCATTTTCTTTATCTGTTTTTTTGTCATACCGATAGACTCTAATATTCCAAATTCTTTTCTCCTTGTACTGATACGACTAATCAAGGTGTTTGTCAGATTAAAAATGCTAAACATAATGACAAAGGCAGATACTCCATAAACTTGTACGCTGGTATTATGAATCGTATTTGCCGAAGATGCTTTTACCTCTTGTAAGGTTTCCATTACCAAATCAGGGTGTCGGGACAGTATTTTATTTAATTTGCTTTCTACTGATTTACCCACTTTTTCATATTCAGGTACGGACAAAGTTAAGGAAGCTGTTAAATCCATATCGCCCCACAACTTTTCTATGGTTTCTTTTGGAAGATAAAAGCCCTCATTCATACTTTTTTCGGAAGTACCGGCAATCAAAACATCTATGCTGTGTTCAGTTCCATCAAACCATCGTAATGTCACTTTTTCTCCTATTGACGGGCAAGTATGATAGACTTCTTTCTGTACGCTTGTTCCCAATATAACCATAGCGTCTTGTTCCACCAATGTTTCGTATGTCCAATCAACAGGAAACGTTTTCAAAATTTCTTCCTGATTATCAGGCGTAATCGGAATAATGGGAATTTCTAATTGTTCATTGTGATACTCAATAATAGCTGCGGTTCTCTCCGTAGCATAAATCTCTTTAACTTCCGGGATTTGTTGCAATTCTTCCATGAGTTCCTGTGAAAAAGGCGTATCAACTTGATACTCCGAAATACCATACGGTTTCGGATTGACTAATGTATTGTGGTTAATCGTAATATAATATTCTCCATCTTCCAAATTCCCCATTCTCGCAAAGGAATCTGGATTCCATGATGATATAAAAGTGGCTCCAACCATAAATAAAATCCCGCCGATTGCAAGCGAGGCAATCGTCAGATTGTGTTTTTTTCGATTCTGCTTTTCGCTCAATACGGCTAAAGAATACGGTGAGAGCCGAATATGATTTTTCCTATTCTGCACTCTACTTTCTTTTAGTTCTGGATCGTTTCCAACATATTTTGTTGCTTCAATAGGGGAAATATTTGAAGCTATTTGTGCGGGCTTGTATACGGAAATTTGTACGATGATAATACCTAATATTATTGCAAAAATACTTGTGGCTATGGCATTGATAATCGTTATTCCATTCGGCTCTAACAAATATGCAAATATGATACCTACTGTAATACCGGCAGGTATTCCGAACAGGCAGAAACGATACCCCTCTTTACGAATCATCCGCTTAATCTGTTTTTCTGTCATGCCAATAGTTTTGAGCTGTCCAATCTGCGACACTTGATTTGATACCGAAAGGTAGAACACACTGTATATGACAATTCCGCTTGAAAATGCAATAAAAAGAGTAGCTAAAAGAACACCTCCCATTCCTGATCCACTAATAAGTGAGGAACAGAATTTGCTATTAAAATAAAGTTGGTTCCTGCTTATGTCTTGGGATAAAGCCAGACGATATACTGTATTCTCAAAATCAATAAGTCCCATTTCCGTGGCACTATTTACACGAATCAAGGCACTATATGGAATATCAGATAATAACACACCCTGTTCTGCATACGCTGGGGAGACATAAAAGTAAAATGTTCCTGTTTCCACATTATCAGTAAAACCAGTAATGATGAAATCCTCTGTTTTACTCCCCGCCGTTGGTAAAGTGATGGTATCTCCTATATTTAGCTGATACCCCAGCTCTAATTGAACATTTTTATCAATTACAATTTCATTGTACTGTTCTGGACAGGTTCCACTGACTAATTCATAGGATTTTATAATTCCAAAACCAGTCGGCATATAAACCGCTTCAAATTTGATCCCATCCATCAGAAAACTATCACTATGCTTATAGGGTACAATATCTTCAAGATCAGGTTCTTTTTTCAGAACTTCTATCTGTTCTGCTGTAAGCCCCCCGATGGTAGCTTGCTGCATTTGATTCAAAATCTTTTGTTCACTAATTTTGCTGCCTTGTTGGAATAAGGAGATTCCCACAATCAAACTAATTGCCAGCGCAATGGTCAAAACATTAAAAAAGCAAAAAATACGATTTGAAGATACATTGCGTTTTGCTAATTTCTTTACAATGACGCTGGTATCGTTCTCAAAAGGCCATGTCATAGTTGTATCACCTCCATATTTGATAAGGGTATTGTAAA
>ENA-OYWS01000860-OYWS01000860.1-human-gut-metagenome-genome-assembly--contig:-NODE-860-length-12305-cov-7.242286_pt1 | contig 12305 bp, 8 predicted proteins | sample MGYA00244813_ERZ653402 | MGnify/ENA primary metagenome ERZ653402 (study PRJEB26926, sample SAMN06165021) | human gut metagenome | biome: ENVO:00009003; feature: ENVO:2100002; material: ENVO:00002003...
TGTCAGCCGTGAGAGCGGCATATATTTGTCAAGGTACTTGATATGGTGCGTTTACACCAGAACATTCCCTGCATACAGATAGAGCAGAGAAAAGATTCCCTTTTCTCTGCTTTCCTCTGCAAGCGAATCATATCTGTATTGCAGCTCGTCTTCCGAATATTCCGGACAGACGCCATACGCTATACGAAGATAATCTTCCCCGGAGTAAAACAATACCCTGCCGTTATCATAAGTACTCCCTTTTTTCTGTTCCTTCAGTTCTCTCAATACACTCTCCGGAGTTGTCTTCCGGAAAATAATATCCAGATCTTCCCTCTCCTGATGCATGTGCTTCTCCTATGTCTCTGCCTGCTACCTCATTGATTCTTTATTCCTGCGGTGTTATTTCCGTATCTACAACCACTTTCTTTTTCTTTTGCGGAGTTTTAGGTGGAGTTGCGTCTACCGGTGTCTCTGCTGGTATATCTTCCTTTTTGTCAAAGATTACTACTTCTTGTTCTTTATTTTGCTCTATGTTTTGTTCTTTATTTTGCTCTATGTTTTGCTCTTTATTTTGCTCTATGTTTTGCTCTTTCTCTTTATATTTTTCTTTAATTTCTTTAATTATTTCCGTAATTTGAGCATCTGTCAGTGAAATTTTTTTCTCGAATGTTCTTCTAAAGTATTGCATAATTTCACCTAGCATTTTTGATGAATAGAAAATATTTCTAAGTATTGTATCCTTCTTCCATATTTCCTCACCAAGGTTATCTCTGCTTTTATATATGCTTTCTGGATCTATCGGTAATTTGGTACTGTTTTCTACAGCTTTCATTAGACCATCTCTCACTTGTGATACTACATTTTCTTCGCTGGGATCAACAAAAAGCCATCGATACTTCCTCTTATATTCTCTATAATAAGAATTCATATTGTATTCATTGCATATAAAGAGACTCTGTAGGGCATTCAATTCATCTTTCTGCTTTTCTACACATGTCTTGATCCCGCTGTTTATAGTATCCTTAAGGCGCTCTACGAATTCCTTCCTCATTCCAGCAGATTCTTTCTGTATTTCTTCCTTGGATATTCCCTTCTTATATTCTTCAAGAACTTTATCCGTCCACTCAGCGCCATTTAATTTTTGAGGGGAAGCATACCCCGGCATCAAATATTTCTTCCATCTCTGCAGAACAATGTTAACATTTGACAAAGTATTTAATACAGTGCCCCACTCCTTTTGCCTGCTTATATTTATTTCTCTGACGACATTTGAGTTAGATTTTTCTTTGATCAAATAACTATAATAGTCACTGCCTTCTCTTACAATATAATCCCATGGATTAAGAACATCGAAGAATACCCTTTTTCCATCTACACTAAAGAAAAGTGGTTCAGAACTATTTTTTCTTTTCCATTCAAGAAGCTGTTTTGCTGAAAAGATATTATTAGGTACCGCAAATGAATACACTAGATATCTGTCAGTTCTTTCATCCGTTTGAAAGGTCTCAGATACTTTTCCCTTCATTCCCATAAAGTCAGCAATTTTCGAATATTGTCTGCTTTTACTTTTTTTCTTTATACTGTCATACAATGCTTCAGCAAACCACGCATTTAGAAAAATGCTTATAAACATGCAAAATGCATCGTCTACAACAATTGAATTTCGGAATTTTTCTTTTCTATCCCCACACAAATATCCTAGCAGCTCTCGATATGTCCAGCCAATGGTTCCGCTTTTCTTATGTCTCTCTATTCTTTCCACTGTCTTCAGGAAGTTCGTATACTCTTCATGCAACATATGATTCATACACCAACTTTCCAAAAAATAGCTCTTATAACACTGGATGTTCTCTTTTAATTTCACGGCCTCCGCTTCGGCTTGTTCCCAGTTTTCTCCATACAATACACCTTCATCTATCATAGGAATTCTTGCTATTTTCTTCAATAATTGAGTCAGTTCCCTCATATTTTTCGGCATGTAATCTGCGGAGTCATCTTCCCCATCATATATGATAATTCCTGTCCGTCTATAGATTAACTCCGTCAATTGCTGACGCATATCTTCGTTTATAGTGGCTGTCTCTCCAAAAACATTATAGGATTCGCTTCCACTCTTCACATAATACTCCAGCGATAATGAAAGCCAGTCCTCCTCTGCCATCTTATCCAGCTCCGGCAGCTCTACAATATGATTCACCGGCAGAAGCTTCAACAAATAACCAAAAGCAAGTTTACTACATTCTTCCTTCGCATTTTCCGGTTCACACTCACGTAAATCCTTATTATTCTGCAGGTATCTCTGATACATAACATGCATCAGCTGTGTATGATCCGCTGCCATCAGAATAATCACGTTCGGTAACGCCAGATAATTTCGTATTTCCTCACAGCAACGGTAGATATCCGTGGTGCTGATATCTACATCATCTATCGGTATTACTAAAAAGCGGCTTGCTTTACGTTCCTTTTTATCATTCAAAAATGTCTCCAGCAGGAGTTCTATCAATTCCTGAAGATTCTTTTTCAGTCTGCTGCTGTTGCCCAGGGACGCGAGTGCCTCCAGATCATCCTCATCCCGATCAACAGTTTTAGAGCCATTGATATGATCAATGGCTCTATAACACTTTGAAAACAATTCCATTATTTCACGTTTTCCAAGGAATTCGTAGTTATCCTGTTTTTCGCATTTCTCCTGCAGCTTATAGAAAAGACGTGAAAGTACGACTCTGACAATAGATTCGCCACTATCCAATGCAGCTGGATCCACAGAATCCAATACTATAAAATCCGCTTCTGTAGATTCCTTTGCAAGAAAGCGCGCAAAAGATTTCATAGCAGTTGTCTTGCCCTGCCCACGATGCGCACAAAAAGCTATAATATTATTAGGTGTTCTCTGAAATAATACATTACTGCAATCTGTCTTATCTTCATTCTCAGACAGCAGTTTCATCTCGCTGACGATTTCACTTACTAAAGCCTTAGCCTTTTCATATATAGGCGAAAAGAACATATCGTCCGTCCATTCTGTTTCGATCTTCGCCCGATTTTCATCCCCTTGATATACAATTATCCGCATATGATTCCCTCTTATGTTTTCAGCTTTCTTAAAGTTTATTGATTAATGTATTTTTCAAATCTTTTCCAGTAATGATAGCTGTGTACAGCCCGTTCTATTTCCTGATTGACCTCCCTTACTTCTCCGTTGTCATTCATTTCACCGATATTGAAATGGATGTCCCATTGCTGGGGATCCTGTCCACATTCCTGTAAATATGCTATAAAATCCTGAATTTCACCTCTATCGTCTTCCGGTATCCCGCTATCTGCATCATTACAGAAGTCAACGATAACCTTCTTCCAATCCAACTCCCAATATTCGCAATATTCATAAATTCTGGAAAATACAGAAATATAATCTCTCATTCTCTTCGGATATATTGTCAGAGACATTTCACCCGGCTTCACATATTGCATAAAAAAGCTCTCAGTGCCTTCCTCTTTTATAAAAGAATAAATTCCTATAATCCCTTGATCCATCATTTGTTGAAATTGTGCTATTATATAACCGGCTTTCCTTAGACAATCTCCTTCTGTCAGCTTCCTCAATACATCATCACATTGTTGAATTGCTCTCTTGACTTTACCTTCAAAAGCAAAACGAGGAATATTCATCGCATTATATGCCTCATGCTCATTCCGTTTTGTAACATCAATCCAATAATTTTCAAGCTCCCTGACAATTCTATCTTTATCTAATTCTTCCATTTGATCTTCTACCTGATCAAGCATCATATAATTATCGGGATAAATACACTCTGCGATCACTTCACTGACATCCGGTTCCCTATCATCTGCTGCCAGCTTCCATATTGCCGTAACCACTTCCCTAAGAATTGATTCTGTTCTATCTGCATCTGTTAAATTATAATTATATGCTAATATCCTGATCTCGTCCCGGTCGTCAACATCCTCTCTCTTCATCCCGAAACGTAACTGTAGCTTTATCATCCACCATAGACTCAATACAAGTGTCAGCCACTCATTATAACTTCTTTTTAAACCAACATCCGCTAATCTGTCCAAAAACTCCACATAATCACGATTTACATTCTCATCCTCAATATATGTCACAAGCTTTTGTACACTCGCGCTCCATAGAGCAGCTGTCTCTTCGTTACTCAGGCTTGGCATAAAAATAAAAGGTATCATGCGATAACCGCCATCATTTACCGGAAGGAAACGCAATGTCAAAATACTTTTTACTAATTTCTTTTTAGTGACAAATTTTACGATAGAATACTCTTTTATATCAGATGAAGCAGTGCTGTACGAAAACTCGTCATCCTGCTTGCTGATTTTTCTGAACATATTGTATTGGTTCTCTGTCACCGTCTGAGAATATACATAAGCTGCATTTGCTTTCCCGGAATGGAGTATAAGCTTTGATATCCCATAGGATAGCTCATGCAAATCCTGCAGATTCTGAACCGTGCAGCTATGAACCTTCATCATGTATTTGGCAGACAGCAATAAGCCCGTTGCCGCCTTGGTAATCACGTGAATATGCACTGCTTTTACGAATTCATTTTGAAATTCGTCTTCCTCCAGCCCCTGTGTAGCCTGTCGTTGAACTTCTGTCCAAATCGCCTTGCTGATTCTGTCCAGACAATCTTCGATGCTTCTTCCATGCACTACAGTATCTTCGCAAAGCAAAATATTAGGAAGCCTATGATACGTCACATAAAATCGAGCTATCTTTTCATAGCGTGCAAAAAAAGCTGCATCCGTCAAAAAAACCGCTGCGCTTTCTTTCATCTGCCTTCCTGTGACCTCTTCCAGTATCTGTCCCATTAAGTAGGCGCGTCTAATCATGAATATCACATAATCCCATTCAGGTTGCAAAGTATATAAATACCATTTTTCAGCTAACTCAAAGCCCTCATCCTTCAAGTAATTACGCACTATTTCTTCATTCACACACATTCCCCCGACGCGCTTCTTACTTCAGAACCTTATAGACCATATTTAAGATACCCCTAGCTATCCTTGTTACATTGTAGGTATGTTATATTATATGGATATTTGTAAAATCTATTCCTGTTCTGCCCTTCAGCAGAAACAGGCGTCTTCTGATGTAATAATAATCGCTCTTTCCTTTCTGTTAAACGATTCGAATTGTTAGGTCTTCTCCGGTCTTTGGTTAGCCTACAGCCTTTATTCAGCCTACATTCTTATCCTTCTTATTCTTAGAGATCACTTCAACTATAACATGCAATTTTCATGTTTGCAAGCGCATGTTAGCGCATTTTTTCGACTTTTTCACAGCCAACAGCAGTGAATACTCACACAGGAGCTGTGGACTTAGGAAAATACCAAACAGGGATCTGCAATAATAGGGAAATTCCCTCTGCAATTTTGAGGACTGCCCTCTGCAATAATTGGTATTTTTATTATACAAGAAACAGCAAGATAAAACGCTATTGCGTTTCATCTGCCGCTTCACTACCCTTAACATTTAAAGTATATCCATCTCGCCCCACAAAATAGAACATAACCGCCATTAACGTAACCGTAATCTGTCCGCTGACAAGCACCATCTCTGCCATACCAAAGCAAAGTATCGCAAGAAGGAATACTATGCAAGTCCAGTTACCTTTTAAGCATAACCGAAAAGCTCTATACAAACTATACAGGTATATCAGCAAAAACAGGATTCCCGATATAATTCCGTAATCATAAGCGACCTGCAGGAACATATTATGAGCATGACCATAATATGTATCTCCTGATATCCAAAATCCCGAATGTTGCTTATCGTGCCCTACTAAGTTCAAATGATTCCAATAATATGTGTAAATAATTTTTCGTGCTTCTGTAGAAGACCAATAGGCCAATTCTCCTGATGGATTGAATGGATTATCCGGATTACTCCCAGCCTCAACCTCTATCTCCTGTGCATCCAGTTCTTCAGCATGAACAGGCAATGCCTGAATAAAATCCATTAATTGTGGTATCCATCTTTGAGAACTAACCCCTATCAGCTCCAATACTCTCCCTACATCAACATATAGTGCCCGTTCAAAGGAAATATATTTCTCACTATTCCATGGATCAAAAGAGCACACGCTCTCCCCCTCTACATACTCTCCCTCAAACCATACAGGATGATGGAGAATCGTTGGTAAATAACGTATACTCAAATAGCATATGGGGAACGTCAAAACAACGCATACTATCAGTGTCACCGCATGTAGCAGCACTCCGTAAAAGGTCTTCCGTTTAAAAATATTATAACCTAAAATAACAAATGCCGTCACTGCAGCGATTCCTAAAATCGGTGCCTTTCCCCCGGTAAGAACAGTAAAGCTTATCATTATAGCACTCATTAAAAAATAGAAAAACCGAACAAACCATTTTTTATTCTTTTCCCTGCTGTAAATCCACTTTAACAGGAATGCACAAAATACAATCATATAGTGCATACCGTTCTGTGTTTCTCCGGAATATAGCCCCCTGTATCTGACATAATCATAAGGGCGGAATCCGAAGGCTATGATCTGTTGTCCGAAGAACCACAGAATGATCCCAGTGAGCATTCCATCGAAGAAATCCTCTGTTCTCTCCTTCGGGATCCCTATCACAACAAAGCCGCCATAGATCAGCAGATACCATAGTGGTACAATCCCCTCATGCACAGACAATTGCATTAACACAAGGCATAGGCACATACACCAAAATACCGGCTGCTTTATCCTTGCAAAAAGCTCAGTGTAGCTTTTCTCCCGATACACATAAATAATCAAATAACTCCACACTGCGATATTTAACACCGCTGTGATCCATTGTCCCTTATATTGCCAGCAATTATTCCCTATGATGCAGGCAATGATTGCAAGTATCACACATACCGGAGTCCATAATAAATAGGGCTTTACTTTTTCTTTTTCAAATTTAATCGAAGGAAGGAGTAGTAATGCTATTACTACTCCCGTCAAATTGGTAAAAGTCATCTGGATCGTACCAAGGGCACTTCCCCGTCTCTGGTCAATGATCCCCAGAAAGACAAAGCATGACGCATACCACCATTTATACAGCTTCTCCTTGGTCATACTATGCATACCTGTAGCTCTCCTTGCATGAACTTACTCTACTATAATGCCTCCCAGTACTGTAATGCCCTGTCTCTTCAACAGTTCCAGTTCACCGGCTACTTCATTGTACAATGTAGAACCGACCTTTTCTACCAATACCGCACCCTGCATGGCATCCATTTTCTCCATCGCCTCTGCATCGTATAACACATTATCCAGAACGCTTATGCTGATCTGCTCCTTCTCCAACGCTGCCTTAAGGCTCTCGCATACCTTATCCGCTCCGGCACTCATGTTACATCCCATGAGACAGATATTGTTCAGTCCATTTTTGACTGCCGCAATCTTTATCGCCGCGAAAGTCAGTTCCATGGACTGCTCTGCCGTAAATTTCCTCTTACCGTAATGGCGCAGGGAATCCACCCATTTATCCAGAAATACTTTTCTGCCGGATTCCCGGACGACCAAGCCGATCTGCGGAATGCCATATAGGCTCTGCAGTTTATCCGATTCTCTCAGTCTGGTATTAAAAATATATACCATACAAATAACTACCGCATATACAAAAGCAAATAATACTGCACCTAACAGTACATATTTTTTGCTGACTGCCGGTGTCAGTACAGGATTTTCTTCTGCTGTCACGTTCTGTGCCGGCTGTTCCGAATGCTCTGCTTCCTCCCAGGTCACAAGCTCATAATACTGCTTCTGTTCCTCTGTAAAATCTGCCTTTGCCGCAGCAATCGTCGATTGTAGAGATGCGATTTCATTTCTACTCCTTATCTGCTCATTCATCAGATTCTTATTCATAATAGAACCGATGGTCTCAGATACTAATACCAGCGCATGTTGGCCAAACTCATCGTTTAACTTTTTCTGCTCCTCAGACATATAAGCTTTTACCGCATCTGCCAGTTTCTGACAGGCTTCCGTATCCGACTGCAGAATTGACACCTTTATGCAATTCGTTCCTAAGGTCATTTCTTTACTCAGAATGGTCAGGTTTGACACCGTTTCTGTGGAGATTAATTCTCCCACGCATCCGGCTTCTATTCCGGTCTGCTGTGCTACCCAATCATATAAGCCAACATTATTTAACAGGGATGTATATAGAGCTCCCAGTTGTCCATCCTTATTGACGTCTGCTGTCTGCACCTGATAGATCAACTCTGTCTGAACCGTCTGTAACGGATTCAACTGCATATAAATTGAATTTTCAGAATATGTCTTCTTCAGATCATATTCCTTCTCATCATCTACTACTGCCAGCACCGTTGCCAGACTTTTGTCATCCAAGCTTTGCTCCAGCTGTGTCAGCTGTTCCTCTACGGTTGTTTCTTCCTGCACAACCGTTTCCGGCTGTTGTACATTTTGTACTGTGCGGAGAGATTTCATATAGCTGAACCCTCCCAGTAATACTGCACCAAATACCAGCGCCACGATCAATCCACGCCAGTGTGACAAAACATCTGCTATCATGTCTAATAAGTCGATTTCTCTTGTCTGCATTGTTTTATGTTCCTTCCTTTAAAAATCCCCGGGCATTACACCGGTTCATAAAATGTATCCGGGCAATTCGGGTCAAACACCTCATTGCAGGTCATCACGGTAACCAGATTCTCCGTCTCCGACAAATTGATGATATTATGAGACCATCCCGGGATCATATATACCGCTTCTATGTTAGCACCGGATACTTCGAATTCAACCATTTCTCCGGTATTGATATTTCTTTCCCGGATCAGACCATGTCCGGCTACCACAATGAACTGTTCCCACTTGCTATTATGCCAATGCTGTCCTTTTGTAATCCCCGGCCTGCTGATATTGATGGATACTTGTCCACAATTCAGGGTGTGCATCAATTCCGTAAAAGATCCGCGGTCATCCTCATTCATTTTCAATCGATATTTAAACTTGTCTGTAGGAAGATACGTTAAATACAGCGAAAACAATTTCTTCGCAAAAGAGCCTTCCGGCATCTCCGGCATCAGCAACGAATCCGGTTGTGCCTTAAACTCCTGCAGCAGATCCACAATTTCCCCTAACATAACCTTATGAGTAACCGGTACGCAACAGTATCTGCCATCTGCTCTCAATACCGTCTCTACCCCATCAAACTCACAATGCTGCTCTTTCCCTTCCAGGAGATCAAACATTCCCTCAACGAGATCATCTATGTACAGTAATTCCAGTTCTGTTGCCCTGTCATTTACTATAAACTCTTGCTCATTTGCTACTGCCCAACAAAACGTACTGACTGCGGAATTGTATTTAGGTCTGCTATGTCCCATCAGATTCGGAAATCGGTATACTGCAACTTTGGCACCGGTCTCTTCTGCATATGCAAAAAACAGATCTTCTCCCGCCTTCTTGGAACGGCCATATTCGGAATCTCCAAATCTGCCGGACAGCGTTGCCTGGATGGAAGAGGACAGCATAATTGTCGCCTTATTCCCGTACTTTTTCAAGGTACCCAGAAGCTGTGAAGTAAATCCGAAATTCCCCTTCATAAAATCTTCCGGGTTCTCCGGACGATTTACTCCTGCAAGATGGAATACAAAATCTGCATTTTCACAATACCTATCCAATTCTTCCTCGGTAGACTGAAGATCATACTCATAGATTTCATCGACATGAATGTTCGGTCTGGTTCTGTTCTTATTCTCTTTAATATTTTTCAGGTTATTGACGAGGGCAGTTCCTACCATCCCCTTAGCACCTGTAACTAATATATTCATCAGTTATCTCCGTACTCTCACTTTTCGTTACTGCTCTTTTCTCCATACCATCTTGTTGACAACATTTACGTATCCCTGGATAATTCTTACTACTTTCATAGAGACCGTCTCATCCACATAATCCGGGCACGGCTTTCCTAAAATGCCCTTCTGTTTCATGTCAATAGCCATACTCGTTGCCTGCAAAAGTTCCTGTGTCGTAATTCCGGCTAATATAAAGTTCCCGGATTCCAGTGCCTCCGGTCTCTCTGTGGAAGTCCGGATACATACCGCTGCAATCGGATGGCCGATTGACAGATAGAAGCTGCTTTCTTCTGGTAACGTTCCGGAATCAGATACGATTGCTAATGCATTCATCTGAAGCTTATTGTAATCATTAAATCCCAAAGGCTCATTTACCCTTACGCGGGGATCTAATTTAAATCCACTGGACTCAAGCTTCTTCTTGGATCTCGGATGGCAGGAATAGAGAATAGGCATATCATACTTCTCTGCCAGTGCATTGATCGCATTGAACAGGGATTCGAAATTCTTATCCGTATCGATATTTTCTTCTCTATGCGCTGACAACAGAATATATTTATTCGGCTCTAATCCCAGTCTGTTTAAGACATCAGATGCCTCAATCTTGTCCAAATTACCGTGTAACACCTCTGCCATGGGAGATCCCGTTACATATGTCCTCTCCTTGGGCATTCCCATCTCATTCAGATACTTTCTGGCGGGTTCGGAATACGGCAGGTTCACATCCGAAATCACATCCACAATTCTACGATTCGTCTCTTCGGGAAGACATTCATCCTTACATCTGTTTCCTGCCTCCATATGGAAAATAGGAATATGAAGCCTCTTCGCTGCGATAGCTGACAGGCAGCTGTTGGTGTCGCCCAATACTAATAAAGCATCCGGCTGAATCTCTGCCATCAGTTCATAACTCCTGGCAATGACATTCCCACAAGTCTGTCCCAGATTCTCTCCTACGACATTCATCCAGACATCCGGTCCACCCAGATCAAAATCAGACCAAAAAATATCATTTAAGTTCTTATCATAATTCTGTCCGGTATGTGCTACGCAACAGTCAAAATATTCCCTACAACGCTTCATGGTTGCTGCCAGACGGATGATCTCCGGTCTTGTCCCAACTATAATCAACAGTTTAATCGATCCGTTCTCTTTCCACTTAAAATCAAACATTTTTAATCCTCCGCCAATCTTTCCTGAATATACGCAAGCTTTGCAATCGTTGCCTTCGTCTCTTCCAGATCCAGCAGTTTCGTATTATTAGAGTTGAACTCTGTAAGAGTATTTCTCTTTGCATCACCATCTTTGAAGTACTTATCGTAATTCAGGCCACGGTTATCCGCAGGCACTCTATAGAAACCTCCAAGATCAATTGCTTTTGCACACTCCTCATTCGTAAGCAGCGTCTCATACATTTTCTCGCCGTGTCGAATACCAATCACCTTGATATCTTCCCTCTTACCACCAAACAACTCACATACTGCTTCTGCCTGTGTCTGGATAGTACATGCCGGAGCTTTCATGATCAGCAGATCTCCATTCTCGCCCTTCTCAAATGCGAAAAGTACAAGATCCACCGCTTCCTCCAGGCTCATAATAAAACGGGTCATGGACGGTTCTGTCACAGTAATGGGATTACCTGCTTTGATCTGATCAATCCACAGAGGAATTACAGATCCACGAGAACACATGACATTGCCATAACGGGTGCAGCAGATCTTAGTCTTTCCGGAATTTCTGGACTTCGCCACAGCTACCTTTTCCTCAATCGCCTTTGTAATACCCATGGCATTAATGGGATAAGCCGCCTTATCCGTAGACAGGCAGATAACCGATTCCACTCCTGCCTCAATTGCTGCGGTTAAGACATTATCCGTTCCAATAACGTTCGTTTTCACCGCTTCCATAGGGAAAAATTCACAGGACGGCACCTGCTTCAAAGCAGCTGCATGGAAAATATAATCTACTCCCGACATAGCAGCACGTACAGAGTTCAGATCCCTGACATCTCCAATGTAAAACTTGATTTTATCCGCTACTTCCGGCATTTTTGACTGATATTCATGACGCATATCATCCTGTTTTTTTTCGTCACGAGAAAAGATACGTATTTCTCCAATATCTGTTTTTAGGAAACGATTTAATACTGCGTTTCCAAAAGATCCGGTTCCTCCGGTAATCATTAATGTTTTTCCTGTAAATAGTGACATAACTGGTCTCCTTTATTCCTTTTTTTCTATCCTTTTAGCCGAAATGCCATAGCATACGCCAAATGGAACGAATAATCTCCACCTTTTTTTACTTCTGGCTGCATATTGGCATAATTTCTCTCTTTGTATGACCAAAACATTTTGGGTGCTTCCATACCATCTACATAAACTTTATAGCATATAATATTTGTATCATATAATAGTTGCAACGCATCACTGGCTGTTTCCATATAAGGTGGTATCTTCCGACCAAGTTC
>ENA-OYWS01000865-OYWS01000865.1-human-gut-metagenome-genome-assembly--contig:-NODE-865-length-12226-cov-7.577110_pt1 | contig 12226 bp, 7 predicted proteins | sample MGYA00244813_ERZ653402 | MGnify/ENA primary metagenome ERZ653402 (study PRJEB26926, sample SAMN06165021) | human gut metagenome | biome: ENVO:00009003; feature: ENVO:2100002; material: ENVO:00002003...
ATCGAGACATGTGTATCGCATGCTCCGGGAGTTCGTGGATTTTGCCAATGTATTTAACTAACTCTCAATTTACAGCAGGCTGTCCAGGGTCTCTCTGATAGCCTTGATGAAGTCCAGGCTGTTGAGGATCACGGGATGCTCACAGGTGGAGATCAGGGACAGGCTCTTGGTCATCTTGCCATCCTCGATGGTCTTGATGCAGGCCTGCTCCAGCTTGTCTGCGAAGTTACACAGTTCGGGAATCTGATCCATCTCGCCGCGCTTTCTGAGAGCTCCGGTCCATGCGTAGATGGTAGCAATGGAGTTGGTGGAGGTCTCTTCACCCTTTAAGTGCTTGTAGTAATGACGCTGTACGGTTCCATGAGCAGCCTCGTACTCATAGACGCCGCTGGGAGATACCAGTACAGAGGTCATCATGGACAGATCGCCGTAAGCGGTAGCTACCATATCGGACATTACATCACCGTCATAATTCTTACATGCCCAAATGAATCCGCCCTCGGAACGGATGACACGGGCTACGGCATCATCGATCAGGGTGTAGAAATATTCAATGCCAAGTTCCTCGAATTTAGCCTTGTACTCGTTATCATAGATCTCCTGGAAAATATCCTTAAAAGTATGATCGTACTTTTTGGAAATTGTATCTTTAGTAGAGAACCACAGATCCTGCTTCGTATCTACCGCATAGCTGAAGCATGCTCTTGCAAAGCTCTCGATGGATTTATTGGTATTGTGGATACCCTGAATGATACCTGCTCCGTCGAAATTATGGATCAGTTCACGGGTCTCGGTGCCGTCTGCTGCGGTGAATACCAGCTCTGCCTTACCGGGTCCGGGTACTTTGATCTCTGTATTTTTATAGACATCACCATAAGCATGACGGGCGATGGTGATGGGCTTGGTCCAGTTTTTTACGTAGGGAACGATACCCTTTACCAGGATTGGTGCACGGAATACAGTACCGTCTAAGATGGCACGGATGGTTCCGTTGGGACTCTTCCACATTTCCTTCAGGTTGTACTCTGTCATTCTGGCAGCGTTGGGAGTAATGGTAGCACATTTTACGGCAACACCGTATTTTAACGTAGCGTTGGCAGAATCCACCGTTACCTGATCGTCTGTCTCATTACGATGCTCCAGTCCCAGATCATAGTACTCTGTCTTCAGATCGATATAGGGCAGCAACAGCTCATCCTTGATCATCTGCCAGAGGATTCTGGTCATTTCATCTCCGTCCATCTCTACGAGAGGGGTTGTCATTTTGATCTTTTCCATAACGATTTCCTTTCCGGTATTAATTTTCGTTCTATTATATTTTAACGTAATTCGTTCCAACAGGCAACTTATTCCTGACTTTCCGCCTGCTGTGCATAAGCCTCATTCAGACCGTTCTTCACCATGTTCTCATAAGCATTGATCATATGCTGATGTGCCAGTTGCTCTGCCAGATCGGCGTTGCCAGCCTTAATGGCTTCCATGATCTTTTCATGCTCTTCGTTAGACTTTGGACCTCTATTGGCACTGGACAGCGTCTTCTTACGGACACGGAGAACATACTGATGGAAATCCTTCAGCTGATGCTCCAGCATCTTGCTGTCACAGGCTTCATACAGAATATCATGGAAACGATTGTCTAACTCCGCCAGCTGCTCCAGATGCCCCTTCTGGGCATGGAACTTGGACAGGTAGACATTCTCCTCCATCTCTTCCATCTGCTCCTTGGTGATATGCTCCGTAGCCCAACGGGCGCACAAACCTTCCAGCAGGGAACGGATCATATAAATATCCTTCACGTCCTTCTGCGTAATGCCGGTGACATAGGCACCCTTGTTCGGAATGATCTGGATCAGTCCCTCCAGTTCCAGCTGACGGAATGCCTCTCTGACGGGGGTTCTGCTGACGCCCATCTCCTCGCCGATCGCCACTTCCTTCAATTCTTCATGTTCCTGGTATTTTCCGCTTAAAATGTCCTCTCTCAGCTTGTGAAATACCCGTCCCCGCAGGGAGAACTTGTCCGTTACTTCCTGCTTTACATCATACTTACTCACTATAATCCTCGATTCCAGACAACGCTGTTACCGTTGTCATGCTCATTCTATGCTTACTCACCGATCTTCAGATTCTTCTCCAGACAGATCCGGTTGACGCATGCCACGATCTCATCATCCGTAAGCACGGTGACACGACCGCCGGCATATTCTTCGTCTACCCACTTTTTGATCTCTGCTACCAGTTCGGAATTCTTCTGTACCTGCTTGTCTCCCTTTAACTTGTAGTAAGTGTTCAGCCAGTGTGCGATACCTGCCAGACCAGAGGTGTTGGAAATAGCGCACAATACCGGACGGTTCAGGAATTTCTCGGTATCGAAGATATTGTAGATCTCCTCGTTCTTAAGCAGTCCGTCTGCATGGATGCCGGCTCTGGTTACATTAAAGTTCTTGCCCACAAACGGGGTTCTGGGAGGAATCTGATAACCTATTTCTTTCTCATAGTACTCTGCCAGCTCCGTGATCACACGGGTATTCATACCGTTTAAGTCGCCCTTTAACTGTGCATACTCGAATACCATTGCCTCCAAAGGCGTATTACCGGTACGCTCACCGATACCAAACAGGGAAGTGTTGACACCGGAACAGCCATACAGCCATGCCGTGGTAGAGTTGGACACTGCCTTGTAAAAGTCATTATGTCCATGCCACTCGATCAACTCATGAGGCACACCTGCATGGGTATGAATCGCATAGATGATACCCTGTACACTACGGGGAATAACGGCACCGGGATAGTTGACACCGTATCCCATGGTATCGCAGGCACGTACCTTGATGGGAATCTGATACTCCTTCATCAGTTTCATCAGTTCCAGACAGAACGGCACTACATAGCCGTAGATATCTGCTCTGGTGATATCCTCCAGGTGACATCTGGGGCTGATGCCCTCCTCTAAGCAGTCACGGATAACACTTAAATAGTGATCCATTGCCTGTCTTCTGGTCATTTTTAACTTTAAGAAAATATGATAATCGGAACAGCTTACCAGAATACCGGTCTCCTTCATTCCGATCTCTTTTACTAATTTAAAATCTTCCTTGCTGGCGCGGATCCAGCTGGTCACCTCAGGGAACTTATATCCCCTCTCCATGCACTTATAGACAGCATCTCTGTCCTTTTTGCTGTAGAGGAAAAATTCACTGGCGCGGATCATTCCGTTGGGACCGCCCAGTTCGTGCAGATAATCATAAATCTTTACAATCTGCTCCGTGGTATAAGGTGCCCTGGACTGCTGTCCGTCTCTAAAAGTGGTATCTGTGATCCAGATATCCTTCGGCATGTTATGAGGCACGATACGATCATTAAAAGGTATTTTGGGGATTTCGGAATAAGGGAACATATTACGGAACACGTTCGGCTTCTCCACATCATCCAGTATGTACATATGCTCCTCAATCTCCAGAAGGTTGTTCTTCGGATTCATGGAGACCGGACGATTCTGAAATGCATCACTATCTCTCATTGGTATACCTCTCTTCCCTGACATTCGACATCTGCAATATTGTTTTCTATTTTTACTCTGCGCAGTAAAAATACATTTTGCAGTTCTCGTATCATTGTATACAATCATACCATTTGTGTCAATATCTTTGGTATTTATTTTATTGACTTATTTTAATCACATTTTTTATTTTTCCCAGTGATTTTATCATTTTACTTGTTTTCTAATAATCTGCGGACATTGAGCATTCCGAAGCCCTGCTTATTCCAGGGTTCTCCGAGATCCGTAGCTGTGAGCGCTACCCTACGGAGAAATTCTTCATTGGACATTCTCGGATATTTTTGTAGTACCAGTGCTGCCGCTCCGGACACAATGGGGGTTGCCATGGAGGTACCGCTTTTTGCAATATAAGGTTTAAAAATTCTGCCATTTCTATTTTTCCAGAAAGCATTGCAGGACAGGATCCGCGTCCCGGGAGCCACAATATCCGGTTTTCGGATGACGTCGTATTTTCTACCTCTTCCGGAATATGTTTCACATCGCTTCGGGTCATTTTTACAATATCTTCCATCGTGACAACCCACTGTTAACACTTTCCGGCTGCTTGCCATCTCCGAAATACTCCCATCCTCAGGTCCTGCATTTCCCGCTGCACAGACTACGAGAATATTATGATCCCACAACAATTCCATATACTCCCGCAGTACCTGTTCCTTATATCGTTCCTTCAGTTCACCGATTCCGACAGATATATTTAAGATCCGGATCTGATACCTGTTTTTTACCCTTAGGATCCACTTAAATGCCTCCTGCATGGAATCACAGGATCCTTCTCCCTTTCCATCCAACACTTTTCCCACGACAAGTTTCGATGCCGGTGCCATTCCCCGAAGCCTTCCACCCGACAATTCTCCGTTTCCGCAAAGGATGCCACATACATGGGTTCCATGTCCGTTATCATCATACGGCAGAGAGCTCTTCTCCACGAAATCACGAAAACATAACAAATGCCCGGCAAGATCCGGATGATATGCGATCCCGGTATCCAATACAGCAACCGTTACAGGCTCTGACCGCCAAGTTACGCTATATATTTGTTCCGGTACCTGTACCTGCTCCCTGACCCTCTGCATCCGTTTTCCTTCCCGGTAAAAATATAGTAAAACCGACATAAGACTTAATCTATCTTATGCCGGTTTCTATTCCGGGTGTCGGTTAAATCACCCCATTATTCATTTATAATCTCTATCCCCTCCGGGAAAGCGTCATTTCCAATATCCGTGACACTCGCCGGCAGATGTACTTTTTTCAATTCCGTATGATTTCGGAATGCTTCCTCTGCGATCACGCGAACGCCATCCGGTATCACAACTTCAGGCAGATTCCCTTTATAAGCTACCAGGATGTCCCCACTGATCAGAAAATCATCCATACTGTTCTCTTCAAAATCATCCAGCCAGCCGGTATGGGTAAACGCCTTGGCACCGACAGTATTCACCGTGTCCGGCAATATTACGTTATCCAGATTATCACAATGATAAAACGCCGCATAGTCAATCACCGTTACACCTTCCGGAATCGTAACGGTCCGGAGAGAACTTCTGGAAAAAGCAAAACGTCCGATCTCTGTAGTACCTTCCGGGATCGTAACTGCGCTGACAGACTGGTTACGATAATACATCCATTCCGGAATCTTGCCGTTCTCTGTCTCAGCTGTGATATCCTGTTCTTCACCGGTCTCCTGTCCCGCTTCCGGTTCCGTATACCCCTGCTGTACTTTTTCCTCACCCGGATGCACCATTACCAGGGCATGATTCCCTACAATAATAGTACTGCCCAGGACATTACCGGGAACCGGTGTTGCAACAGGTGCAGGCGTAGCCGTTGATACAGGTTCTGTCGTTGCCTGTGTATCCGGTCTGCTTACTGCTGTCGGTGTCTGTACAGGAGCTGCCGTCACCAGCGGATCACGGTTTTTCTGCTCCGCAAGTTTTTGGGCAAACTGTGCTGCCACACTTCCCTCGTCCGCATGGATTGTCACATTATCACAGTTTAAGAAAGCATCTTCCGCAATACCGGTCACCGTAGCCGGGATATAAATATCTGTGAGATTAACACATCCCGCAAATGCCTGTGCATCAATACTCTGTATATTTTCCGGAATTGTGATCTGCTTTAAACCCGTACATCCTGCAAACGAATACTCGTCCACTGCAGTCAGACCCTTTCCCAGGACAACCTCTTCCAGATTGTTACATCCCCAGAAAACATAGGCATCCAAACGCTTGACAGATTTCGGAATTACAACGAACTGTACCTTCTGATTGTTCTCAAAGGCACTCTCGCCTACGACTTCCACTGTATCCGGAATCGTGACACGTTCTTCCGTCCCTCTGTATTTTACCAGTGTACTTCCCTGCGTCTGAAAATCGGAGGCAGACGCTGCCGCATCTGCCTCCGACACAGGAAGATGTGTCAGGATCAATGCGGTAACTGCCAGTGCTATGACAGCCATCCACTTTTTATGATTCATAAACCTTCCCATCCTTTATTTCCCACTAGGCTCTGGCTTTACGCAGAGTCTTTTTGTCCTTCTTCATGAAGAGTACTACCGAAATACATGCAAGTCCCATGGATAGGAACCACTTGGGATGAATGCCGTCTCCGGTCTTAGGTGTGCTGTCTGCGATGGTTCCCGCAGTCAGATTATTCGTATCCACATAGATCACATACGGTGAAAAATGCTCTGCCGTAAAGGTTACGCAAGATACTCCGGATATTGTGGAGAACTTCGGCGACAGCTTATCCAGCTTGCTGTTCACTACTCCGGCCACTTTATTATTACCTGCGTAGGTGATCAGGGAATCCGGCAGAGGCAATGTAATGCTGATGGACAATCCTGTGGTATCTGTGATCTTTGTATTGCCGGTGGAATCATAGAGACTGATGTCCATGGGGAAATACTTGATAGCACTGATATCACTGCCGTATTCTGCCATCAGAGCCTTAACTACTTCTTCTGAAGCTGCTGCGCTCTCTGTGATCTTAATAACAAAATTATCGGAAGACCCGTTCACTGTTGCGGATACCACTCCGGTATTGGACAGACCGTTTTTATCAATAACAACAGTGGTTCTGCCACCGGATACGGTTCCCGTAGTAGTGCTGCTCGGTCTTCTGTTGGAATTGGAATTCGTGGAATTACCGCTTCCTGTAGATGTATTTGTTTTATTACCCGAACCGGATTTTGCAGTATAATTTGCAGTTACCGTTACATTAGCTTCCGGCATAGTGATGACCGTTGCAGACAATACCTTGCTGGCAATCTTCGTATTGGCCGGATCTATTGACCAGCTGCTGAACTGTTGATTCTTTGCAGGATCATTCGCAACGATGATCGGCTGGGAACCTGCTACATAACTGCCGGAGCCGGAACCGTTTTTAACTGTCAGAGTATACATCTTGGCAGTAGTTCCGTTGTTATTATTGCCTCCCGGACTGGTGCTTGCTCCGGGGCTGGTGCTGGTACCCGGACTGGCCGTTCCTCCATTATTAGAGCCGCTTGCCTCATATACCGCATAAAAATCTGTATTTTCCGTAATGGCTGTTGCAATATCCGGCAGCCATTCCTTGAAAGTATAGCCACTGACCGTAGGGGTCTGGATACTGGGTGCAACCGTACCCTTCTTGATCGTGGTCTGATAGAACACTTCCTTGGTCACACTGTTGATATATCTGACTACAATATCATCTTCGCTTAGCGCCTTATATTGTGCCATGGTGGTAAAAGACTCTGTAATATTGGTCAGAGGTCTGTCCCATCCGATGAAGATATAACCATCTCTCACAAGATTAGATGTGTTGGGCAGATCCGCATCTGCGATGCTGCCGCCGGAGGATACCTTGATCTTCTTAATTACCGTACCATCCCAATCCTGGAAGGTTACGGTCAATTTACTTGCATCGGGATCTTCCTTCTCATAAATAGCGGTACATGTTGTATCTTCCGTGATGTTCGTGTAATCGCCATCCCATCCCTTAAATACTTCGCCGGTCTTACCTAACGGTGTAGGCGGAACCGCATCTTCCCCGCCCCGTACCTGTTGTTCGTCTACCTGGACATTTTTCTGCAGTTCTTCATTCCAGTCACGGAAGATAACGGTATAGATTTCCTCCAGCGGAGTATCTTCCACTGCAAATCCGTTCGCATCACCATATCTGTAGAGATAACTGGTCTTCGGAGCACATAAGGTAACATCTCCCTTATCTTTAAGGATTCCGGTAAAAGTATCATGGTCAATCAGTGTTAATCTCTCACTGGACTCCTCCAGCCATTTAATGCTACTGCCGTTGAATACATTATCTTTCAGTTCTTCACAGGTGATCGGCAGTTTCACGGTATCCAGATTCTTAGTCTCCGCAAACGCATAGGAAGGCACTACCGTAATGGCACTGTCCGACAGATCGATCGTAGTCAGATTGTCGCAGCCGCGGAACGCCTCCGGTGCCATTTCCGTCACGCCCGTTGTCTCTTTGGCATTCACACGCTTGCTGGTTCTACCCTCTAAGCATTCAATAATCTTCGCTTTTGCACTGCCGTTCATTCCATAGATAATCGAATTGTCGCAGGTGAAATAATCGGTTCCCTGGAATCCTACCTTATCCAGAATTTTGCAACCGGTAAATGGAATATTACCAAGACTGCTGATGGTTCCGGACAGGGACACATCTTTCAGAGCAACACAGTCTTCAAATGCATAGTCGCCAATGGACTGGGTATTGCCGTTGATCTCTACTGTAGCCAGTTTCTCACAGCCATCAAAGGCATTTTTTGCTATGCTGGACAGGGTATTGCTGTAGCTGATCACACCAGTCAGATATTTTGCGCCCTTGAAGTCATTTTCTTCAATACTGTCGAGACCGTATATGGTCAGAGTCTTTTCCTTCTGATCCTTCTCTTTTTCCACAAACAGACCGTCCTTGATTGCCTGAATGCCTTCCGGTATGGTCACGTTCAGTGCGGAATCAATAAACTGCTGCTGATCCTCTGTCAGAGACTCTCCAGCATTATATTTGGTCAGTGCAGTTTCCGCTGCACTTCTCTGGGCATCTGTCAGATACGGATAATCATCTTTATTTAAGTATTTGGTCAATTCCGTAAATGCCGGGAAATCGATCAGTTCGCTGACATTCTTCTCCGGGTTGTACTGTGCGACCAGATTGGACGGCCATCCGCTGCAATATCTGACATAGGTTGCCACCTGACTGCTGTTATTATATCTGCCGTCCGGACTCATCGCATACTTATACGGTGTGGACTCCGGTGAGATTTCTCCTACAAAGGTCAGTTTCACTGCCGGACTGTTATCTGCATCGTTCATAGCTGTCGCTGTGCTGTGTGTACAGCCCGTTCTGTGTGTACCGGTAAAGTCCTGGGTCTTAAACGCATCCGTTCCAATAGCGATACTGCTATTGTTAAATATTACCGTTGCCAGATTATGACATCCACGGAAAGCACCATCTCCTACCGACTGTACACTGGCAGGCAGAGATACCATTGTCAGGTTACAATTGTTGGCAAATGTATTTGCCGAGATATTGTAAATATGATATGGTCCGATGGGATCCGGGATATTCAATGTCTTAACGCCGGTTCCTACGCTGGCATTAAGCAACTGGTTGGAGGAATCTACTATAAACGTAGACCGACCAGGTTCACCTGAAACATTGGGATCCTGAACCGTCAATTCGTATTTGTTCAATTTCTCATATAAATGTGTGTCAGGATTATAATTAATGTAACTGAATGCAAAACAATTTTCCTGACATAGCTTGTGAAGTTTGCTTTCTCTTAGTCCTTCAAAATAGAAGGTACCGTTTACCGGATCATCCGCAAGCATGGACTTAAAGCAGTCAAAGCAATACACATCGTCATCTGCTTTTCCGGAGTTGATGGTAAACTGTGCATTTCGGGAAGCTACATAATGCAGGTTCTTACATCCCTTGAACATGGAGATTCCAATGGTCTCGCTGTACATATCCGGGAAAGTCACGGAATACAGGGTTTCATCATTTTCAAATACATTCCAGCCCATTTCCTTCAGGCTGCTGGAACTGATGCCGTTCTCCTGCTCCGGATTACATATCTCTACTTCATATAAATACCGGCATTCCGCGAATGCATAGTCTCCGATATAACTTACAGAAATAGGAATATCAATATCCGTCAACTGAGTACAACTGTAGAAAGCATGATCTCCCAGCTGTGCCAGGTTACACTCTCTGGGGATGTTCACTGCTTTCATACTGCCGCATTCCGCAAATGCCCAGTTACCGATGACAGTGATACCATTACCAAAGGAAATGCTGTTCAGACCATTACAGCCATAGAACGCATAGTTGCCGACACCAATGAGTTTCTCACCAATGTTCAGTGTTACAATATTGCTGGCTCCGGCGAAAATACCGTCTAACGGATTTTTAGATGTGATATCTCCTGCCACAGACCAGGTATAGGTACCATTTGGATTGGCTGTAGATGCCAGATACTGGTTACCAATGTATTTTACATCCAGATCCTTGATCCACTGATCATCCGGCTGTTCTGTCTTTGCAAATCCGTCATATACTTTTGCTGTTTTATCCTCATTTTCCGCCTGCGTACTGGTGTAAGAATAACCGCTGCCCTTTTTCTGGAAGAAATCCACAAGAGAAAGTTTTTTCCAGGCATTGTCCGTAGCATAACAAGGACGCATCTCACCATCCTTATAAGTCTCAGTCTTCGTCTCCATCACCGGTTTACCCTGTGAATCATATAACGGTAGACCTGTATTCGGATCTGTTGCCTGTACTTCCACCTCTCTGGTCTTCTCTGTCAGAGCCTCATAATACAAAGGCTGTCCATTCTTACTTGCCGCCACGTAACCATTGATGGTACCCTGGTTACCGGTAGGCTGTATGTACGCATTTACCATATCGGGAATATCCAGTACATTCCCAGTCAATGTCGTATTTTTATTATAACCAAGCAATACTGCACACCAGGAATTCTTATAGTTCACATAGGCAAACTGATAGCTGGTTCCGTCTGTGTTAGTCTCTGTTGTATAAATGGTCGCATTTCTGTCTACCACAGGAATCAGCGTATCCATGGTGGGAATTGTGCTGCTACCGGAAAGCAGACTTGCTTTCTCTGATGCGTCCTTCGGAATCGTAACCTTATATTTAGAAGAGCTATGTGTTGTCTGATGTGTATGACTTGCTGCCTGTGTTGCGATCTCCTCTTCCGCACGCAGTCCTTCCGTAGGAATCGCTGCCACTACAATCGCTGAGATCAGGAACAATGTTCCCAGGGTCTTCCTTACTGTCTTTTTTAATCTTCTGTTGGTCTTTTTTGTACCCTTAGTCATCCTTTACTCCTTTGCCGTCACCTTTTTGGCAACCACTACGAATCTGCCGTTTTTCTCCTGATAATCACAAGTCGACAGAGTTAAAAGCCGGTCACCGTATTGAGCCGTGACTCCTGTGTCATATAATGACATCCCTTCCATATCATTCATATAAGAGTCAAATTCCTGCTCGCTCTGGGCGTCTATAAACTGATAGTATTTGAATACGATCTCATCTTCACTGTATACCCTTGAACGGAATACATACATGATCTCATACAGACCTTTTTCATAGATGGTATCAAACTGTATGCAGGGATGTTTCTCATAGTAGTTCTGGTCGCTGTATAAGGATAAGCCTCCGAACATCTGCCCGCTTTTCATGTGATGCCCATACAGAATAAGGTTTGTACTGGGTTTCAGCACATCACAGTCCTTGTCCATGAAAATGGATCCGTTCTTGTCATACTCCTGATTCAGATTGTGATCCAGATAATATTCGTTATCCGTTGTCTGCATAACAGGGTAATCTATATTAGTATCGTCAATTTTTACCCATCCGATTAGTCTTTTGTTCTTATTTAATAAATTTTTATATTCATCCAGCACCGGAGGCGGCGTGCTCTGTCCTTCCTCCGCGGTATAATGAATCACCGGAGCCGGTGCATCACTTGCTGTTGGCTCTTTATCTTTCAATTCGTTCAGCTGCTTGTAATTATCAGCAGTACGATAATTGTACCAATTATATACGCCGAAATACCCCAGGCAGACAATGGCTGCCATACCGCAGAGGACTACCAGTAGTTTCCTTCGCTTTTCGCGCTTCTTCAGTTCTTCTTTTACTATTTTATCCAGTTCCTGTTCATCAAACTGCGGTTTGTTCTGTTTCTGTGTGGTCTGCCTACGTTTCGGTGTTTCTTTTTTCTTTACTGGCTTCTTTAAAAATTCCTTTTTTTTCGTTGCATTGGCTTTAGAAACCGGGGCATCTTTTCGTTCCTGTCTGCGGATTTCTTCTGCCAGCTCCTCCATATAATCCTGTCCCAGGATACTGTGAAATCTGCATTTTCCGCTACGGATCACTTCCAAGAGCTTCTTCTGATCCGACAAGTTCATCTTCTTAGTCTGCATCCGAAGATTTTCAATCACCTGCTGATCCTTCAGAGCGTTCTGATAATCCGCCTCTGTTCGAAACTGCCGCCCTTCTACGATATATATCTTCTGTGTCATTCAATCTATCCTTAAGTAAATAATAAGATGTCAGGGATAAATGGGTTAAACCTATATGAATTAAACCCTGTCTCTTATACACATCTCCGAGCCCACGAGACTAGGCATGATCTCG
>ENA-OYWS01000883-OYWS01000883.1-human-gut-metagenome-genome-assembly--contig:-NODE-883-length-12006-cov-20.876914_pt1 | contig 12006 bp, 8 predicted proteins | sample MGYA00244813_ERZ653402 | MGnify/ENA primary metagenome ERZ653402 (study PRJEB26926, sample SAMN06165021) | human gut metagenome | biome: ENVO:00009003; feature: ENVO:2100002; material: ENVO:00002003...
GCATCGGTCTTGGTGGTGGTTCTGTTTCTTCTGTAGATACAGGCCGTTACAGCAATGGTATCGAGTTGAACGCTGTTCAGCGTGCCAACCCTGAGATGCAGAAGCGTGCCTACAACCTGGTTCGTGCACTTGTTGAGAACGATGAGAACCCAGTAGTCAGCATCCACGACCACGGTTCAGCCGGTCACTTGAACTGTCTCTCTGAGTTGGTAGAAGAGTGCGGTGGCGAAATCGACATGTCTAAGTTGCCTATCGGCGACAAGACTTTGAGCGCCAAGGAAATCATCGCCAACGAGAGCCAGGAGCGCATGGGCTTGCTCATCGACGAGAAGTATATCAGCGAGGTTCAGAAGATTGCCGACCGTGAGCGTGCTCCAATGTACGTGGTTGGTGAGACTACAGGCGATGCTCACTTCAGCTTCAAGCAGGCTGACGGTGTGAAGCCATTCGACCTCGATGTAGCTCAGATGTTCGGTCATACTCCTAAGACTGTAATGGTAGATGAGACCGTAGAGCGTAAATATGAAGATGTAACTTATTCTGCAGATAACCTCGACGAGTACTTGCAGCGTGTTCTCCAGATGGAGGCTGTGGCTTGTAAGGACTGGTTGACCAACAAGGTTGACCGTTCCGTAACAGGTAAGATTGCCCGTCAGCAGGGTCAGGGTCAGATTCAGTTGCCACTCTCAGACTGTGGTGTCGTAGCACTCGACTACCGTGGCGAGAAGGGTATCGTAACAGCAATGGGTCATGCACCTCAGGCTGGTCTTGCCGATCCTAAGGCAGGTTCAGTACTCTCTGTAGCAGAGTCATTGACTAATATCGTATGGGCTCCATTGGCAGATGGCATGGACAGCATCAGCCTCTCTGCTAACTGGATGTGGCCTTGCCGCAGTCAGAAGGGTGAGGATGCCCGTCTGTACGAGGGTGTGAAGGCTTTGTCAGACTTCTGCTGCGCCATCCACGTAAACGTACCAACAGGTAAGGACTCTCTCTCTTTGACCCAGCAGTATCCTAACGGCGAGAAGATCATCGCTCCTGGTACCGTTATCGTAAGTGCTGGTGGTGAGGTTTCAGATGTCAAGAAGGTGGTTAGCCCAGTTCTCGTTAACGACAAGAACTCTAGCCTCTACCATATCGACTTCAGTTTCGACGAGCAGCGTCTCGGTGGTTCTGCTTTCGCTCAGAGTCTGGGCAAGGTGGGCAGCGATGTTCCTACCGTCAAGAACCCAGAGTACTTCGTTGACTGCTTCAACGCTGTACAGGAACTCATCAACCGTGGTTGGGTAATGGCTGGTCACGATATCAGCGCCGGTGGTTTGATTACAACTCTCCTCGAAATGACATTCGCCAACGTAGAGGGCGGTATGAAGATCAACCTCCACGACATCGCAGATGCCGACATCATCAAGACTCTCTTCGCAGAGAACCCAGGTGTTGTCATCCAGGTAAGCGATGCTCACAAGGACGAGTTGAAAGCATTCCTCGATGAGAACGGTATCGGTTATGCCAAGATTGGTTATCCAGCTCCTGAGCTCCGCAAGATCATCATCAAGAAGGAAGGCTTCGAGCACGAGTTCGATATCGATGCTTTGCGCGACGACTGGTATAAGACATCTTACCTCCTCGACCGCAAGCAGAGCATGAACGGTATGGCCAAGAAGCGTTACACCAACTATAAGAAGCAGCCTATCGAGATGAACTTCGGTTATGGCTTCAAGGGAACCCTCGCTAGCTACGGCCTCGACGCTAACCGTCGCAAGCCATCTGGCATCAAGGCAGCTATCATCCGTGAGAAGGGTACCAATGGTGAGCGTGAGATGGCATACTCTATGTATCTCGCCGGCTTCGATGTAAAGGATGTGATGATGACCGACTTGATTTCCGGTCGTGAGACTCTGGAGGATGTGAACTTCATCGTATTCTGCGGTGGTTTCTCTAACTCCGATGTTCTCGGTTCTGCCAAGGGTTGGGCTGGTGCATTCCTCTACAATCCTAAGGCTAAAGAGGCACTCGATAAGTTCTACGCCCGTGAGGATACCCTTTCACTCGGTATCTGCAACGGTTGCCAGCTGATGGTTGAGTTGAACCTCATCAATCCTGAGCACAAGCATCGTTCACACCTCTGCCACAACACATCTAAGAAGTTCGAGAGTACATTCCTCGGTCTGACTATTCCTCAGAACGACAGTGTGATGTTCGGTAGCCTGAGCGGTGATAAGCTCGGTATCTGGGTAGCTCACGGCGAGGGCCGTTTCTACTTGCCAGAGCCAGAGGATCACTACAACATCATTGCGAAGTACAACTACGCTGAGTATCCAGGTAATCCTAACGGCAGTGACTATAATGTAGCAGGTATCTGCTCTGCAGATGGTCGCCACTTGGCTATGATGCCACACTTGGAGCGTGCCATCTTCCCATGGCAGAACGCCTGGTATCCAGCCGATCGCCGCAACGATGAGGTAACTCCTTGGATTGAGGCATTTGTCAATGCACGTCAGTGGATTGAAGAAAGAGCTTTGAAAAAGTAAAAAAAATAAAAAGGTAAAAAATGAATAATAGCGTAAGTTATCTTACATTATTCAAAACATTTATGAAGATTGGCATAGTCACCTTTGGTGGTGGCTATGCCATGATTCCTATTATAGAATCCGAAGTCGTCGACAAGCATCATTGGATGACGAAGGAGGAATTTTTGGATGCCATTGCTACTACCCAGGTTTGTCCGGGCGCCTTGGCCATCAACATGAGTTCCCTGCTCGGATATAAGTTGGCAAAGACACCGGGAGCCATCGTCTGCACCCTCGGCGCTTCGTTGCCATCGTTCCTTATTATCTTAGCGATAGCCATGTTTTTCCATCAGTTTGAAGACAACAAGGTTATTGCTGCCATGTTTGCAGGCATCCGTCCTGCCGTCGTGGCATTGATAGCCGTACCTACATTCTCGCTTGCCAAGAGTGCCGGTATTTCGCTTGTCAACTGCTGGATTCCTATTCTATCCGCCCTTCTGATCTGGCTTTTGGGCGTCAACCCAATCTGGGTGATTATCGCAGCTGCCGTAGGTGGCTACATCTATGGACAGTTTATCCAGCCAACGGAATAAAGGTAAAAGGGTAAAAAAGTAAAAAGGTAAAAAAGTAAATCGCTTAAAACATAATGATGATATTTTTTCAGCTTTTCATCGTATTCATTCAGATAGGCATCTTCGGATTCGGAGGTGGCTATTCCATGATATCCCTGATTCAGGGACAGGTTGTTACGCAGTATCATTGGATGACGATGCAAGAGTTTACCGATGTGGTTGCTATTTCTCAGATGACACCGGGACCTATCGGTATCAACACCGCCACCTATTGTGGCTATACAGCTGTCCATAATGCCGGCATGAGTGGCATGATGGCTGTACTCGGAAGTGCCATGGCGACCTTTGCGCTGGTTCTCCCATCCTTGGTTTTGATGATTCTTATCAGCAAGATGCTGTACAAGTATATGAACACCTCAGCCGTCCAGAGCATTTTCATCGGTCTCCGCCCAGCCATTGTCGGATTGGTAGGAGCCGCAGCCCTGCTTCTGATGAATGGCGAGAATTTTTCTACTCCCGAAAATCCTTGGAGATTCTATATCTCCATCGCCCTCTTCTTTGCCACCTTTATCGGCGTGAAGGTGATGAAGATCAATCCCATCCGCATGATACTCTATTCTGCGTTTGCCGGATTGCTTCTTCTCTATTAAGACTTTTTTCACCCCAAACTACCCCATTTTTATGAGAAAGGTATATTTATCCATAGCCCTTGGCTTCTGCTGCCAAGGCATTCTGGCACAACAGAGCTCCTACCGCTGGAAGGTGGAGGCAGAAGCTGGTGTCAGTTGCAGTGTGCTTGATACGGATGTGTCGGGCTTGTCGGAGACTTATTATAAGGTGCGACCGGGTTTCACGGCTGCCATCGGTGCCGAATACAATATCGTAGATCAGCTGGCGGTAGGAGCGGGCATCCGCTTCGTTCAGCGCGACTACCTGTACCAGAACCTCGGCAGCGACTCCTGGAACACCCGATACAACAACAACTTCATCAGCATTCCACTCCATGTGGGCTACTATCTCCTCCATAATCCTTACCACGAGAAGGGATTGTGGATCAAGCCGCAGGTAGGCATCTATTACGAGTACTTCACCTCCATGCATACCAAGGGTATGTATCCGATGAACATTATGGAGGGGTACAAGGGCGATGGCTCCTACATCCGCTATAACACCACCTACGATTTCAGGAAGAATGAGAACCATCTCCGCCGCAGTCTCTTTGGCGGTGAGGCTGGCATCAGGATAGGTTATTCCTTCGGCAAGATAGATGCCAGCGTGGGCTATCAGTTCCAGTACGGCTTCTCGCATATCTACCAGGATAAGGCCCGTACCAGCAAGACTGCCCGGCGCAACTCCAGCCTCATCACAGCCTCGGCTGCCTATAAGTTCTAAAAAATCATTTTAAATATGAGAACCCCTATATATATAAAAGGTGGAATGCGATGCCTCTTCGCCTTTCTCCTGGCGACAACCACCACGGGGATGTCGCTTACCAGTTGTGTGGCAGACAATGATGCCAACGAGAAATCGATTTCCGATTATTCCGATACCGATGTCAAGTCGTATGGCGACCTGTTCCAGGTTTTCTGGAGCGTGATGAACCAGCGCTACTGCACCCTCAATGAGCAGTCTGCCGTATCTTCGCAGACCTGGGACCAGGTATATAAGGAATACAAACCCAAGTTTGATGCCCTGAAGACCTTCCAGCATACCTCCGCTTTTACCCAGCAGGAGATTCAGGAAGACAACGCCAAGGCAAAGCAGTATTTCCAGGAAATCACCGACAAGATCATCGACCAGCATTTCTATGTCAAGATTACCCTGCCCGTCTCCCACTCTTCTATGGAAACGGTGAGATTCAACAGCACGCTCCGCAACAAGACCGAGTATTTCCCGCTGAATGCTCACTGGAACCATACCCGCGACCAGCTCAACCTGGATGGTACAGCCTTCGGCGAGATTACCTCGGATGGTTTCTGCATCATGGGCGGTTACCTGAAGGAGCAGCCGGGCACCTATTACCTCGGCTTCAACAAGTTTGCCCTCTACGAAAACTGTTTCCACGAGTATCAGAAGTCCTATCTCCCTGGCAATGCCGCCAGCACCTATCATCTGGATGCTTCCAAGATAACAGACAAGGCGAAGGAACTGATTACAGATACTGAAAAGCGAGAGAAGGCTGAGCAGCAGGCAGCGCAGTTACTTGCCGATATGGATAGCTATCTGGCTTCGAATGATGCAGCCAAAGCCTGCGAGAAGATGGCGGCTTACAGCAACCAGGGAGATTATTCCGGTCTCTATGCTCTCGCCAGCCAGGCATACGAGGTGGCACCGGGACTCCTCAAACTGTTACCTATTACTGCTGATGCAAGCGGCATGGGCGAACAGATCCGACAGAAGCTGCAGGGCGATGCCCGTTACCAGCAGATGCTTTCAGCCTCCGGTTTTGCCAACTGGTATTGCCAGGCTCTTGCCGATTACCTCTGGCATGAGCGGGAACTCTATGCTTACTGGAGCGACCTGAAGTTTACCTACAATCATCTCTGCGTAGAAGGTTACCGCCGTCTGTTCCTGGAGCCTCTGGCTAAGGGCGAGATCAAGAAGCTGATTCTCGACTTCCGTGGCAACGGAGGCGGAAGCGTGATAGATACCCGTCTGCTTACCGACTATCTCATCACCCAGACAGCCGTCTATGCCTACGTACGCAAAAAAGAGGACAATAATCCATACAGTTATACGCCTTGGATTCCGCAGAAGATTACGGTAACGCCGAAGAGCCTGGGCAGAAACATCCCTACCGCCATCCTGCTCGACAACTACAGTGCCAGCATGTCGGAGGTGACAACCCTCATCCTGAAAAGTCAGGGCGACCACGTGAAGACGATAGGCAGAAACAGTTACGGAGCGCAGGCGATGCTCACTTCCGACAACGAAGCCAGCAATGGAGGATGGATAGGAAATGTAACGAGCTACCTCTACTTCTACATGCCATTCTCGCTTACCAAGGATGCACAGGGCAACCTGCTGGAAAGTGTGGGAATCACCCCCGATTATCTGCTCAACGAGATGACCGGAGAGGAAAAGGAGAAGCTCTACCAGAACGATGCTTCGGCTGTAGATAGAGGTCTGAAGAAGGCGATGGAAGTTCTGAAATAGCCCCCAAAAGCCGGATTTTCCCATCTTCCGATTCTCAAATCACAAAAAAACATTCATCAAAAAAACAACGTTTCATAAGCGAAAGTGTGCAAGTTACACTTTCGCTTTTATTTTTCTAAATACCAAGCACTTAGCTCCCCCCCCGAAATTGTGCTTCCACACACTTTGCACAGCAATGCAAACGTTTGCATTTCATTTTCCTTGATTTCCATCAATTTTTTGAAGCATCTTTGAGAAAATCTTCCTACATTTGCAACCGAAAAGGAAACCCAACGGCATTCAATCGTGCTGCAAGGCTTATCCTATACAACTAAGTAAATGACGATAAATAAGAATAATCAACTAGCATTATCCTTAAGAAAGAAAATCAACAGAGTAAAATTATGATGATGAAGCAGAGATTGTTCAAACGAACACCGATGTTGTTACTGCTGATTCTCTCAACAGTAATAACCCGAGCGCAAGAGGTAGCACTGAAGACCAACCTGCTTGGTCTGGCAACCACCTCGCTCAATGCTGGTCTAGAAATAGGCACGGGCAGGAAAAGCACTTTTCAGCTTTTCGGCGCCCTGAATCCCTGGAAGTTTTCAGGCGACAAGAAATTGCGCTACTGGAACGTAATGCCAGAGTACCGCTGGTACACCTGCCAGAAATTTGGAGGCCACTTTTTCGGCATCCATGCCCTTGGAGGTGAATACAACGTAAAAAATGTGGACCTGCCTTTCGGCATCTTGCCAAAGACAGAGAAAGGAAGACATTACGAAGGCTGGTATGTCGGTGGTGGCCTCACCTACGGATACCAATGGCTGCTGTCTGAGCATCTCAATCTCGAAGGATCCATCGGATTAGGATACATCTACAGCCCATACAAGCTTTACGGAAGATGTGACAAATGTCTTAACAAGGACCACCGCAACTATGTAGGTCCTACTAAAGCTGCCCTCTCCCTGATATACGCATTCTAGGAACGATATCACCGAGATAGCGAAAAACAAAATCAAACCCTCTTTTACAAGATGAAGAATATGAAGAAAATGAAGCTTTATGCGGTCATTTCGCCCCTTTGCATTCTGTTTGCACAGAGCGCATTGACTGTCCAAGCCCAGAAGATAGATAATTCGCAGCTATGGTTGGCTGGAGGCAAGATTCTGATAGACAGCGTCTTGACACAGAAGAAGTGCGACAGTCTCAAGGTTGCTTTCCGCCTTCATCTCGATAGTCTGCAGCTCAAATCAGAGCAACAGCTGGTTTTCACTCCGCTTATTGCCGGAGAAGATACCATCGCCCTGAATCCCATTATCATCAATGGCAAAAACCAGAACATCAGATACCTGCGCAAAAGCAGCAAACTGAAGAACAGCCAGGCAGTGGTAGTGAGACGCAGGAATGATACCGAGCAGCAGGTGCTCTTCTCGCAGACCCTTCCCTACAGGAAGTGGATGAAGGCATTCAACCTCTCCATGACGGAAGACCTCTGCGGATGCGGCAACCTGATGGATCAGGATACCACCCAGATGGCGGTCATCAACCCAATACCCAAGATTGGTCGCGACCATTACGTGAAGCCAAAGGCTGAAGCCATCAAGGTGAGAGCCGAAAAGGGTGAAGCTTACCTGAGCTTCAAACTCAACAAGAGCGATATCCTCGCCGACTTCCGTGAGAATGCCACAGAGCTGAGAAAGATTACATCCACCATCGACCTCGTAAAGAACGACAAGGATGTGAGCATCACCAATATCGATATTCATGGCTATGCGTCGCCGGATGGTCCTTACGACAACAATGTGCGACTCGCCAACAATCGTGCGGCTGCCCTGCGCAATTATGTATGCAATCTCTACACCATCGATAAAAAGCTCTTCACCTATCACGCCACCCCAGAAGACTGGGAGGGATTCAAGAAGAAGGTGGAAGCAAGCCACTTAGCCGACAAGTCTGCCATCCTTGCCGTTGCCAACTCATCATTGGCACCCGATGCAAAGGACCAGAAAATCAAGAAGCTTTATCCGGCTAGCTATCGCTACATCATGAGTGAGATTTATCCTCGTTTGCGCCACAGCGACTATACGGTTACCTATACCGTTCGTCCTTTCGACATTGAAGAGGCAAAGGTAATCCTGAAGACCAAGCCTCAGCAGTTGTCATTACAGGAGATGTATCTGGTGGCACAGACCTATGAGCCTGGTTCTCCAGAGTTCAACGAGGTATTTGATATTGCCGTCCGTCTCTTCCCTGATGATGAGATAGCCAATCTCAATGCCGCCTGCACAGATTTGCAGAAGGGCGACCTCGTAACTGCCGAAAAGCATCTTGCCAAGGCAGGAAACTCGAAGGAAGCTGAACGCATCAGAAAAATCTACGAGGAAATGAAGGCGGAACAATAAAAGATATAACTAACATTAAAATCATATAGATTATGAGAATTAAACATTTCTTTGGATTAGCAGTTTTGGCTGCTATGACTGCCAGCTGCTCTAGCAACAACGAGTTAGTAAATGGTGGTAATGGCTCTGGTGAGGTTGAGAATGGTACTGCGTATGCTTCATTCAAGATCAATCTGCCTACAACAAGTGGTACTCGTGCAGACGATCCTAAGCAAGGTACACCTTCATTTGAGCAGGGTACTGCTGCTGAGTATGAGGTTAAGAATGGTACCATCCTTATCTTCGGCGAAGACGGCAAATTTGTTACAAGTGCCCAGCTTGGAACCATGAATCCTTGGACAGACGTTAAGACAGATGGTGTTACAACATCGGCTATTGCTACTGTAAAGCTCTCGAATGTAACGGTAGGTGGCAACTATAGTGCACTGGTGCTCCTCAACAATAATACTGATGATGATGCTACCAAGAAGGTAACACTGCCTACTACTGACGAAACTTATGCAACTTGGAGCAAGGATGCTACAAAGGCTAATGCTAAAAATTACGTCTCTATAGACGGCATCTTTATGGCAAATGCTCCGATGTATTCTGATAAAGCAACAGAGCCTACAACTCTTGTAAAGATTAATCATGTTTGCGCTTCACCAGAGGAAGCACAGGCAAAAGCTGCTACTGTGGTTTACGTAGAGCGTGGCTTGGCTAAGGTTACAATGAAAGACTTTACTAAAAGTGGTTACTCTATTGCTGATGGAACATACGCAGGCGGCAAAGTGGAAATAAAGAATTGGCAGCTCGACGTAACCAATAATTCTACATTCCCGGTTCATCAGACTGGTACTTTGAAGGACTCTTGGGCTGAGATATGGAATACTCCTCGTTTCTATGATCAAACAAGTACTGCCTTCAAGCGTGTATATTGGGGCGTAGATCCTAACTATAATGATGCTAAATATCAGACTTTGGAAAACTGCAAGAAAGCCTTCAACATGATTACAAACGATAAGGTTACGGGCGCGGCAGGTGAGGCTAATCCTCAGTATTGCCTTGAGAACACCTTCAACCTTGACAACATGAAGCAGGGTCAGACCACACGTGTTGTGTTTAAGGCTGTCTTCACTCCTAAGGACTCTACAACAGGTCAGACATTCTATAAGATTGGTAACAACACCGCTATCTGGGATGCAACTAAACTTGCGCAGCAGATTAAGACCGTTGCTCTCACAGCTATGGGAATTACTGATGCTGCCGAGCAGGATAAGTATAGCGTAGACCTTACTAAGGGTACTAACATTAGCGGTAAGGCTGGTCAGCATCTTATTGAGCCAGAAAACATTACCTACTCAGGCGAAGCTTCTTCATCAAAGGTAACAGATGACATTGTCAATAAGATCAACGATAAGCTTGGTTTGTCAAATGCAGCTGGTATCTCTACATATCTCAATGGCGAGGCTTACTACATTGCCCGCATCAAGCACTTCAACGAGTTGACTTCTTGGACAGCTGGTACTCCTTATGGTTCAGACAACGCAGCATTCCTCGGTCGTTACGGTGTGCTCCGCAATAACTGGTACGAGCTTTCTGTAAACTCCGTAAGCGGTCTTGGATATCCTGACGTTCCAGAGGTTAAGCCTACTGTTCCAGACGATGAGAACGATCAGTACATCAACGTCAGCGTTAAGATCCTCGACTGGGCTAAGCGTTCTCAGAGCATTGATTTGTAATAGCGTAATAACTACGAAAGGCGGAGCTTAGGCTCCCGCCTTCGTTAAAACATACGAGTTGTGTTTTCAGCTTCACCATAGTGAAAGCTAGAAACACAACCTGATATTCTGAAACATTATATTGATAATAACCAAAAAGCATCATGGCAAACAAAAAGTTACATAGTTGGATCAGGAAGATACGCATGGAATGGGGATTCGACAGCTTGGCAGCAATCAGCCGATTGACCGCCATCAGCCGCACGACAGCATTCAGCAGCATCGTCGCTCTCGGCAGTATGCTCAGCAGCTGCAACGACTTGATGCACGACGACCTCCCTCCTTGCGATATGGGAATTGACTTGCAGTTCAAGTACGACTACAATGTCCAGCGCGCTGATATGTTCAACGATCATGTAGGCGGTGTCTGCGTGTTCGTCTTCGATGAGCAGGGCAACCTAGTGGCTCGCCAGGATGCAGCCAACGAGGGAAAATCCCAACCCCTCAAAGACCCTAACTATGCCATGCGCATAGACTTGCAACCTGGCAAATACCGCTTCGCCACCTTCGCCTTCCAGAAGAAATACGAAGAGGCGCTGTCACAGGCTGGTGCCAAATTCCACATCGAAGCTCCAGCAGCAGGAGAAAGCATAGAAAAACTCCGTGCCCGACTCGACAGAAATGCCGGAAAGGTAGAAAACCAGGCTCTTCCGCTTGATACCCTCTGGCAGGGATTGAGCAACGAAACGGTAGAGGTGAAGGATCTTCAGGTTACCCACCATACCATCAGTCTCATCAGAGACACCAAGCAGCTCACCATCAGTCTGCATCAGCTGGACAAACCAGCCGACATCCACGCCGAAGACTTCAGTTATCAGATAACTGATGCCAATGGCTACATCAATTACGACAATTCTCTCCTTCCAGACGAGGAGTTGACATACACCCCATACAAGACCTGGACCACCGAGTTCACCACTCCGGAGGGTACCGTACAGGAGCGTACCGCTCACGCCGCCCTGATGTTCTCCCGCCTCGTGTTGCATCCAGTAACCGAGAACGACAAGAATGCGATACTGAGCATCTGGAACAAGAAGACGGGCGAAGAAGTGGTCCGCATCAATCTAGCCGATTTTCTGGCACAGGGCCGTGGAGCATTTGAAGCAATGAACTATTCGGCACAGGAGTTCCTGGACAGAGAATACGACTATAAGCTGGACTTTTTCCTGAAAGGCGACAAGTGGCAATACGTTAAGTTGGGCATCTCCATCCTCGATTGGAGCAAGCGCATACAGCGAGCCGACTTATAATCTGATTCCACTTTGTCGAAATTAAACTATTGATATTAGTAAAGTAAAAGACAAAGTTATCATGAGAAGATTTCATATCTATATAGGTTTCATAGTTTGGTTGCTGACTAGTCTATTTGCAGTTAGTTGTACCGACGAGTTGGAGGGTAACGGATATACCCCCAACTCGTCAGGCAACCTGCACGTGCTGGTACCAACCGTGCTCAGCAGCCGCGGCATCAATCCCGACGATGCTTCCGGCCTTCCTACCTATAATGCCACGGTAGATGAATGCCAGATTAACGACCTGACCCTCTATGCTTTCCCTACAGGAAATGAAGGCAAGCTCCTGGTAGAGACGCTCCCTGCCCCACTGGCTACAATGATGGTAGAGC
>ENA-OYWS01000887-OYWS01000887.1-human-gut-metagenome-genome-assembly--contig:-NODE-887-length-11966-cov-7.112921_pt1 | contig 11966 bp, 10 predicted proteins | sample MGYA00244813_ERZ653402 | MGnify/ENA primary metagenome ERZ653402 (study PRJEB26926, sample SAMN06165021) | human gut metagenome | biome: ENVO:00009003; feature: ENVO:2100002; material: ENVO:00002003...
CGCGTAAGATCGTCGGCAGCGTCAGATGTGTATAAGAGACAGTTCTAAGGTGGACCAAGCACCGGTCACCGTGTTGCGTGATGCCGATACAGGCAAATTGCTCAAGACTTTGGAATCTGCCGACATCAGCCGACTCCAGCAACATGGATGGGTTGCCCCGGAAGTGTTTGTAGCCAAGGGACGTGATGGAAAAACGGATATGTGGGGCATCATCCAACGCCCAACTAACTTTGATCCGACTAAGAAATATCCTGTCATCGAATATATCTATGCCGGACCAGGAGATGCTTATACCCCTAAGAGTTTCTTGCCTTACAATTGGAACATGACCTCATTGGCTGAGCTTGGATTTATCGTCGTTCAGCTTGATGGTATGGGAACTGCATGGCGTGGCAAGAAGTTTGAGGAGGTTTGCTATAAGAATCTGAAGGATGCTGGCTTCCCTGACCGAGAATTGTGGATCAAGGCTGCTGCCAAGAAGTATCCTTATATGGATGCGGAGCGAGTGGGCATCTTTGGTGCTTCTGCGGGAGGTCAGGAGAGTACCACGGCTGTGTTGTTGCATGGTGATTTCTATAAGGCTGCTTATAGTAGCTGTGGCTGTCACGACAATCGCATGGATAAAATCTGGTGGAATGAGTTGTGGATGAGTTATCCTATCGACTCTAGCTACGTGGAGTGCAGCAATGTGGAGAATGCCTATAAGTTGGAACGACCTTTGATGTTGGTGGTGGGCGAGTTGGATGACAATGTGGATCCGTCAAGCACCTATCAAGTGGCAAATGCGCTCATCAAGGCAGGCAAGGATTTTGAACTCGTGGTTCTCCCTGGCGTTCATCATACCATGGGCGAACTCTTTGGCGAGCATAAGCGTTACGACTTCTTTGTCAAGAATCTACTCGGTGTGTGTCCTCCGAAGTGGAGTGACGTGAAGAGCCGATAAAAATAATAAGACCTCAGTTCGGGATAAAGGAAAAGGGTTAGAAATTTGGTAGTCTCAAATATTTTTCGTATCTTTGTAGTTGTAAATCAGATAGTTACGAACAATATTAAAAGACTACCAAATGATTACCAAGGACAAAGTTACAGAAATATTTTGTATTATCGATGAGTTTTGCAAACATTTTGATGCAGAAAATGCCCAAAAAGTGTTAATATCATCAAAGGTTACCTCTCGACGTAGGCGTTCAGCCACAATGTCGGACAGCGAGATTATGACAATTCTCCTGTTGTTCCACTTCGGGAGTTATCGTAATTTCAAGCATTATTATCTCTCATTTATAAAGATTGTACTGAAGAAGGAGTTTCCTACAGCAGTATCCTATAATCGCTTTGTGGAGTTGGAAGGAAGAGTCTTCTTCCAGATGATGTTCTTCCTGAACTTGCAGGCTTTTGGAAGATGCACTGGTATAACTTTCGTGGACTCAACCATGATACCCATTTGTCACAATCTCAGAAGATATGCGAACAAAGTATTCAAGGGAATAGCTACAGACGGAAAGGGAACCATGGGATGGTGTCATGGATTCAAACTGCACTTGGCTTGCAATGATCGGGGAGAAATCATAGCGTTTGTACTTACTGGAGCCAATGTGAGTGACAAGGATCCTGAGGTGTTCAAGGTCCTTGCTAAACGTCTGTATGGCAAGCTGTTTGCCGACAAAGGATATATTTCACAAAGACTTTTTGATATCCTTTTTGAGGATGGAATACAATTAGTGACGGGGCTGAGAGTCAACATGAAGAATAAGCTTATGCCATTCTATGATAGAATGATGTTGCGAAAAAGATACATCATCGAGACAATAAATGATATGCTAAAGAATACAGCGCAAATTGTACATTCACGCCATAGATCTGTAGGCAACTTTATCATGAATATCATTTCTGCTCTGGGGGCTTATTGTTTCTTTGACAACAAGCCGAAGGCACTGTCAGGATACTGCATCGAGCATACAACCCAATTGAGTTTGTTTTAAACGTTAGCAGGAAATACAAACTTATTATGACTTTAAGTTACCATATTATATATAGTATGGTAGGAAGACGTATGCCCTATGGGAAATAGAGCAAACAACTAGGATTAGTTGCTTGCACTATCCCGAACTGGGGTAAGGAATTAATAGTCAAGGCACATCCAGATAAGAATCCTTGTAATTTAGAACTGGCAAAAAAACTTTCGCAACAAGTAACAGAAAATAAATATAATTATGCAGAGTTAGAAAAATTAAAGCAAATTATTAACGATAAATTATAAAAATATGGTGTTACAATTCATTGATAAGGATGAGTTTATACGTATCTTGGATAAACCTACGTTGACTCAACAAGACATTTTTAAGGTTAATTCCTACCCTTTTTTGTCACTTGCTGAAAAATGTGGTGATATAAAGCCTAGCGAGTTGGATACAGTAAAGACTATTGCAGATAAAAACATTAATGGCTTTTTGAACATTGTCACAACGGTTTTAGGACTTCAAAATAAGGATGTTTTCAGACGTATCTTGCAGTCTTATCCGTATCCTACACTAATTGCTACTTTGAAAAAGGAATATTCTGGAAAAGAATTCCTTTCAACTGCAACAACAGTGATTACGAAAGTTATGCTAACTCAATCTTTGGGCAATTGCACTGCAAGTAAGCTAATTAATATCAAACTTGATGGCAAAATGCCACAAAAATTTATGTCTTTTAGGCAGATGACAGGTGACGAATGGTTCTCTAATTTTGTCGATATTAAATTAGGCTCTTTCTGTAAAATTTTTGAAAAATGTGGTCTTGATGCAGCAATAAGTCATTTGTTTGCGTCTGTTGGGTATAGTTTTTATTACAACAACCCTTCTAGATATGACATCTCCGCATGTTTGACAGAAAATGAGGCGATACATAAAGTGTTAGACAATGCTTTAAGAGGTCAAAATGATAATGTTAGACAGAACTATAACCAAAAGGGAGAGTTGTTGTTTAAAGATATTTAGTTGGGTATAATAATCAAGAATAGATATGTCATAGCCAAGATAAAAGGCAATATTCAGAAGATTGCCATCAAGTAATACATGTAATACAGATGTTTGGAAGTCACATTTGGCGACTTCCAAACATTCTAAATCCTTCCAAAATATTTAGAATGAAGTTTAATGAGAAAAAACGGCGTACCTGCATAGTTCCGTGGAGAGGTTATCCAAAGATGCAGCATAGCCTATACATAAAGAATTTTACATCAAGTACTCCATGCAGTTGTGCCCTAAAGTTTTTGACCTTAGAGTTAAATGATTCTGCAGATGCGTTAGTTGATCTTTCAACAAAATAGTTGAGGACTTGGTCTTCCTTCAGCTTGATGGTATCTCTAGCAGCTTTTACTTCTCTCAAAGTTGACGCAGCAACCTTGTCATATCACTCATGCAGCTTGGACTTGGCAGTTTCCTTATTGAGCGTAGTGTCTCGAAGAATGGAACGTAGAGAGCAAAGGAGACAGTAAGCCTCCTTGATTTTTGGATACTTGCCAAAGAGTACGTTGGCTCTTTCCTTTTGCGCATCAGTCCACTTCTCTCCACTTTGCAGAAGCATGTTCCTGCACTTTCAGAGGAGGTCAATTGGAGTGTCTCCGTTGGAAAGCGTTGTTGGAATATATCTGGCATTAGCACGTACAGGCTTGCGCCCACGTTTCTTGCCCTTGTAAGTCTTCGGATGCTTCTCGGCATATTTCTGGCGCTTCTTGGCATTTCTCAGCAAACATTTCTTGAACTCAGTCTTCTCTTTCTTCTCTTCCTTCACGGCCTCTCGCTTGCTTTGCATGTGGATTTCCTCGATGGCATCACCTACGATTTGAACCGTGTGGAAGCAGTCGATGGTAATTCTTGCATCGGGAAATACTTCTCGAACAACGGCATTCATTACATCGGAATGGTCCATAGTGACCTCTATGACGGCCTTTCGCAGCTCTTCTGGTATCTGCATCAGGACTGCAACGATGTCGCTAACCTTCAAGCCCTTCACATAAGCAATGAGGGTGTGCTTTTTGCCATGCCCATCCTTGTTGGTCAAGAAAACATATACGACATGGTCTATGGAGGTCTCGTCTATGCTCAGGTGCGTTCCCATATTCTCCACAAGCAAGTTCCAGTCCTCTGCATGATTCTGCTCTGACCAAGTTCTGAAATTACTCAGATGATTCTTGTAATTGCGCTTCAGATTGTCGCCATCTACGTAGTAAGTCCGGCCCAATGAGCGAGCGGTAACCGGATAAGAGTCCATTATTACCTTTTAAAAAAGACGCCAACCCTGGGGATAGACGTGTACCTTTTGCACAAAGGGGACAGGTGTCAAACAATACACTCTTCCCATCTTTGTCCAACCAGCGGCGACGACGGATGTGAAGCAGTACTTTACGGTCACGGATAGGGAAATCCTCCACTTGGCTAGATTCTGTAAATCCGTTTGGGTGCAAGTCGTTATCATCAGCTGAGCGGTTGTCACGTTCATCCAAGTAGATATGAAGCTCACTTTGGTATAGATTGTCTAAACCTAGCTTTGATTCTCCACTGATAGGCTTCTCCTCCATGCGAACTAGCTCAAAGTAATCGAGCAAGTTCTCTGGAAAGATAAAGTCTAGAAAGTATTTGTATTTTGCTAATGTCTCATTCTGTTCCATATTGCAAATGTACAAAATCTTATGACAACTTGGTGCTAATAGAGGTATAATTTAACATTTTTATCCACGGAATTATGCAGAAGCCCCCGTTTTCCTAAGCACTTGCTATTAACAGAACATATAACACGTATTCCATCTTCTGCATTTGTTGATAATGAATCTTCTATTGAAGGACGTTGCGTAATAACCTTGCCTTCTTCGATTGAGGAAATAGGTGCATACGCTATTGTCGGGTTAAAACTTCCAACTGACGATTTTGTACTGCCTAAAAATATTGTGCGTTTAGGTAGTCCGAGTGATAATGCAAACTCTTGGTATCTCGAAACTTTTAATAGTTATCGTAATGGAATAGATATGCCAATCTCGTCTTCTCGTTTTGAATTTCCAGAAAGTCTAAAAGCTTATCATGGTGGGTGGACTAGTAGTTCTTTGGGAGGATACCATTACAAATGGGCTCAACATTGTTATACTTCGGATACGATAATTGTAGGTTCTAAATGTGATACTTTGGGGATTCAGCTCACTGCTAAAATTGCATATTTTAAGGTTGCAACCCCACCTAAGTATTTACAGAATAGTAATAAAAAATTCCCTTATAATATAGACAAGCTATATGTCCCAAAAGGAAGTCTTGACGCTTATAAGAAGGTATTTGGAAGTTATAGCACTTACATAAAGGAAATTGAGGAAATAAAGACGATTGAGAATATAGCGCTCCATAACACTTCTCCTCATAAAATGCTAAAAGAAGAGTCTTGTGAGTTGTTTGACGAAATCCAACCAGCTGATGCTTTTGACAAGCGTATCAAGTGGAGTAGTAGTAATGAAGAGGTTGCTACTGTAGATGCGAATGGTGTTGTTACAGCTCACAAGAACGGTATAGCGACAATAACCGTCTCGTCCTATGATGGTAGTGTGACGAACTCGTGTGAGATAATCGTTGCTCAGCCAGTAACAGGTGTATCTATAGAGCCTGCAGAAATAGAATTTCATAATTTGGGTGATAAAGCACAGCTAAAGGCGGTTTTTGAGCCAGAGGATGCAACTAACAAAAATGTGACGTGGAAGAGTAGTAATGAAAGTGTATGCTCGATTTCTGCTGATGGTAGTATAATTGCAACGGGTTATGGAAAAACAGTGGTCCTTGCAACAACAGAAGATGGCAATTTTGTTGGCACTTGTATTGTGGTTGTTACTGAAGCGTCTGCAATTAAGCAAACTTCATTGTCAGAGAGCGGCTTTAAGGTAATAGATAGAACAATCGTTTTTGATGATTCAAATGATGTTGAAAGTCAAATAACTACGTTAGGAGGTGCGCTTGTTTACAAAGGCAATGCCAAGCGTATATGTTTGAGGTCTGGGATGTATCTTGTCAAAGCTGGTTCTAAGGTTCGAAAGGTCTGTATTCCATAAGTAAGCCCCCAAAAGCGGTGCTGCTATTGGTGTACTAGCAGTGTAAGGAAAGAAATTGTAAAATAAGGCAATAAGTAAAAGCGGCTATTCTCGATTAGGGAATGGTCGCTTTTCTATATTACTTAGGGCCACAATTTGCGACCTTGAAGTATAATTGTCCCCTGATTTTTTGTGAGTTCCAGATATTAGTTGTATATTTGCCGAATAATTTAATATTTCAGCGAAAATGGCAGAAGAGAAGAATTTGGTAACGGCAGAAGAAAAGCAAGAGCCAATGGAAGTAAAGGTGGAATCTCTGATACAAATTGTCAGGGGAAAACAAGTTATGCTCGATCGTGACTTGGCAGAGTTGTATGGGGTGGAAACTAAATATTTAAACAAGCAGGTTAAACGTAATCAAGAGCGTTTTCCTGATGATTTCATGTTTCAATTGACAAAAGATGAATGTTCAAGGTGCCAAATTGGAACCTTGAACGAGGGACGTGGTAGTAACATTAAGTATTTACCTTATGCCTTTACTGAGCAAGGTGTTGCCATGCTTAGTAGTGTTCTGCGCTCGAAAATAGCCATAGAAGTGAATATCCGCATAATGCGAGCATTTGTTTCTATGCGACATTTTATGGTAAATCATGCTACTATATTCCAACGTCTGGAAACGATAGAGTTTAATCAGTTGGAATCAAACAAGGCGCAAGCAAAGATCTTGTCTCATCAAGAAGAACAAAATAAGCGTATTGATGAAGTTTTCCGCAGACTTGATGAGGGAAATGTGCAGCAGAAGCAAGGTATCTTTTTTGATAACCAAATTTATGATGCATATTCCTCTGTCTCAGAATTAATCAAGAGTGCCAAGCAACGCATCATCTTAATAGATAATTATGTTGATGAATCGGTCTTGACATTGCTAGATAAGCGAAGGACAAATGTGTCGGCTGCTATCTATACTCAGCAAATAAACCGCCAGTTTCAGTTGGACATCGACCGCCACAATAGTCAATATCCTCCAATAGAAGTTTCCATCTTTCGCCGTTCTCATGATCGCTTTCTTTGCATAGATGAAGCTGTATATCATGTGGGAGCTTCCATCAAAGACCTCGGCAAGAAGTGGTTTGCATTTTCCAAAATGGAGGATTTCGTTCCTGACGAGTTGATAAGGAGAATTAATGGCGAAGAATAAATGCAGTACGGAAAATACGACAATGATGAAAGCAAGAAAGATAATGATTCTCTTGGCTGCGTGCCTTCTCTTGATGAGCAATGGGCAGGCTTGGGGAAAAACAAGAATGCTGCAAGGCAAGCAGCAGGAACAGAAGTTGAGTGCTACGGCAAAGTCGCTGGCACGACAAGGCTACGTGAATATCAAGAATGTGGATAAGAGCATTCAGGTTTCCTTGATGTATGCCCGTGCTGACAACTTCTGTGGTAAGGTGTTGTATGGTGACCTGAAGGAGGCTTATCTCCATCCGCAGGCAGCCAAGGCTCTGAAGAAGGCGCAGACTTATCTTAAGTCGCTTCGCCCTGACCTCAGCTTGAAGATCTATGATGCCTCCCGACCGATGAGCATCCAACAGAAGATGTGGAATGTGGTGAAAGGCACCAAGAATGATATCTATGTGTCGAACCCAGCGCATGGAGGCGGTATGCACAACTATGGCATGGCAGTGGATATCACTCTCTGCAATGAGAAGGGATATACACTTGACATGGGAACCAAGGTGGATTATTTCGGCAAGGCGGCGCATATCGACCAAGAGGCGCAACTTGTGGCTAGCAAGCGCATCTCCAAACAGGCCTTGCGCAATAGGGAACTACTGAGAAAGGTAATGCGACATGCAGGATGGAAGCCACTCCGTACGGAATGGTGGCATTTCAATCTCTGTTCTCGTGCCACGGCTAAGAAATACTATAAGGTAATCAAGTAAGTGAAGAATGAACCAAGCGACAATAGATTTTATCCGTCAGCATCAAGACGAGGATGTACGTCAGTTGGCTTTCCTCGGAAGTAAGTATCCGGATGTGGATATGCCTTTCGCCCTCGACCAGATTCGGGGGCGGCAGATGGCACGTACCAAGTTGCCTCGTTGGGCAAACATCGATGGCATCATTTATCCTCCTCATATTTCGTTGGAACAATGTTCGTCGGAGGTGACAGCGACGTATAAGGCAGAATTGGCGGCGAGATTAGGTAAAAAAAATCAACAAAATGCACGAATCGGTCATTCGTTAGAAAAAATTAACTTCTTGGATATGACTGGGGGCTTTGGAGTGGATTTCTCCTACATCGCAGCCCGGTTGGGTGTCAAGTCGATGTATGTAGAGCGACAGGCGCATCTCTGTGCGGCGGCAAAAGAGAACTTTGAGCGATTGGGCTTAGAGAATGCTACTGTGAAGAATGGGGATGGAGTGGAGATATTGCATAGTTTAGAGAAACCGCTCCAGTTGATTTTCATCGATCCTGCTCGCCGTGATGATGCAGGCAATAAGGTGGTGTCGCTGCAAGATTGTACCCCTGATGTGACCCTCTTGCAAGATGAGATGCTGGAGAAGTCGGACTTCGTCATCATCAAGCTGTCTCCGATGCTTGATTGGCATCGTGCCGTGAGTGAGTTGAAATGTGTGAGAGAGGTACATATTGTCTCAACGGGCAACGAGTGCAAGGAACTTCTTCTCGTACTTTCTTCTTCCTTCGGTAAGAAGACAAAGTTTAGCGTAGGAGCGGATGAAGATAAAGCCTCGAAAACGGATGATGAGACAAGCCTCTTGAAAATATATTGCATCAATGACAATCAAGTGATGTCATACGATGAGTCGGACAAGTCTGTGGTGAGCATTGCGTCAGGAATAGAATGTGGAATCGTAGAGCTAGAGAAATGTTCAAGCGAAGAGAATGAGTTGTCTCAAGACAGCAGCAAGCCTCTCTATCTCTATGAGCCGAACGCCTCCCTGATGAAAGCAGGATGCTTCGGCGCCATTTCTTCCCGATATGGCGTGAAGATGCTGGAGAAGAATTCTCATCTCTTCATCAGCGACAAGCCTGTCCATGATTTCCCAGGTCGTGCTTTTCGTATCAAGGCGGTATCTAGCTTCAATAAGAAAGAACTCAAACGTCAGCTTTCGGGTGTCACCAAGGCGAATATCGCCACTCGTAACTTCCCTCTCTCCGTGGCAGAGTTGCGCAAGCGATTCAAACTGAAGGATGGAGGCGACACCTATATCTTTGCCACGACCCTGAGCGACGAGAGCCATGTGCTCTTCATTTGTGAAAAAGACAGTTAGGCTCATTTCAAAGAAGTGATATCTTGTTGATAAGTGTTAGTGGTGTTTGTGTCCACTTGAAAAGCAGAATGAGACAGTTGCCACTCTCAAACCCCTAAAAAACTTCAAAAATGATAGCAATATTTGGTCGTTTGCCCAAATATTGCTATTTTTGCACGTTTAAAATAGCAAACTAGTTTGAAATCATGTCATTAATAGAAATTAAAAAGGTCGAGAGCAAGAAGGATTTGAAGACGTTCATCGACTTCCATTACGACCTATACAAGGGCAACAAATATGATGTGCCCAATCTTTTCAGCGACGACATGAACACCTTGAGCAAAGACCGCAATGCCGCATTCGAGTTTTGCGAGGCAGAATATTATCTTGCTTATAAAGAGGGCAAGTTGGTGGGACGTGTCGCTGCTATTATCAATCATAAGGCAAACAATAAGTGGAATCGAAAGTCCGTGCGATTCGGATGGATTGATTTCATCGATGACCTAGAGGTGTCGAAGGTTCTTCTGAAAGCTGTGGAGGACTATGGCAAGTCGAAGGGCATGGAAGATATGGTAGGTCCATTGGGCTTCACCGACATGGACCCTGAGGGTATGTTGACCTGGGGATTCGACCAACTAGGTACGATGCCTACCATCTACAATTATCCTTATTATCCTGAGCACATCAAGGCGATAGGTGGCTTTGAGGTCGATAACAAATACGTGGAGAATAAACTGATGGTGCCGGAGGCTGTACCTGAGAAATATGCCAAGATTGCGGCAATGATCCAGAAGCGATACAATCTGCATGTGGTCAAGCTGACCAAGAAGATGGTGTTTGACGAAGGATATGGTCAGAAGATTTTCGACTTGATCAATGCCACTTATAGCCATCTCTATGGATATTCACAGCTCACACAGAAGCAGATCAACCAGTATATCAAGATGTATCTCGGCATGCTCGACCTGGAGTTTGTTACCCTTATCGAGGATTGGTCGGGAGATGAGCGCAAGTTGGTGGGTGCCGGCATTTCTATGCCTTCCCTGTCAATCGCTTTGCAGAAGTGCCATCGAGGCAGAATGTTGCCATTCGGATGGTGGCATCTGCTACGTGCCATCAAGTTCCACAAGACCAAGATCGTCGATCTCTTGTTGGTCGGTATCCTTCCAGAGTATCGTGCCAAGGGTGCTAATGCACTTCTCTTCGCCGACTTGATTCCTATCTATCAGAAGTATGGCATCGAATGGGGAGAGACGCAGGTGGAGATGGAAACCAATACGGCAGTGCAGGGACAGTGGGGACCATTGAGTCCTATCCAGCACAAACGCCGTGAATGCTATATCAAGAAAATCTAAAGAATGCCGAATGTATAAGGGAATGGCTTCCTGAGAATTCCTCCATCTCGTGTGAGGAAAGGAGGCGTTCCTTTCGGTTAACCAATAAAACCAAGGAGGACTTATGTCAGAAGACAAAAATAATCTAAACGTGGAAGAAGAGCAGGGGAACGCTCCGCAGCAGCAACCTGTGGAATATACCGATGACAACATTCGCCACTTGAGCGACATGGAGCATGTGCGTACTCGTCCAGGTATGTATATCGGTCGTTTGGGCGACGGCAACTTGCCTGAGGATGGCATTTACGTGCTCTTAAAGGAGGTGGTGGATAACTCCATCGACGAGTTTAAGATGGGAGCTGGCTCTCGTCTTGAGATTGACATCGAGGACAATCTTCGTGTCAGCGTACGTGACTATGGACGTGGTATTCCGCAAGGCAAACTTGTCGAGGCGGTCAGCGTGCTCAATACCGGAGGTAAGTATGATAGCAAGGCGTTCAAGAAGAGTGTCGGCTTGAATGGTGTCGGTGTGAAGGCGGTCAATGCCCTCAGTTCCCATTTCGAGGTGAAATCCTTCCGTGATGGCAAGGTGCGCCACTTGGTTTTCGAGCGTGGTAACCTCAAGAGCGACAAGACTTCGAAGACCGAGGACGAGAATGGTACCTACATCTTCTTCGAACCAGATAATACCCTCTTCAAGAACTATTCTTTCCATGATGACATCGTGGAAACCATGCTTCGCAATTATACTTATCTGAATACCGGTCTTACCATCATGCACAATGGTCGCCGTATCCTGAGTCGTCATGGCTTGCAGGACCTCTTGACTGATAACATGACCAATGAGGGATTGTATGAAATCGTGCATGTGAAGGGCGAGGACATTGAGATAGCCTTCACACATACCAATCAGTATGGCGAGGAGTATTATTCTTTTGTCAATGGTCAGCATACCACTCAGGGCGGTACTCATCAGAGTGCCTTCAAGGAGCATATCGCCAAGACCATCAAGGAGTTCTATGGCAAGTATGAGTATGGCGACATCCGTAATGGTATCGTTGCTGCCATAGCCTTGAACGTAGAGGAGCCAGTCTTCGAGAGTCAGACGAAGATTAAGCTCGGTAGCACCACGATGACTCCGAATGGTGGCGAGACCATCAACAAGTATGTGGGCGATTTCATCAAGAAGGAAGTAGATAACTATCTCCATATCCATAGCGATGTGGCTGAGATCTTGGAGAACAAAATCAAGGAGAGCGAGCGTGAGCGCAAGGCGATGGCTGGTGTCACCCTGTCTCTTATACACATCTGAC